>Ga0136644_10003791_pt1 | contig 11259 bp, 11 predicted proteins | sample C_130820_EF_Meta_FD_94780 | JGI IMG/M metagenome (GOLD analysis project Ga0136644, IMG submission 94780) | Freshwater microbial communities from Lake Croche, Canada to study carbon cycling - C_130820_EF_MetaG (v2) (version 2) | ecosystem: Environmental > Aquatic > Freshwater > Lake | place...
CCATATAATTTCTTTATAATTATTATACATTGGTGTAGCAGATAGTAATAAAATACGCATATTATTTGCATAACGTGCTATATCCATTAATAAACTCGCTGTTTTTGATTCTTCGCGATTATCATCTGATATACGAATATTATGTGCTTCATCAATAATGATAAGACGGTTATCAAAATATTTTTTTATTTTTTTAATACGTAATTTTTTTTGTTCTTCTATAGAAAATCTTGTTCCTTCTGGGATTCCTGTATTACGTTTTATATAATTTGCTAATTCTATATAACCCATAAATAAATAGTGTTTGTTTATAATAGTATTTACTTCACTTACAATACGGTCTTTTGGAATACCTGTTAAATTTGTTGGATTTATTTCTTGTAAAAAGGAATTCATAATATTATTATTCGAAGTCCATAATCCATTTACAAGTTTTAATTTGCGTTCATCAAACAATTGTAAACGATAATTTTGTTGGACGTTTGGAGAAGCAATTATTAATATAGGTTGATTTAAACCTATTTGTTTCATATATAAACGCATCTCTTCTGCAATTCCTATACTACTAAGAGTTTTACCTGTTCCTAATGAATGATATAATAATAAACAATTATATGGTGTTTGTACGGAAAGGAAATTTTTTACAAATAATTGATAAGGAGACAATTCAAATTCCGCATTACATAAAAAATTTGCTTGTTCTTTAATGTCTTTTATAGTTCCATCATATTGTGTATCATTGAATTCTTTATGTTTTGCTATTTTTATATTGAAATTTGGATCATTTAATTCTGGATATAAAAAAGGGAAAGAATTATCATTTTTTAAATTTTCGGATTCTATTTTTTCTTTATTAAACAAAAAAGTATTATATTCTTTGGAATCAATATTTGGTGGTGGAATTCCTATTTGTTCTTGTAGTTTGTTTGATTGTTTTGGTTCTTCTGGTTCTTCTGGTTGTTTTGGATATTCTGGTTCTTTTGTTTCTTCTAACATTTCTAAATTTATTTTTGTTTCTTTATCATCATTTGGTTCAACTGGTGATATTTTTTCATTTTTTTCATTTTTTTTATCTTCTAAAACTGGATCTATAGAAGATTCTACAACAGGTTCTGTAAGAGACTCTTCTTTATCTATTCCTTTAATAGTATTTGGTATTTGAATGTTTTCATTCTTTTTTTTTTCATTTTCTAAACATATTATTAAATTTATCAATTCATCTTTTGTTTTAACACCTTTTGTTCGAGGTAAAACAGTAGGATCATTCGTTAATTTATAATGAATATTTCTTAATTCTTGTCCTGTTAAGTTTTTCAATTCTTCACTTCTTTTAATATCTGATTCTAATAATACATATTTTTTACTACATTCTAATGGGTTCTCTAATGGGTTCTTTAATGGGTTCTCTATTGGGTTCTCTAATGGGTTCTCTAATGGGTTCTCTAATGGGTTCTCTATTTGTTTGTTTTTTTTTATTTTAATTTTTATAACACCTTTTTTTTCTATTATATTTTCTTCCGGAATTTGTTCTTTTATTTCTGTTGGATTGAAATTTAATACTGAATTTTTTATTTGTTCTATAATAGTTGGCTCTTTTGGTATTATTGGCTCACAAATTCCTGTTTTTGGATTTTTTCGTGTTCCTTTCTTACATCTTTTATTTTTTTTTGTTTCTTTTGATGATTTTGACATATAATATAATAAATTACTTATATTATATAACTATAATTTCTATGGAATAGGTAACCTTACTAAATTCAATAATGTATTATTCACATTTGTTATCAATCTTTTTTTTTCTAAATTGTAACTTCTTATTGAATTTATACAATTTTCATATGTTTTCCATTCCATTTTACTAACTTCTGTCAAATCAAATGATTTTGTATTTAACGATGTCTCATAATCTAAAAAAGCCAAATAGTATTTATGTTTGTAAGATTTATAATTTGAACCTGTAAATATTTCTTCAAATGGATATAAATTTTTTATATTATTTAAAAGATTCGGATTATATCCTGTTTCTTCTTTGAATTCACGAATAGCACAATCAAAATCTTTTTCTTGAAAATTACGCCTTCCTTTTGGAAAACCCCATTCAGGTTCTTCCCAAGAATCAAAATGGCTACTTTCTTCTATTATTGTTTCTAATGTATAAAAGTTATTTTTATTGAAAATACCATTTTTCAACATTTGAAATTTTTCTTTTGAAATCATTTCTTCTGATTTATATTGATTTGAAATTGAATTGTTTCCCCAAATTCGATTCCAAGCCATATTGAAATCTTTTGAAACAATTATATCTTTTTCTTCTTTTGTCATTTGTTTTATCATATTCATAATATATTCTTTATTGTAAACTGAATATTTACCTCTCATAAAATCAATATAACCTAAAGTATCCTTACGACGTATCATCAAATATTCATATTTGTTTTCTTTTGATATACGAAATACTATTATACCTATACTTGTAATTGGCATTTTACAATTATGATAATAATGACCTATTTTACCACAATTGTTACAATAATTATCATTTATCATTCAAAAAAAGGTCTATCCGATACGTAATTAAATATCAAATCTTTATATTTTTATAGCGTAAACATATAATAGAAAGTATGAAAACATTTGATTCGGATATTTGGGGACCTCATTATTGGTTTTTTTTACATACTGTTGCTGAATCTTATCCATTGAGTCCAAATGAAGTAACAAAACGGAAATATTATGATTTAATACAAAATTTTCCACTTTTTATACCTGATAGTGAAATAGGAGATAAATTTAGTAGAATGCTTGATAAATATCCCGTACAACCTTATTTAGGTAATCGTGAATCTTTTGTTAGATGGGTACATTTTATACATAATAAGATAAATTATCGATTAGGAAAAAAAGAAATATCATTACCTATGGCATTGGAAAAATATAGAGATGAATATAAAATAAAACCCATTATATTATCAGAACAAATAAATATGAAACGACATTATATTCATTCTGTATTGATAGTTGGACTTTTATTATTTATATATTACTCAGGGAAACCGTAGGTTTCCCCCGACCCCCCTTCCCTCTCAAGAGAACTAATGGTTAACAATTAAAGGAGGGGGTTTCAGGGGGAACCTTGGTTCCCCTGATTTTGTTCTCTTATAATATATGAGGATTGAAATTATCATTTTTTTAGTTGCCGCATTACTTATGGCAAATATATACACAGATGGTAAATATTTAAAACTGGCTTTTACTTGGAAAAAATATTATAAAATGGCTGCTATTGCTTTCGGTGCATTAATGATATATACTTTATTTAAAAAAAATCCTTTTCGTGCACAACAAATTCTAAGTACTACAAATGATTACATAAAATATTTACCTTTAGACCGTAATACTACAAATATGATATCACCAATTTTAGATTTTACATCTAAACAAGATTTCACTAGAAATGATTTTCATTATCCTATTGTTCCTATGCCAATACAAGATGAAACCGTTTCTAAAAATCGTATATTAAATTCTGGTAATAAATCTACAAAACGTTCAGTTTCAGAAACTAAAAAAAAATTTGTAGCAGCAAGTCAAAATTGGAAATGTGGTGAATGTCAAGAACAATTAACTGCTTGGTATGAGATAGATCATAAAATCAGACTACAATATGGAGGTAGTAATCATGTAGATAATTTAATAGCATTATGTAGAAATTGTCATGGAAAAAAAACATCTATAGAGAATTTATAATTACATTATAAGTAAAGTAAATGGATAAAATAGATGATGATAATATTGAGAAAATAACAACAACTGGATTTTTAAATAAAATATTGGAATTATTCATAAAAGATTTGGAAATATTGAAAAAGGTTCAACATTATTTTTTTAAAATTATGAATATAATACCGGATTTAATCCAAATTAAAATTAAAAAAGATGATAATATTAATACTAAAATTATATATGATATAACAGAATTTGTCATTTTAATTACTAGTATAATCTTAATTACTCAATTTTCCAAAAAGAATTTTCAAAACAATAAAACAATTGAAGGTACTATTTTTATAATATTTACATTATTATTGGTATTAGTAATAATTCATACTATTTATTTGTATTTGTTTGATGAAAGTAGTTACATATTAAATTCAATATTCTTTTTTATTCATAAAATCCCTCTTTATTTTATTGTATTTATTTTTTCTTTTTTACTTCATATATTTTTGAATATACCAAATTGGATTAAATTATTATTTAGCGGGATATATGATTTATTGATTTCTGCAGTTGAAAAATTAAAACTTATGATGAAAAATCCTGAAGAAGTGCAATTATTATACAAATATGGTTCTCTTTACTCAGTAATATTGATTATTATTATTGTTTTTTATTATGCATTATTAGATCCTAACGCTCACAGTAGCAATACTTTGAAATATACTATTATGATAGCATTACCTTTAATAGCTGTTTTTTCATTTGTTATTCCATTTACTATAAGACAAAATCCTTCTTTTAAAATACTATTAATAGCAATTATTACGACGACTATTTTTGCTATGATTTATTTTTATTTGAAAACAAATTCCGCTACTTTTTTGATTATGGAATACATTACTGCTGTTATTCTTTTTATGGCTATTATTTCAGCAATGTCTATATTTTTTTACATAATGAGTAATTATTTTAAATCTTTATCTGGAATACAAGGTTTTATAACATATTTTATATTTTATATTCCATGTTTATTTATTGATTTTATAAAATATATTTTAAGTGAAATTCATTCAACATCAAGTCCTATTTTGATTTTGTTTGTGTTTGAAATTATACTTTTAATATTATATTTATTATTACCAATAATAGTAGCACGAATAAAATGGACCAAAAACAATGTTTTATTACCAAATAGTGCATTTTTAGATATAAAACAAAATATAAGTAGTGGTGAATTAAATAAAATTCCCCAAATGTTAGCTTCTACAAAACCTGTATTTAATCAAAATTATTCTTTTTCTATGTGGGTATATTTGAATCCTCAATCTCAAAGTTTTGCGGGTTATTCTAAAGAATCTAATGTTTTTAATTATGGTGAAGGAAAACCTAAAATAACATATTATAATGATATGACAACTGTTAGTAATAATTTTGGTGCTTCTGGTGTCGATAAGTTTAAAATTTATTTTTCTAATTCTACTTCACCTGTAGCTGTTTATAAATTTACTCTTCCTAGCCAAAAATGGAATAATATTGTTGTAAATTTTTCATCTATTAAAGCCGATTTGTTTGTAAATGGTAAATTAGAAAAAACGTATACATATGAAGGAAATCAACCTACATATGATCCAGTTGATTTTATTACAATTGGAGAAACTGGTGGATTAGATGGTGCCATTTGTAATATTGTATATTATTCTTATCCTTTATCTTTGATGGAAATTACTAGCCATTATAATATACTTTCTTTACGAAATCCACCTACATTTACATAATTGGAAAATTGAATGAGATATTTTGGATATTTATTCATTATATAATTTATAATGAATGAATATATGTTTTTACAATTACCTTATGATGTCAATATGATTATATTTGAATATGAAGGTTCTATAAAAAATAGAAATGGAATTTTTATGAATCAAATTCCGAAAAATGATTATCGATATGGTATTTTACTTGATATTCCTACAAAAAAAATTGTTCGAAAAACTTATGGTTGGGATATTTCATATAATATTTATGTTGTTTTCAAAAATAAACCTTATAGTTCTCTCATTCGATTGGTTACAACAGAAAATATTGTAGATACTTTTTACATTGATTATATTTTTGATAATTCAAAATTAAACAATTCAACAATTTTACATAAATATATCTATGGATACACACATCGATATATGATATAATAAAAAATATAAAAAAAGTGTAATTAAGGGAAGAGTTTCATAAAAACCATAAGTTCCTTGATTTATATTGTATTTGATCTTGTATTACGTTTTATATATCTATTGTTTAAAACTCCATTTCCTATATTATTTTTGTCTATCAAAATGAATTTATTTTCATCTATTACTGGAAAGAATGTATCACAAATAATTTCACAATCTATTTCATTTATTAATATTTCAATACAATCTTTTCTTTGAATTGCTTCTTCATATATCTTACCTCCACCTATTACAAATATATTTTCAATATTATTTTGTTTATATAAATACATTAATGCTTTTTCTATTGATGAAAAAAACATAATATTTGAATCATTTATATTTGAATCATTCATATATACATCTTTATTTATTACTGGATAATTTATAGAAAATAAACCAAAATCAAGCGATTTATGTGATTTCAATAATGATGGTCTATTACCCATAAATAAAGAAAATGCTGTAAAAGGTTCAATGGATGTTATACAAATATTCAAACGATTTGGTAAAGGTTTATAATTCATACTTTTAAAAGTATTTCTACCCATTATAACCGCATTTTGTTTCTTATTATCTATACATTGTGTTGTAATATTTTTGAAATATTTCATATCTACTGAATTTTTCCAAGGTAATTTTCCATTTATTCCTATTCCTCTTTCTTTTGTTGTTGCTACAATTATTGTAAATCCTGTCATTATAGAATATAAAAAAATATTTTTATATTCTATTTTTTTGTATTTTTTTGTATTTTTTTTTATTTTTTTCTATTTTTTTGTAAAAATATTAGTATTCATTTCTTTCAATATCATTATCATTTTCTAAAATCTGTATTTTATTACCACCCTTTTTCTCTTTTGTATTATCTACTAATTTACCAATTACACAAATATAAGGATCATTCAATTCAAATCTTACACCAATCACTCTAACAATTATTTTCATATTTTCTTTTATTTCTCCAAAATATTTATCATTATAATGATGATCTCTTGCAATAAATACTGTTATTGGAACAGCGCCTGTATTATCTATTACTTCTGCATGAACTCCCGCTTTTGTTATTGTTTTTGTGTCGCATTCTATTAACATACCTTCTACTGGATGACATATCATACATTCAAATACTGTTTCAAATTCTATATTGTTGTTATTTACAACACCACTTGAATATCGTATTACTTTGATTGAACCTGGACGAATAAAACCTTCTGCTATACATTTTCCTTCATTTCTTTTTGATATTATTTTTTCTAAATTTTCTTTCATATTCTTACCTACTTCGGTAATAGGTAGAATTACTTTCATTGTTAATAATGATTGAATATAAACACCATAAATTTTACGATCGGGTTTTTCTTGTCGTTGCATACTAATATAATTATGTTATATTTATTCTATATTATTTTATTCAATTTTATCATAAAAAAATATATACATTTTTGATATGAAAGATTTTTAGATTTCTTCAAATTCAACATCCCAACCTTTGATTCTTCTTTCAAAATTTTTACGACTTGTTAAGTATGGTAATCCATTTACAATAAATCTAAAAATATTTTTATCTACATATTCGTGAAATATACCTATTAATTTATTTTTATTTTCCGAATTGTTTTTATATGTTGAATTTTGTAAAGGATATTTTTCTACAAATTTATATTTTTTTCCTTCTTTCAAAGTATATAGTTTTTCCATTTGTTCTTTGAAAGGAGGTGAATATTCATTTAATACATTCATCCTAAAAAGAGGATAAGGAAAATCTATAGTATCATCTACATCATATTCATCAATATTTATAGATCCTAGTTGTTTTACATATGATAAATTGCTATAATCTAAAGAATCTTTGTTATTTTCATTATTCTCTTTTTCTATTTTTTGAAAAAATTCAGAACCAAAACCAACTGTATTATCCATGGAATGAAATGGTGTTGTCATATTATTAATATTATATATTATATAAAATTATTTTCAATTTTTTAGCGTTTTATATAGCATTTTTATTGTGTAAATAAATTATAATGATTATATTATTATTAAGAGGTCATATTCGAAATTCATTTGATAATGATGATTTATATAATTTTGTAAAAAAAATATCTTTATTAGAAACTATACATATTTATATATCTACATGGAATATTTATTCTAATGATGTATCTTGGAGAGAAATAAAAAAAGATGATAGACTTGTTGATGAAAATACTATTTTCAATTATTTCAAAGATTTGAAAGATAATATCAAACATATTATTATAAATGATGATTCCAAAATAAAAATGGTTGGAAAAACAAAGGGTTATGTTGGAAATAGTAAAATGCCTTTAATTGGATGGAAAAATATGTGGTATGGTAATTATATTATTATGGATTATATATCTAAAAAATATAATTCTAAAGATATTATTATTAATACTCGTATTGATATTTTACAAAATTCTAATTCACAATTTTACAATTTGGAAATAATGCTATCTTTCATAAAATACTGTATAAATATTTTTTATAATAATAATAAAATCAAAAAAAATATCTTTGTTTACAATGATGAATGGGTAGGTATTGATAATTTAATTTTTGGAAGTGTTTTTACTATGAGAAAATTAATTAATTATTTTCATTATAATTTAGATGAAATTATTGAAACATATGAAGAAGGAACTTTTGAATTTCCTCATGAATTATTAGTTTTTAGAGAAAATAATAAAATTTTTTAGTTTTTAGATTTTCAATTTTATAGATTTTATATTTTTTATATAGTAAATGCTATAAAAATGATAAAAAATTGAATTTTTTTTACAATAATAACAAAAGAACAATAACAACATCTTTATTCAAAAATGAATATTCATACATCTTGTAGTGGATGCTATCCAGTCTATCAACATAATCAATTGGCACATATGGATGAAGGTGGTTGTCTTTATTGTTCTGAAATCATTGAAGTTGTTACTCTTTCAAATGATGATTTTACAATCGAAAGTTCAACAGATTCTATACTTGAATGTTCTATTTGTTATGAAATTATTGATAAACAAAAAAATAATTGTACTACGGAATGCGGACATTCATTTTGTTTCAAATGTATTGCTACATCAATAAGTTATAAAAATTTTAATTGCCCTTGTTGTCGTAGTATTTTGATTGATGATATTCAAAGTAATGGATATGAAATTGTATCCGATTCAGATACTGAATATTCTTATAGTGATGATTCATCAGAATCATATGAAGATTTAGATGAAGACAATAATGTTTGTGATATTGATGAAATTATTAGTAGAATTGATAAACATGGATTTACAAAACAAGATATTGTTTCAATGCTTATTGGTCGTTATAAAAAAAATGATTCCAAATATACAAATGAATATATAAATAATATCAATCAAAATTTAGATAAATTGATTAAAGATGCTGATAATGAAACAAAAGAACAACATTTGTTTTCCAAAGAAGATTTTCGATTTTAGATATTTGTATTAGTTTCTATATATTTGTATATATTTTTTATTGTTATGATATATTATATATGAATTTTCAAAAAATAAACAATTATATAAAAAATATATTATTGATTTTTATTCTTATTTTTTATAGTTGTTTTGTTTTTTTATATTTTACATCTAATTTTAGAGAAGGGATTGATATTACAGGTCCAGAAGGTAAATTGATAAATATTACAAAATCTTGTACTGATCCTAATTTGCCTGAAGTAAAATATAATGGGATTGTGAAAAATCCTGAAATTATATTGAATAATAAATATGATAATCTTATTACTATTGACAGTCTTAATCCAGGTCAATCACCATATAGTTTTGATACAAGTAGCACTACTACTGGTGGTAATATTGACTGTAATAGCATTTTCAATAATGTAAAAGATCATTTGTATAGATATACATATTCAGATCATAATAATAATACTAATACTAATATAAGTGGATATTTTTTTGGAGATAATAATTTAAATGGAAACACTTATATTCAAGTAATAAATATTGATGATGATAGTATTTATTTAGAATCTGCCAAAATATTTTTTGGTAAAGCAACAGATCATTTTAATTATATTAATTCAAATCTTACACAACATAAATCATTTGAAAATAACATTCTTTCTAAAGGTGAAAATGATTTGATATTAGGACTTAATTCTTTAGAAAAAATTGTAAATCAAGATACATTAAAAGCAAATTATAATTTATATTTGAATACAAAAAGTTTACATGATAAAGTAATTGCTGCTATTGAAACAGAAAAGGCTAGAATAGCTGCTGCTGAAAAAGCTGCTGCTGAAAAAGCTGCTGCTGACAAAGCTGCTGCTGACAAAGCTGCTGCTGACGATGCTACTAAAAAAGCTGATGCTGACAAAGCTGATGCTTCTAAAAATGTGGTTTATTCTACTCCTTATTATAGTGTTTCTAAAAAAGCGGCTCTTTATAAACAACAAGTTAATACTTATACTGTAGATCAAAATACTTGTGAAATTATTGAAAATAAAAATTTACAATTTTCTCATGTAGGTGGACTTTTACGAAAGAAAAAATATGGAGGATATGATTATAATGGATGGGGATATCGTGTAAGAAATGATACTAATCCTAGAACAAAATGGAAACCTAAATATGATTTAGGTTGTTCTTTGAAAAAAACAGGAAAAAATTATGATCCCGGTGAATATGGTTGGTAATAATTTGTTTATTACTAATACAAAATTAGTAATAAAAGACGCTTTGTGTAGGGCTTGAACCTACGACCTTTCCGTTAACAGCGGAATGCTCTACCGACTGAGCTAACAAAGCAAAGTTACAAACAATTTTATTGATATATGCACTAGACGAGGATTGAACTCGTGCAACCGCTTTATAAGAGCGGGAATCTAACCACTAATATACAAGTGCTTATTTATTGTTTGAATTGTGAACTTTAGAGGACTTTTTATCATCCTCCTTAGTTATACATTTATAGTATATATTCTTTATATTGTTTTTAAATATATTTATTTACCATTGATATGGATTTCTTTTAACAATTCTTTCAAGACTTTTCCACGGACTTTATCCTCTTTATTCACTGCTTCACAGGATTTTTCTATCAACATATTCCGTTTTATATAATCCGGAGAATCTAAAATCATTATATCAGGATGGTCTTTTTGCCATTCGAAAACATTGTAAAAATTCTTATTTTCTACTTTTCTTATTAATTCCTTCATTCTAGAATTGTCTTTATCATCTTTGTTCCAAGCACCATCTTCTTTCATATAAACGATTTCTCTTTTTATATCCGTACAATGAATCGGACGTTTGTTTAC
>Ga0136644_10003792_pt1 | contig 11257 bp, 8 predicted proteins | sample C_130820_EF_Meta_FD_94780 | JGI IMG/M metagenome (GOLD analysis project Ga0136644, IMG submission 94780) | Freshwater microbial communities from Lake Croche, Canada to study carbon cycling - C_130820_EF_MetaG (v2) (version 2) | ecosystem: Environmental > Aquatic > Freshwater > Lake | place: Lake...
CTGGCGGGATGGCCGTGGACGCGTGGGCGGGGCGAACTGGTGCCCGTGGTGAAGGTCTCGGGCGTCAGCGGCGTCGATCACGGCACCCCGATGCGGCCGATCGCACGCCGTCAGACGCACGCCCCGCCGGCCGGGCAGCCGTCCCTGCCCCCCCTTGCGGCGATGCAGCCGGTCTCCAGGCCGTCGGTGGGGATCGAGCGAAATCCCGGGGTTACCGTTCAGTCCGGCGAGGCAGGATAGACTCACGGTCTCGAGACGGGCACGGCCGAGGCCGCCGCCCACCCGCCGGTCGTCCACTCGCCGAACGTCGTCCCCGCTCCCGTCCGTCTCGTCGCCCCGCCTCGAAGCACCACGATTCATCACCATGGCCACCGACCCCAACCTCATCGACAGCGTGAGCGCGGCCGCGTCAGCGGGAACGCTCATGCTCCGCGATCGCGAGGGGGGGCTGTCCACGACGGTGGACTTTCCTCCGGCGCTGTCCGCCGGGCCCGCCGGCGTGGACGGCGCCGAGCTCGGCGTGGACTACATCCGGCTGATGCACGCGTGCCGCCGGCGGTGGGCGCCGGCGACGCTCCTCGGGCTGCTGCTGTCGGTGCTGTTGGCCGTGCCCGTGTGGATCTTCTACCCGCGGTCGTACGAGGCCGTCTCCTGGCTTCGCGTTCGCGACAAGGGGGGGATGCTCTCCCGTGGCCGCGACAGCAGCGAATTGGAGGCCTACAAAAAGACGAACCTGAGCCTCATGAAGAGCTCGAACGTGCTTCAGGCAGCGCTCCGTCGGCCGGGCATCGAGTCGCTGCCGACGCTGCGGGAGGCGGGCGCCGATCAGGTGGGCTGGATTTCCCGGAAGCTCCAGGTCGTCGCGCCGCAGGACTCCGAAGTGGTGCAGGTGAAACTGCGCGGCAAGAACCCCGACGACGTCGCCAAGATCATCAATGCGGTGATCACCTCGTTCCTCGACGACGTCGTCAACAAGGAGCGCACGGAGCGTCTCGCCCGGCGCGATTCGCTCGAAAAGAAGTTCAAGGAGAATCAGGCGGAGTTGCGCACCCGCCGAGAAACGCTCAACAGCCTCGCCCGCACGCTCGGCACCCGCGACAGCCAGGAGGTGGCGACGCAGCGGAGCCTGCTCATGGAGCATCTGGGCGGGGTGCGTTTCGATCTCAACGTCGCCAATCGTGAGATCGCCGTGATCGATGCCGAACTGGAGATGGCGGAAGCCCGCGACAGCGGCGAACTTGACCCGGATGACCTCATTTCCGAGGAGATGCTCGAAGCGGCGCTCGCGCGGGATCCGCAGATCCGTGAGCTTTCGGACCGGCTGCTCTCGCTGGAGGAAGCCATCTCCTTCCAGGAGCAGCGCAGCGTCAGGCGGGCCGGCGAGCCCGCCGTGCGCCGGCTGCGGTCGCAGGCGGACGAGATGCGGCGGGCGCTCGAGCGTTGGAAGCGGCAGTTGCGTCCGGCCATCGTCTCCGAGCTCATGCTGGATCAGGTGGGCCGGCGGGTGGAGTCGCCGGCCGTGCTGCGGAAGCGGCGGGAATTGCTCTGCGTGAAGCTGGAGTCGCTGTCGAAGGAGTTCGACCAGCTGTCCAAGGAGGTGACGGACCTCGGTCGTGCGAACGCCGATCTCGACAACCGCAAAAACGAGCTGGCGCACCTCGAGCAGATCACCAACGCGATCGGCATGGAACTCGAAAGCTCGGCGATCGACCTCAACATGCCCAATCGAGTCACGCTCATCGAGCAGGCGGGCGTGCCGCAGGTGAGCGACACCGTCTTCCAGCTACTCATCACGCTCATCTCCGGAATGGGCGGCTTCGCGTTGGGAAGCGGCCTGATCGTCCTCGTCGAATACCTGCGCAACCTCGTCTACGCCCCGGATGACCTGCCGCGCAGGATCGGGCTGCGGGTGCTCGGCACGTTCCCACTGCTGTCGAAGCTGCGGAAGCGACCCGACTACGGTGCCGTCACGGCCGAGTGTGGGGACACGATCCGCACCGTGATCTCGCAGTCAGGAAGGGACGTGCCGAAGGTCATCCTCGTCACGAGCGCCGTCGAGCACGAGGGCAAGACCACGTTCGCGACCCAGTTGGCGGCGAGCCTCGCCCGGACGGGGAACCGCACGCTCCTCATCGACGGCGATCTGCGGCATCCTCACGCCCACCTGCCGCTCGAACTGGAGTTGCGCGCCGGCTTTCCGGAACTGCTCCGGGGGGAAATGGGCAACGACGAGGCCGTGCAGCCGACCAGCATCGACGGGCTGTTCGCCGTCACGGGCGGTTCCTGCGACTACGCCGCGATCACGGCGCTCTCCAAGGCCGATCTCGGGGAGATCATCGGCCGCTATCGTGGCTCGTTCGACCACGTCGTCATCGACGCGGGGCCGGTGTTGGCCTTCGCCGACGCACTGCTCCTGGGGCAGAAATGCGACGGCGTGATCCTCACGACGATGCTCGACATGAGCAGTGTTCCGTTGGTTTCCAAGGCGGTGGATCGCCTGCAATCGGTGGGCATCCGGCTGCTCGGCAGCGTCGTCAACGGCGGCACCACCGCCGCGCCGAGTCGACGTTACGCCTCACCGCTGCCGGTATGACCACGAACGGCCGCGTGGATCGGCGTTGATCGCGGCCGGGATTCGCCCGCGCCTCACCCTCCGGAAGGAAATGAGCCATGAAGTCCATGAGCGGATGGTTGACGGCGGCTGCGGCCGTGCTGGTCGTCGCGGGAACGACCTACCTGCATGGAAGGATGACGGATCGTTGGGGGGGGAAGAATGTTTCGGCCCAGCTCCTGCGGGCGGCGACGTTGCTCGAAACGCGGTTTCCCGAGACCTTCGGCGAATGGGCCTTCGACGAGGAATTGCAGTCGGACGCCCGGCAACTCGAGAAGGCCGGCGCCGTGGGGCACATCTGGAAGTCGTACAAGCGCGATGGTTCCGGCGCGAAGGTGTCGGTGTTCATCGTGTGTGCCACGCCGCACGACGCGTCGGGGCACACGCCCGACCGCTGCTTTCCCGGCGCCGGATTCGAGATCGGCGAGACGGAACACCGCGTCACCGTGCCACTGTCGAAGACGGAGGGCGCCGAGGCCTTCAGCGGCACGTTCCGCAAGGCGGGACAGACGATTCGTGTCTTCTGGACCTACTGCGTGGACGGCCGCTGGGTCGCGCCGCAGATCGCCCGCATCGAACTGGCCGACGCCGCCGCCGTGTACAAGCTCTACGCCATCATCGACGAGACGTCGCTTCCCCACGGCACGGGTGAGCGGATATGCATGGAGTTTCTCGGGGAGCTGGTGCCGGAACTGAACCGTGCCTTCGCGGACGAGAAGCCCGCCGCGGCTGCCTTGTAAGCCTACCGGGTGGTGGTATCGTGTAAGGCATGCGGCGGCCTCCACGAACACGCCCGCGATCGTCATGAAAGGCAGGAGATGAGCGAGTCCACCAGGCAGCGCCGTGCATTGATCACCGGAATCACCGGTCAGGATGGTTCGTACCTCGCGGAGCTTTTGCTCGACAAAGGCTACGAGGTGCATGGGATGGTGCGCCGATCGAGCACCTTCGGCACGCAGCGCATCGAGCATCTCTACCGCGACGTGCACGAGGTGCACCGTCCGCTGCATCTGCACCACGGCGACATGGCCGACGGCAACGGGCTGGCCCGTCTGATCCGCGAGATCCGGCCGACCGAGGTCTACAACCTCGCAGCGCAGAGTCACGTGCGCGTGAGTTTCGACCAGCCCGCGTACACAGCCGACGTCACCGCCGTCGGCACGCTGCGGTTGCTCGAAGCGATTCGCGACTTCCAGGATTCCGTCGGCTCGGCGATTCGCTTCTATCAGGCATCGAGTTCCGAGATGTACGGCAAGGTCGTCGAGACACCGCAGCGAGAGACGACGCCGTTCTACCCGCGATCCCCCTACGGGGTCGCCAAGCTCTACGCGCACTGGATCACGGTGAACTACCGCGAGAGCTACGGTCTGCACGGCTCCTGCGGCATCCTCTTCAACCACGAGAGCCCGCGTCGCGGCGAGACGTTCGTCACCCGGAAGATCACCCGCGCCGTCGCCCGCATCAAGCTCGGCCTGCAGAACAAGCTCTACCTCGGCAACCTCGACGCCCAACGCGACTGGGGCTTCGCCGGCGACTACGTCGAAGCGATGTGGCTGATGCTCCAACAGGACGAGCCCGACGACTACGTGATCGCGACCGACGAGACGCACTCGGTGCGCGAGTTTTGCGAGAAGGCCTTCGGCCGGCTGGATCTCGACTACCGCGACTTCGTCGAGATCGATCCCCGGTATTTCCGTCCCGCGGAGGTCGACCTGCTGCTCGGCTCGGCGGCCAAGGCGCGGAAGAGGCTGGGCTGGCAGCTGCGGGTGTCGTTCGACGACCTCGTCGCCATGATGGTGGACGAGGATCTCAAGCTGGCCCGCAAGGAGCAGGTCCTCGTGGCGGCGGGGCACGACGGGACGCTCCCCGACAGGTGAGCCCCCCGCGGTCAGCCGGTTTCGGGGGACTGCCCGGGCGTGGCGGGCTCCAGGGCGCCGTGGCCGAGGATGAACTTTCGCGCGCCGGCCGGCCCGTCGAAGATCACGGTGCCCACCGACCGGGGGCCTGTGCCACTGATGCTCGAGATCACGCCCTCGCCATACTCGGGGTGTCGCACCCGTTGGCCCGTTTCGAAGCGGCGAACGTCGGCCTGAAGGCCGGCGAGTTTCGCCGCCAAGTCGGCGGCACGTTCGACGACGAGTGACCGTTGCCGCCGCCGTCCCGGCGGCTGGCCGCCGAATCCGTCGTCGTGGCCTCCGGCCGCGGCGGGGTCGAGCTCGAGCACGAGCCCGTCGGGACGGCGCGTCGCCGGCCGCTGCCTGTCGCGGAAGCCGTCGTTCTGCCCGGCCGCCGGATCATCGGCCGTCGGCACCTGGGAGAACTCGTCGTCGAGGCCGCGTCTGCCGCCGTCGAAAGCGGGCGCCTCCGGGCCGGTGACGACCGTCTCGGTGCCGGTCATCTCCGCGAGGAACAGGCTCGGCGCCGATATCCGGCGGGTGCCCCGGTAATCCCGCAGGCGGGCGGCGCTGGCGTGCACCTCGTCCCGGCCGCGCGTGATGCCAACGAACACCAGCCGCCGCTCCTCCTCGAGCTGGTCGGGGTGATCGAGGCTGCGTTCATGCGGCAGGATGCCGTCTTCCATCGCCACCAGGTAGACCACCGGAAACTCGAGACCCTTGGCCGCGTGGAGCGTCATCAGCGACACGCGGTCGCCCTGGGCGTCCCAGACGTCGGTGTCGGCGACGAGCGCGGTCGACTCGAGGAAGGTCCCGAGGGCGTCGTCGTCGGGGCCGCCCGGCACGAATGACTCGTCGCACTGCCGGGCCGCCGTGACGAGCTCCTCGACGTTGGCGAGCCGATCCTCGCCCCCCTCGTCCCCGCCGTCGTCGGCGAGCCACGCGCGGTAGCCGGTCTCCTCGAGCAGCCGCTCGAGAAGCGGCGCCACGCCGGCCTCGGCCGCGGCGGACGAGAGCCGGGCGTGCAGGGAGGCGAACTCCGCGAGCGCCTTGGCAGACCGCTTGGAGAGCCCGGCGACGTCCCGGGCCGCGGCCGCCGCCTCGAGGAGGCTCGCACCCCGGTCGGCGGCGAGCGATGCGAGCCGATCGAGCGACTGCCGGCCGATCCCGCGCGGGGGCACGTTCACGACCCGCAGCAGCGCCTCGTCGTCGCGGGGGTTTCGCAGCAGTCGCAGCCAGGCCACCACGTCGCGGATCTCGCGGCGCTTGAAGAACTCCAGCCCGCGGACCAGCTGATAGGGCACTCCCCGGCTGCGCAGCGCCACCTCCAGCGACCGCGACAGCGCGTTGGTGCGGAAGAGGATGGCGAAGTCGCGCGGGCCGCGGTCCCCCGTGGCGATGGCCCGGGCGATCTCGTCCCCGATGCGGTCGGCCTCGTCGTGGCTGGAGGCATCGAGGACGATGCGGACGGGTTGGCCCGGGCCGGCCGCGGTGATCAGCCGCTTCGGTTTGCGGCGCGTGTTGTGGGCGATGAGCCGGTCGGCGGTGCCGAGGATGTTCGCCGTGCTGCGGTAATTGTGTTCGAGCTTGACGACCGTCGCCGCCGGGTAGTCACGCTCGAACTCGAGGATGTTGCGGATGCTCGCGCCGCGCCAGCCGTAGATCGCCTGATCGGGATCGCCGGTCACCGCGAGATTGGGATAATCGATGGAGAGACCGCGCAGGATGCAGTACTGCACCGCGTTGGTGTCCTGGTATTCGTCGACGAGAATCCAGCGATGGCGCGCGTCGAGGAGACGGCGGAGGTCGCCATTGTCCGCCAGCAGCCGGGCGACGTGCACGAGCAGATCGTCGAAGTCGACGCAGTTCGCCTCGAGCATCATCCGCTGGTAGACGGGCCAGACCCGCTGGACCACCTCGTCGGCCGGCCGGCCCCAGCGGGGCTCGAACGTCTCCGGCGTGACGAGATCGTTCTTCGCCCTGCTGATCACGCCGGCGACGCGGTCGATGGGGGTGTGGGTGAGCGAGAGACCGAGCCGCTTCGCGGCCCGCTTGAGCACCATGCCCGCGTCATCGGGATCGAGGATCGAGTAGTCGCTCGTGAGCCCGACCAAAGGGGCGTGTCGGCGCAACAGCCGGGCCGCGAACCTGTGGAAGGTGCCCATCTCGACCGGTTGGGGGCCGACGAGTTCCGCCACCCGCCGCCGCATCTCGTCGGCGGCCTTGTTGGTGAAGGAGAGTGCCACGATGTGGCCGGGCGGAACCCCCGCCGAGATCATGTGGGCGATCCGGTGGGTGACGACGCGGGTTTTGCCGCTGCCCGGGCCTGCCAGCACCAAGAGCGGCCCCTCGACGTGCGTCGCGGCCTGTCGCTGCGTGCCGTTGAGAGAGTCGAGAAAGGAAGCCTGCACGGGAGATTCCGCGAGCGTGCCGATGGCGTGGGCACGGGGCCGCCCGGGCACGCCGCGCCCGGTTCGTGTAGCCGATTCCGGCACCTTTGGAGTATATTCCTCTCGACCATGGATCGGGCGTCTCCGCCCGAGTGATCGCCAGATTTCACGTCGCACGGGAGGGAACCCATGCCCCGCATTCCTTACAAGAACCTGACGCAGTCCGACGAGATGGCGGAAAAGCTCGAGATGAGCACCGCCGAGATCGGGCTCTCGGTTCGAACCACGAACTGCCTGGAGGAGAAGGGCATCTTCACGGTGCACGACCTTCTCAACTGCACCCGGGCCGACCTGCTCTCGATCTCGAACTTCGGTGAGAAGACGTTGGAGGAGGTGTATCGGGCGCTCGAGAAGATCGGCTTTTACCGGACGAGTCCGCCGTCGTCGCCGACCGGCACCGGGCCGCGGGCCGCGCGGGGTGAAGATGGCCATGCGGTGCCGGAGTCGCGCCAGGAAACCTGCAGCCAGGCCTGACGACGGCCGGCGGCTCCCCGGGACCGCTGCCGGGGCGGCCGTTCGTCGACGCCGTCGTCGGTGGCGGGCGCCGCACCGTGCCGGCCGCGGACGGGGGGCGCCGGAGGCCCGCAGTCACGCCCGAGGTTCACCGTGAGGCTGCCGCGACTCTACGCCAAGAAACGCGGTCACCGCCGGACGGTGTCGCGGGAGTGGGGCGTCCTGGGCGACGGCATCTTCCATGCCATCCTGCTGGCCGCGGGCATGTTCTTCGGCGGTCTTCTCGTCTCCGGCGTGGTCGCGCAGGAGTGGCGGATCAACCACGAGTTCGTGCGCACGACGTGCACGATCCAGGCCAAGGGGCTGGCCCGGATCACGCGACCGGATCCCCCCGCCGGCGTGGTCGCGCACTGGGAGCCAAGGCTGCTCGTGCGGTACTCGACCGACGGTGTCGTCCGCGAGTCGTGGGCCAGGATCACCGCGCACGACACCGCCGTCGAACGCGACACCGCGATCGGCCGCCTCTCCGGTTGGAAACTCGGAGCCGAGGTGCCCGGGTGGTTCGATCCCGGCGTTCCCGACGACGTCCTGCTCCAGCGGGGATACAGCTTCTGGCTGTGGCTCCTCGTGCTGCTCTTGCCCGGGGCGCTCGTGCTCATCGGCGGCAGCGGCCTCGTGCGCCGCCTGCGGGCCTGGGGAAAATCCGAGGAACGGCTCGCGGCGTCGGCCGGGCTGTCGGAACTCCTCGACCCGCTCGCACAGCCTGTCCACGCGGCGCCGGGGCATCCCGGCGTGCCGCAGTGGGACGACCTCGTGAACTCGCCGGGCACGATCCTGCGCTACCGGCTGCCCGTCGAGAGTCCGGAGTATTGGACGGTGTTCGGGTTCGGGTTTTTCGCACTCCTCTGGAACCTGGTCGTCGTCGTCCTCGCCGTCGGTCCGGGCCTCGACCTGCTCGGCGGCAGATTCGAGTGGCTGGTCGTGGCGCTCCTCGTGCCGTTCCTGATCGTGGGCGTGGGCGGGGTCGTGCTGTTCGTTCGCAGCCTGCTGCTGGCGACCGCGATCGGCACCACGCAGGTGGAGATCTCGGCCCATCCGCTCCTGCCCGGCGGTCGCTACGACGTGCTGCTCGCGCAGGGGGGCACCGGCGTGCTCCGGTCGCTCGAACTGCTCCTCGAACTCGAGGAGCAGGCGACGTTCCGGCAGGGCACCGACACGAGAAGCGAGCAGATCACCGTGTATCGGCAGCCGGTCGCCGCGTGCGGCGATGTCCGGCCGGCGCCGACCTCGCGGTTCGAGACTCGCACGGTGGTCGAGATTCCCGCGGATGCGATGCACTCGTTCACCTCGGCCCACAACGCCGTACGGTGGCGGCTGGTGGTGCGTGGCATTCCCGATCGCTGGCCCGCCTTCTCGCGGGCCTTTCCCGTCGTCGTCCTGCCTCCGGCGAACGGGGCGGCCGCGTCCCGCGCGACGCATGACGCCGCCGCGGAGCGGGAGACGCCATGATGGTCGACCCGCAGGAACGGTCCGTCGGCAATCCCCGGATCGAGGTGTTCTTCGCCCATCAACGCCGCCAGTACGAACCGGGCGACAGGCTGGCGGTGCGCTACGTGGTGGAAGGCTGTGAGGGGGAGATGATCCGCGTGATCGAGCACTCGGTGGTCTGGTACACCGAAGGGAAGGGGGAGGAGGATCTGGGCGTGCACTTCTTCGAGCGGATCACCGATCGCGGGGCGGTGGCATCCGCGGGCCGTGACGGTGCGTTCGAGACGACCTTGCCCGCCAGTCCGCTCTCGTACGAGGGATTGATCGTCAAGGTGCGATGGTGCGTGCGCGTGCGACTGTTCTTCGCCAGCGGCCGTGACTTCGTCTCCGAGCACGTCTTTCTCGTAGGTCGCATTCCCCCCGCGCGGCTGCCGCCGCGAGGACTCTGACCGTGCTGCCCAGCCCCAATCCCTTCGCGACGCGGTACACCCGGCCCGGCGCGATGCAGCCGCTCGACGCCGCAGGCAGGCCCGTTCATGCGGCGGAGATGCTCGGCCGCCTCGATCGTCTCGGCGGCGCCGCCGCGATCATCGGGCCCCATGGCAGCGGAAAGTCGACGCTGCTGTGCCGTCTCGCCGACGCGGTGGATGCCGGCGGCGGAACGGCCCTCCGATTGCGGCTGCGGGACGGTCGTGATGGCGGCCGCGTGCTCCTGGCGATGCTCCGCGCCCGGGCCGGAAGCGTGGTGCTGCTGGACGGCTGGGAAACCGCCGGACGGATCGGCGGCATGCTCGCGCGCACGATCGCCCGGCTGCGGGGCTGTGGGCTCGTGGTGACCGCGCACGGCGCCGTGGGGCTGCCCATGCTCGTGCGCTGCCGGACGAATGTCGCCCTCCTCAACGCCATCGTCGACCGTCTGCCAGGGCGAAGCGAGTGGTATGGACGGCTGATCTTCCCCGCGGACGTCGCGGAGACGTTCGCGGCGCACGGCGGCGACATCCGTGAAGCGCTCTTCGCGCTCTACGACCGCTACGAACGGCGTCTGCGTGACGAGGGACGGGCCGGTCGTGAGGGTCGTGAGGCGGATGCGGATGGTGCCGGCCCAGGAAGCGGAATTCAGGAAATCGTCGGCGGATTTTCTTGCCCAGGCGCACCAGGGCGCAACCTACGCTAGCGAAGATGGCGGATGGGCCGGCGATCCCGGCGACCGCGTCATCGAGCTTCCGGAGTGTGCCATGAACATGCGTCGTCCTCTTCTCGTCGTTCTCGTGCTCGGTGCCGCGTCGTCCGCGACGCCGGACGCGTGTCGGGCGCAGTGCTGTCTCGAAGGCCTCTTTCGCGGCTGCCAGAAGGCGCCTGCGTACGCCGTCGCGCCGGTGATGGCGCCGCCGGCCGTCGTGCCCGCGCCGATCGTCGCGCCCATTCCCGCGCCGCCGCCGCCCGTGATGGTGCCCGTGCAGCAGGTGAGCTACGTGCCCGAGACGACCTACCGCACGCAGTACAAGTGCGTGCCGGTGACGAGCTACAAGCCGACCTCCGAGGTCGATCCCTGCACGGGCTGCACCCGCGAGTGCATGGCGCCCGTGACGCAGTACGTGCAGCAGGCCGTGAACGTGCCCGTGACGCAGTATCGCGCGGTCTATTCGACGAAGTACGTGCAGATGCAGCCCGGCTACAACGCGCCGACGGGCTACGGGGTGCCGGCAGCCGGCGTGGCACCGACCATGATGCCATCCGCGGGGACCGCGGCACCGAGCCCGTTCGCGGCGACGGTGCAGACCACGCCGCAGGCCTGGGGAGCCGCCGGCGCGGACGTGCCGCAGCAACTCATCCAGCCCAACCAACAGAGCATCGCCGCCCCCGTCCTGCAGCCCGGGACCATGCCGCAGCAGGGCTTCCAGCAGCCGATCGTGCCGCAGTCGGGCACCTACGCGGTGCCGGTCCCCGGCACGAATGGCCTGCAGCCATCGGCACCGCCGATGCTTTCGCCCACCCCGTCGCTCAGGCCGATTCCGGAATTGCAGCGGCTGCCGTCGACCAGCGGCGGCAATGCCGCGGCTGGAGCCGCGCCCGCTCCCGCCATGCAGGCTCCGGCCCTGGCGCCGCCGCTGCGGCCGTACGGCAGCGGCACGGCCCCGACCACGGTCGCACCCGCCCTGCCGAGCCAGCACGGCGGCCAGCCGAGCGGGGCCGGCAATGCGGCGGGCGCGATCGGCATGCCGGTGCTGCCGGGCGGCGGACCGAGTGCCGCGACCGGCGCCTTCCCCAGACTGCTCGAGCCGACCGGGCACACCACGGCCTGGCAGCCGGCCGCGGGTCATCCCGCGGCGTCGGTGCGGCCGACCGCCTACCCGACCGCC
>Ga0136644_10003793_pt1 | contig 11257 bp, 8 predicted proteins | sample C_130820_EF_Meta_FD_94780 | JGI IMG/M metagenome (GOLD analysis project Ga0136644, IMG submission 94780) | Freshwater microbial communities from Lake Croche, Canada to study carbon cycling - C_130820_EF_MetaG (v2) (version 2) | ecosystem: Environmental > Aquatic > Freshwater > Lake | place: Lake...
CATTATGAACGCGAGGCTTATAGAAAAAGCAACAACCCTCAAAACTACAAAAGGCGAATCCCAAAATGCATTCAAAAGGATAAATCAGGCTAAAGTCAGTGCCATTAGTGCGTAAGCCACCGGTCGGGGCAAACATAGCAATCCCTTATTTCTTTAATGCGCTAGCACCCAGTCCAAAGGTTGCTCAAATTGCAATCTATACTATCTAGCGAATACATACTCGAACTTACATCTTACTCTATGTGCCGCCCTCTGGGCTTTTGGCGCGTTGGGGTGTGCTGCCAAGTCCGGTGGCTTACGCACACCGGCAGTTCATTTGCCGCCCTCTGGGCTAAAACCAAACAGCCCGACCAGATGCGCTAACCACCGGTCCCGGGCCGGCCTGCAAATCCACCAGATTTATGAGGCGGGTAACATAGAAAACAGTGCTTAGCAAGGTCGCACTCTGCGAATTATCTTGTGCAGCTAAAGTTCGATCGTCGTGCAAGTGCACGTCGCGCAGGCGATGAGCCGATCGCGCGAGTCGCGGATCTCGCACTCGACGAACCCGATCCGCAACCCCCGCTGCTTGACCCAAGCCTTGGCCGCAAGCTGCCTGCTCTTGACCGGCCGCATGTACTGTATCTGCAAATCCACCGTCGAGAAATCCTGACCCGCATCGAGCATCCTGCCAAAGGCAATCCCCATCGCCGCATCGGCCAGCGCCGCTAGAATCCCACCATGCACCCTGCCCATCGGATTGTGAAACCGCTCGTCGACCTCAAGCTCGACGACCGCCAACCCCCGATCCCTGTCCTCCTGCGTTGCCTGCGCCACCTGAAAACCGATCAGACGCGAAACTGCTGCGTCGGAAAACCGATCGAATGTGTCTTTGGTCATTATTTTCCATACTGCTACGGCTAGATCCCCGAATTCGAGGACCGATTTTTCACTACGAGACTGCTTAACTTTAGCTATACTTAAGGATCCTCCAACTCCCACGAGCCCAATTCCTTTATGGAAATCCCCACCCCTACCGTGTTCTCGCATCGGCTCGCTCGACTGGCTCTGATAGCGCTGAGGCTGCTCGTAAGCATCCCGCAATCTCTGCTGGGCCAATCTCTGCTGGGCCAACCGCTCCTGGGCGGGGAGCCTTCTGACGTCCCCTCGGCGACGTTGAAAATCCTTCCGCAGACGCTCTATACCTCCCCCCGTTACCCCGCTGAACTGACCGTTTTGCTGGTCCAACCCGACGGTACAGCCCTCGATGTGACCAGCGATGAGAGACTCCAGTGGCAAATCCAATCGCCTAACAACGCCCGAATCGAATCGGACCGATTGGTGGCCCTCGAACCGGGTTCCACCAGCATCACCGCCCAGTTGGAGTCTCTCTCGGCCCAAGCCTCCGTGAGCGTCTCGGCCGATACACCCGTGGCATTTGACCGCGAAGTGATCTCGACACTCACTCGCAGCGGCTGCAACCTTGGCACCTGCCATGGAAACCTGCACGGCAAGGGTGGGTTTCGACTCAGCCTCCGCGGAGATGATCCCCAGTTTGATTACTACCGATTGGCGGTCGAATTCGGTCAGCGGCGAGTCGATCTTTTTGATCCAGCCAAAAGTCTCCTGCTGCTCAAGGCGACGGCTCAGCAAGCCCATCAGGGTGCCAAACGCTTTGCCATCGATAGCCCGGAATATGCAGCCATCAAGGAGTGGATCGAGCAAGGAGCCCTGCGGTCGAGCGCCGCGGCACTTGAATCCATCGAGATCATCCCAAACCTGCAGCGCATCACCAAGGGAAACCGATCTGCACGGGTGATCGTCCAAGCACACTATGCCGACGGTTCGGTCCGCGATGTGACTCGTTGGTCAAGGCTCGAACTGAGCTTGCCCTCGGGTGTTGAAGTCCAACAGGACGGCAGAATCCTTGCCCAGCATGCGATGGACCTCTCGATCAGCGCAACGTATCTAAACGGCCGCGGGGCTGCTCGCGTTGTCTTCCTTGGTGAATCAAACGATCCACCTAGCACGGCATCACTAGTCGCAAACCACCCTCTGGACCGCGCAATCGCCAAGCAGTGCGAGCAACTGCAAATCCACTTGGCAGGCCCAGCCGATGACGGAACATTCTTGCGTCGACTCTATTTGGTGACGATCGGTCGACTCCCCTCGCCCGATGAGACGTTGGAATACCTAAACGACTCAAGCCCCATGCGCAACGAACAAAGAATCGACCAGCTACTGGCCGACCCAAGCTTTGACTACGCTTGGGCCATGCGATGGAGCGACCTGATCCGAAACGAGGACAAGGTGATGAGCTCCCAAGGTGCGAACTTGCTCCACGATTGGCTTCGCGAGCAAGCCGCTTCGGATCGACCGATGAAGGACTGGATCGCCGAACTTGTATCGAGCACCGGCAGCACCTACGGGAATCCTCCAGCCTCGTTTTATCGAACCCATCGCGACCCGGAAGTCGCGGCCGAATCGACCGCCCAAGTCTTCCTCGGAGTTCGTATCGCGTGTGCCAAATGCCATAACCATCCCTTCGATCGTTGGAAGCAAGACGACTACTATGGCTTGGCAGCCCACTTTACAACCCTCGAGCGCAAGCAGATCGACAACAAGCCCAAGGATGCGCTCGATAAACACGTCATCACCGGCGACGAAATCATCTCGCTTACCGAAAACAAGCCGCAGATCAAGCACCCAGGTCGCTCCAAGATGGTCGGCCCCTCGGGGCTACCATTTGCCGGCATGCCAATCGCCAGCATGCCAATCGCCAGCGTGCCCAGCGAGGCGACGCCAAAGCGCACGGTCCTTCAAGACCTTGCAACCTGGCTAACCGAAAACAACCCTCACTTTGATGCGAATCTAGCCAACCGAGTTTGGTCCCAGTACTTCGGTCGTGGCATCGTCGATCCTCCCGATGACTTTCGCGAATCCAACCCGCCGAGCAATCCCGAACTGCTCGATGAGCTCGCAAGCGAGTTTCGCTCAGAGGGATATTCGCTCAAGCGGCTTTCGAGAAATATCCTTACAAGCTCCGCCTTTGCACGTTCGAGTGCAGCCGACTCGACCGATGAGAATACCCTGCCGACCTCCCCCTACTTTGCATCCTATCCACTCAGGCGGCTAGCCGCCGAACACTTGATGGATGCGATCAGCGATGTCACAGGGGTTCCGAGCCCGATGCGCACCGGGGACGAAGAGAATTCGACCGTCTATAGCGCCATGCGAATGCCCGGTATCCCCAAGAAACCTGGGTTTCTAACAACCTTCGGCAAACCCAATCGCTTGCTGGTCTGCGAATGCGAACGCTCGAACCAAATCTCCCTGGGTCAATCCCTAGCGATGTCCAATGGTGTCGAGATCCGAGACAAGATCGCTTCGCCGAACAACCGGCTGACTGACTACATCAAGCAACTCGATGCTCACAATCAGGGTGACACGGCTAGGCTGGGACCCGAACAGGTCCCCGAAAAAGTAATCGAGGAGCTGTTCTTGAGGGCTTTGTGCCGCAAACCCTCCGAGCGAGAGCTGCGCGCGAGTGTCGATGCATTGCAGTCGGCCCAGGATCGACGGATTGCGCTCGAGGACATCCTCTGGGCGCTGCTAAACAGCAAAGAATTCATGATGCTCCGCTGACGCTTGACCGATCCACCGACAAAGGGCTTTACCATGGCTAAAGGATGTCTTGAATTCCAACAATCGCTCAGTCGTCGCCAATGCTTGCTCCGCGCGAGCCAGTTCGGGCTGGCCGGACTTCTTGCAGGTGCACGGAGCACCACCAACATCGCGTCCGCATCGAGCACTCCAGCACCAAAAGCTCGTGCCAAGAGCGTGATCTTCTTGCATCAATACGGGGGGCCTAGCCATATCGATACGTTCGATATGAAGCCCGCTGCACCCGATGGAATCAAAGGCGAGTTCAAACCGATCTCCTCAGCCGTTGCGGGCTCACCCGTCTGCGAATACTTGCCTCGCTGGGGCGCTCAACTGGATCGCTGGGCCCAAATCCGCAGCGTCCATCACGACATGAAGAATCACAACCCAGCCTGCTACTACTCCCTGACCGGCAAGCGACCTGCGACCGACGACATCCGCCTGCGCGACACACTCGAACTCTACCCAGCCTTTGGTTCGAGCGTCGCACGATTCTCCGAGCCGGCCCCAGGAGTCCCGACCTTCGTCGCCTATCCACATGTGCTGCGCGACGGAGCGATCTCGCCCGGGCAGCACGCAAGCTTTCTGGGCAAACAGTACGATCCGTATTTTTTCCAAGCCGACCCGAACTCCCCGGAGTTCGGTCTACCGGAATTACAGCTTCCTGCGAACATCGACCTTGCACGCCTCGAACGGCGTCGAGATCTGGTCGAGTTGATCGATCAGGAAAAACGTCTCATCGAGCAGTCGACCGAAGCCCGAGGCTTGGACCAACTCCAGCAGCAAGCCCTGAAAATCCTCTCCTCGACCGGCCTTAGGGACGCACTGAACCTCGGCCAAGAAGACGCGGCCCTCCGGGACGCTTACGGACGGAGCACCTACGGACAATCGTGCCTGCTCGCTCGACGCCTGGTACAAGCCGGAGTGCGGTTCGTCACGGTCTACTTCTCTCAAGGCATTGGAGGCAAAGGGAGCGAAGGCTGGGACACCCACCAAGAGAATTTCAAAGACCTCCGAGAGCGACTCCTACCAATGACCGACCAGACAGTCCCAACGCTTATCCAGGACTTGGAGTCCCACGGTCTTCTGGACGATACGCTCGTGCTATGGATGGGTGAGTTTGGACGGAGTCCCCAGATCGGCGATCGGGATGGCAAAGGCCGAGGCCATTGGCCCGATTGCTACACCGTAATGATGGCAGGAGGGGGCATCCAAGGCGGCTCGATCTTCGGCGCCAGCGATGCCAAAGGAGCGTATCCTGCCGCCGATCCTGTCGGCCCAGAAGATATCGCCGCGACTCTGTACTGGGCACTGGGGATCGATCCCCATTCCGAGGTCATCGACACCCAAGGCCGCCCGCTTGCGATCTCGACAGGAAATCCGATCGAAAAGATATTTCGCTAAGCAAGAACATTTAGAACCAGCCGGCTGAGAGTCCATAGCGTTTCTAGCATTGAACAGCAAAATGCAGTCAAAAGCCACGCATTAGGAGCTTGGGTAAAACCGCGACGGTGTTTTTCTCACCTGGTCATTTGGCTTTCAAGGATTTCAGTCTGTAAATTTCCCGTCGACTTGCCCGCAACCTTTCAGCTGCGTAGAGTGAGTCGGTGAAGACAGCCTTCTTTGCAGGATGCAGATGCCAATTGCGTAAGCTCTACCTTGGCAACCCGAAGGGATTCTAGGTCGTTACTATCCCGATTTGCGTCACGTAATGATCGTCGATGTAAAGCTCTGACGGTTGTGCCGAATGCACAGCCAAAAACTTGTGATCGTTTTTTGACCTTCGCAATTAGCGCTTTATACTCGCGAGCCCCTTGGTGTACTTGCGTCAAGATTCTTCGCAAGTTCGCGCATTGGGGAAATCCATGCACCTCCTTGTCCTGCCCACTAGAATGCTCAATTCCTTTCGACCTCTGTTTTTTGCAGCTAGCTGCTGTGTTGCATGGATGTGCAGCAGCTTTGGCTTCTCCCAAACCACCCCCACTTCAAATCCAGTTGTAGCCTCTGGCTCCGATGCCCCTGGTTCCGAGGCGACTGGCCCGCAGCAAGCCGACGAGGCCCTGCGGATTGGCAAGGCGCTTGAACAGCAGCGCCGTTGGCAAGAAGCGATTCAGCATTACGAAAAGACGCTCAAGCAACTGCCGCTCAACAAGCAGATCACCGAGCGCATGCAAATCTCCCGCGTTCACATGGACGTTACGCGTCGCTACTGCGATCGTTCGTTTATTGAGAGCGTGGAACGTTCCACGCCTGCACAATCCTTAGAGGTCTACCAAGACGTCGTCAGCAAACTCGAAACGTACTACGTCGATTCGATCGACTATTACAAACTGGCTCTCTACGGCACAGCATTCCTTGAGGTCGCGTTGACCGAGCGCGATTTTCTCCAGAAGCATCTACCAAAAACTCCAGCGGCATCGATCGAGAACTTTCGCCGCAATGTACACCGATTGGTCTTCGGAAAACGGATCCCAAATGCCAACGAATTAAAGAACCTGGTGCTCCTGGTGGCCGGACAAGCCCAGGAGCAGATCGGCTTGAGCCCCACGGCCACCATCTTTGAATTTATCAGCGGATCGGTGGGTTTGCTCGATCCTTATTCATCGATCCTGACGCCTGGTGAATACCGTGAGATCATGTCCCAAATCGAGGGCAATCTCATCGGACTAGGTGTCGAACTTTGGGCCGAAGGCAACGAACTGCGGATCGTGGATGTCTTCAAGGGGAGTCCTGCGTCCGAGGCGGGATTACTCCCTGGGCATTACATTTTAGAAGTCGACGAGCAATCGGTCGTGAGCATCGGCGCAAAGCGTGCCGCAGACATGCTTCGAGGTCCTGAAAACAGCCACGTTAAGCTCGTTATCTCCTCTGGGGGAGATCAAAGCGTTGCGATCGATGTGGTGCGCAAACGCGTCGAAATCCCGAGTGTCTCGGTGGCCGAGATGCGCGACGGCCAAGTCGGGTACGTCCGAATCACCAACTTTCAAAAAACCACGGTCAATGAAGTCTCCCGAGCGATGTACGATCTGACCAGCCGAGGAATGAAGTCCCTGGTGATCGATCTTAGACGCAACCCGGGCGGTCTGCTCGAATCGGCCGTCGAACTGGCCGACTACTTTTTGGTCCGAGGGGGCATCGTCTCGACACGAGGTCGCAACACGTCAGAGAACCGAAACTACACCGCCCATGCTGCCGGGACGTGGGACATCCCCCTGGTCGTCTTGATCGACTGCGACAGCGCAAGCGCTAGTGAGATTTTTGCCGGGGCCATCCGAGACCATGACCGCGGCTATGTTGTCGGACAAATCTCTTACGGCAAAGGGAGCGTCCAGGGAGTCTTTCCTAGCGAACGAGGAATCGGTGGCTTGCGTCTGACCGTCAGCCGGTTCTATTCGCCCAGCGGGACGGCCATTAGCCAACGAGGGATTACTCCGCATGTTAGCGTCCCAGAAAACCCACCCGAGACCCCCTCGACTCTCGTGGCTTTGAAACCTCCGACCGAGGCGATCGCCTCGGAGGCCACACCAAGTGGGACCGAGACCGGTACGAAGCTCACGGCCCAGCGGCCGGTGTTGCAACCGGCCTCGGACCCAAGCTCCCAGGGCAAGCCAGATCGGGTTTTGGACAAGGGGCTTGAAATCGCACGGCAGATCGCCGCTGGGCGGTCTCGCTAGCTCTCTAGGGCGCATCGCTGCCCAAGGTAAATACCACTAGGTAAATACTGGTAATTAAATTAGAGGTAGCCGAAAATCCGCCCGAGCATCACAATTGGGGCATGCTTAGAAAATTCCTTCGCTCGAAAATCCATCGCGCAACGGTCACCCAAGCGGACTTGCACTACGAGGGATCCCTGACGATCCCGCCAGACCTGATGCTCGCCGCCGGAATCGCACCGTTTGAGTCGGTCCATGTCTGGGATGTGACCCGAGGAACCCGTCTGGAAACCTATGCGATTTTGGGAGAGCAAGGCTCGACGGATGTGTGCATCAACGGTGCCGCAGCACACTTGGTCAGACCCGGCGATGTGATTATCATCGCCACCTTTGGTTTCATCGCTGAATTGCAAAACGAGGTCCGAGTACCGGAGCCCAAGGTTGTGTTTGTCGACTCGAACAATCGGATGACTTACACCGGTCGCGAGATCCCTGGTCCACGCCGTCGCGGGATCGACGACGCTCCGGTCGACGACTGCTGCTAAAACTTTCTTTCGCCAAGGAGTCTTGTCCATGCTCGAGCGTGTCTTGGAGCCCGAAGTGATGAGCGATCTGCAGGAAGCGATCGATTACAACGACATGGATTTTTCCGAGGTCAATCGCTCGTTTGTCCGCGATCTGATCGGTTATGCCACCCAGGATGGCTTGCCGCTCGGGCCAGACATCCTCGATTTAGGGACCGGCACGGCCCGCATCCCCGTCGAGTTGTGTTCGCAAGCCCCGGCGGTTCGAGTCATGGCATCGGATGCATCGACCGAGATGCTCGAACTAGCTCGCTACAACATCGAGATCCATCACATGCTCGATCGGATCCAGTTGCATCGGGGGGATGCCAAGAAGCTGATCTTTGGTCGCGAATTTTTCGATGCAGTGATCAGCAACTCCCTGGTCCATCACCTGCCCGAGTGCATTTCTTTCTTTGCCGAGTCCCTGCGGGTACTCCGCCCGGGCGGGGTCCTTTTTGTACGCGATCTCTTCCGACCAGAGAGCCCAGAGCGCGTCGAGCAACTGGTCGCTTTGCATGCAGGAAATGAAAACGAGCATTCGCAGCAGCTTTTCCGGCAAAGCTTGCAGGCCGCCTTCCGAGTCGATGAACTTGCTAGAATACTAGCCCCCCTTGGGGTGGACGCCTCGTGCATCCATGAGACCAGCGATCGGCATTGGACGTTGGCCTATCGAAAACCTAGCTAAACCCACTCGATCAAGCACCACTCGGCCCCAAGACCATGGAACAGCAGTACCTGGACCTATTGCAGCGCATATACGATCACGGGGATGCCAAGGCGGATCGAACCGGGACCGGGACTCGCAGCATTTTTGGCGCCCAGATGAGGTTTTCGCTCGAGGACTCTTTTCCACTCCTTACGACCAAAAAGTTATCGTTTCGCTTCATCGCTTACGAACTGTTTTGGTTCCTGCGAGGCGAGACCAATATCGAGTATCTCAAGGAGCACAAGGTAACGATTTGGGACGAGTGGGCGGACGCCGACGGTGAGCTCGGTCCAGTGTATGGCAAGCAGTGGCGCAGCTGGGAATGTCCCGACGGTCGGACGGTCGACCAGATCAGTCAGGTGCAGGAGGCTATTCGCACTAGCCCGGATTCTCGGCGGCTGATTGTCAGCGCATGGAATGTGGCTGACATCGACAAGATGAAGCTACCACCGTGCCACACGCTGTTTCAGTTTTACGTTTCCAATGGTCGGCTCAGTTGCCAGCTCTATCAGCGGAGTGCCGACATGTTCCTTGGGGTTCCGTACAACATTGCATCCTATTCGCTGCTGACGGTTCTAATGGCCCAATCGACCGGATTGCAGCCTGGAGAGTTCATACATACCCTGGGCGATGCGCACATCTACGACAATCACATGGAGCAATGCCAAGAGCAATTGTCGCGAGCGCCCAAGTCTTTTCCGAGGCTTCGGGTACGAAACACCAAGTCCAGCGTGCTGGATTACGATTGGGAGGATCTGGAGCTCCTGGGATACGATCCCCATCCGGCGATTCGTGGCCAGGTGGCAGTCTAGACCTGGTGCGGTATCTGGATTAGAATTTCTGACCGAACAAGGCTGATCGACTAAGTTGGACTGGTGATTGGTAAGGCAAGTTGGTCTGGATGGGTGGCAGAGCGGTTTAATGCACCGGTCTTGAAAACCGGAGTAGTCGGAAGGCTACCGTGGGTTCGAATCCCTCCCCATCCGTTTTCTCTTCCCCTGATAGGCTGGGTTAACTCAGTTTGTAGGTTTTTTTGACTCGAATGCTTGCTCGTGCGAGCCCTTGCGCGCGGTGTCTGCGCTGCAATTTTGAAAAAGCATTCATTTCATATTCCCGGTGGTTGACAGGCAGCCCTGTCATTCCGACAATCAAACGAGTGTTTGACCGTAGACCATCGGGGGATGATTTGAAAATGAGAACGAATTCTTCGCGAAGAGCGGCTTTTACGTTGATCGAATTGCTTGTGGTGATAGCCATCATTGGAATCCTTGTGGGGCTTCTTCTCCCAGCGGTTCAGGCAGCACGCGAAGCGGCGAGGCGAATGCAGTGCAGCAACAACATTCGTCAACTCGGACTATCGGCCCACAACCATGAATCGGCATTGCGAGTGCTTCCACCTGCCTATCGGGCTCAGTCCATTGGCGGTGCGCCTGCATACTTTGATCTATGGGGCACGTTGGCATTACTCACTCCGTACTTGGAGCAGACGAATGTTTACAACACAATCGACCTAAAGCTAACGATGTACCAACTGACACCCCCCTACGGAATCCAGGCACCTGTGGCCGTAAAGACGTTTGTTCCTACGTTTATGTGCCCCAGTGACAGCGGAACCGCTGTCGCAAGTAACGTTTATGGGGTTAACGGTGATTTGGCACCGAGTAACTACGCATTCTGTCTTGGGACGGGAACTACCCTTGGAAAAACTGGCTGGTTGGGATCACCGTGGGATGCAGACGGAGCGTTCTTTGCAAGCGCAAAAGTCCGTCTCACAGACATTAAGGATGGGACAAGCAACACGGTTGGCGCATCAGAGCGACTTTTGGGCGAAGGCCCCGAGTCGACGACTGTTGCTTCCCGAGCTGCGATTCTTGTTCAGCGTATGTACGTCAACCCTGGAGCTGAGACAAACGATGCCAATTGCGATGCGTCGTTACGTGTGAATTTCAATCAACGTCGGGGTTACACGTGGGTTGCGGGCGAACCTCGCTGCACAAGCTACAACCACTACTATCCGCCGAACGATCGAACCCACCCGGATTGTGTCGCAAACTTCACGGGAACCGACCCACTGACACGTAGCTCGGGCCATGGATTGAGCACAGCTCGAAGCAATCACAATGGCGGCGTGATGACATGGTTTTGTGACGGTAGTACGCATTTCATCGCGGACTCGATCGACATGACTGTTTGGCGAGGTCTTGCAACTCGACGCGGCGGAGAGGTGGTACAGCATGACTTCTAATGCAGAATTGCTCGGTACGATGAAATTTGGACTGACGGAGGAGCAAATATCGAATTATCAACGCGATGGAGTGCTCTTAATCCGCAATGCCTTCGACGAACGTGAGGTTCGTGATCTTGGCGACGAAGCTGACCGCATTCTAGAGACACACAATCATTTGCTAAATGAGAATAATCTACGAACGCGTTACACCCCGCATCACGAAAGTGGACTACCCGTCTTTGAGAAGTTTGATCCATTCGTTGACTTGTCTTCAGTGGCTCGGGCGATGGTGCAAGATGAACGGATACTCCAACCGTTGAGTGCCATCTATGGCGAGCCTGCTTGCCTCTTCAAAGACAAACTCATCTACAAGCCACCGGGGGCGACAGGAGCAACACTTCACCAGGATTGGATTAGCTGGCCCGGTTTCCCTGAATCTTTCATAACGGTACTCGTTGCTATC
>Ga0136644_10003795_pt1 | contig 11253 bp, 10 predicted proteins | sample C_130820_EF_Meta_FD_94780 | JGI IMG/M metagenome (GOLD analysis project Ga0136644, IMG submission 94780) | Freshwater microbial communities from Lake Croche, Canada to study carbon cycling - C_130820_EF_MetaG (v2) (version 2) | ecosystem: Environmental > Aquatic > Freshwater > Lake | place...
TGCCGCGCGCGGCGATCTGCTTGAAGCCCTCGTCGTGCGCGAGTTCCCACTGCACCTCGACTTGCTCGGGCAGATCGCCGCCGGTCAGCCGCGTCCACAGCACCACGCTGCCGGCCGTGGGATGGCCCGAGGCGATGCCCAGATCGAAGCGCGGCTGCTCGCCTGGCGCGGCCATCGCCACCGGTGCGGCGGCACCGCAGACCTGCAAAAACCGTCGTCGGGTCAGGCTCATGGTTGCGGTGTCTCCTGATCAGTGTTCAGTGCCGGTGCGCGGCTTGGCGCCAGCCGGCTCGCACATCGAGCGATTCGGCCACCTTGACCGCCGGGTCGTAGGCCATGTCGCCGAAATCGGCGGCGTCGAGCTGGGCGTAGCCGGCACTGCGATGGCCCGGCAGATCCCAGTCGGCGGGCGCGCCCGCACGCGATTCCAGCAAGTCAAAGCGAACCAGCGCGCGCTCGTTGATGAGCTGCGTGAACCGCGCAGGCAGGTTCAGGCTGTCGTCCCATTCGACCCCCGCGGTGCCGGCAGCGCTGCCAAAGCGGTACAGCTCAGACCAATTCACTTCGATGCCCAAGGCGGCCAATTCGCCGGCGCTGTAATCGACCACCGTGCGCTGCGCGCGCAGCACCCGCTGCAGCGAAATGCGGCCGTGCGCATCGCGCTGCCAGATCTCTTCGGTGCTGCCCTTGTTGATGGCCACCGTGTCGGCCTGGCGCCAGAACACCCATTCCTGCTGCCGCACCACGCTGCCGCTGGCATCTGATCCTGCGATCACGGTCACCCGGTACTTGGCCGCCAGCGGTGCGTCAGTGCCAGCCCCAGCCTCAGTCACACCCACAGGCGCTTGCGCCAGCGCGCCACCCCACGCGAAGGCGAAGGCAACGGCAGCGATCGCCCTGCGCAGCCGCTCAGAAGCCGAACGCATCGCGCATCACATGAAAGATCCAGTTCTGCTCCATCGAGCCGTGCACCAGATGGGCCCGGGGGCCGCGCGCGTAGATGGCCACGTCCTCGCCGCCGTGCGTCTCCGAGCCCAGCGGCACGGCAGCTTCTTGCAGAAAGTCGAGGCCGGTCGTGTCCACGCGGGTCAGATCGGGGCGGCCCGCGCCGCCGCGGTGACCGGGGCCATTCGCGTAGCCGAGCGTGGTGAAGGGCAGGCCGTTGGCGTCCTTGCTGGGCGCCAGCGGCGCGCCATCGGTGGCCGGCACTTCACGCACCAGACCCAGGATGTCGTTGCCCCGGCTCGGGTAGCCGGCGATGGTGAAGGTGTGGCTGTGATCGGCGGTGACGATGATCAGCGTGTCCTTGGGGTCGGTGTGGTCCATCGCGTAGCGCACCGCGCGTGCGAACTCGATGGCCTCGATCAGCGCGCGCTTGGCGTTGCCGGCATGGTGGGCGTGGTCGATGCGCCCGCCCTCGACGTGCAAGAAGTAACCCTTGCGATCCTTTTGCAGCAGTTGCAGCGACTTGGCCGTCATCTCGCTCAGGCTGGGCTCGCCCGCGCCGTCTTTGGCCCGGTCGGCTTCGTACTGCATGTGCGAAGGCTCGAACAGCCCCAGCAGGTGCGTGGTGCTTTGGGTGTCCAGGGCGTCGAACTGCTGGCGGTTCCACACATAAGCCGCACCCGCCCCGCGTGTGGTCAGCCATTCGGCGATGAGGTCACGGCCATCGGCGCGGCGGCCCTTGCCCTTGGGGTACTCGTCATCGACCCCATCGACGCCATCGCGGCTGGCCGGCATGAAATTCATGCGCCCGCCGCCCAGCGCCACCTTCAGGCTGCGGCGCACCGCGGGCGAGACCTCGATCAGCTGCCGCGCGATGTCCTTGACGCTGCCTTCGGCACCGCGGCAGGGCTCGCCGTTGCTGAGCTCGGGCAGGTTCGAATCGGCCTCCCAGTCGCGAAACGCGATGTGGGCGTAAAGCGCTGCGGGCGTGGCGTGGGTCAGCCGTGCGGTGGTCACGATGCCGGTGGACTTGCCCGACTCGGCCGCGTATTCAAGGATGGTCTTGAGCGCGTGGTCGCGGTTGACGCTGGCGCTGCATTCGCCACGCGGCGTCAGGTGGTCGACCGACAGCATGCCCTCGCGCGCCTTGTGGCCGGTGGCCATGGCGGTCATGGTCGGCGCCGAGTCGGCGGTTTGCTGGTCCCACGAATAGGTCTTGGACAGCGCGGCGTAAGGCATGTTCTCGAACGACAGCCGGTTTTCTTCGCCGGGGCGCCCGGCCAGCTGGCCTTCAAGAATGCGCGCGGCCGTCACGGTGGAAATGCCCATGCCGTCGCCCACGAACAGGATCACGTTTTTCGCCCGCGCGTTGTGGGGGCTCAGTCGCTTGGCCGATTCGATGAAGCCCTGGCCCGCGCGGTCCCAGTCGGCCACCGACTCCGGGCCCTTGACCACCGGCTGCGCCGCCTGCGCGGTCATCCACAGGCTGAAGCACACCGGGATCATCGCCGCACGCGCGGCGATGGAGCGTTTCATGAACGATGGACGGCGGCGCGAGAACATGGCGGCGGGCTCCTGAATCGGTGGGTAGACGCACCGATTTTGCTCGCCGAACCTGGGGTCAACCCCGGCCGCTTGCGTGCAGCGCCAGCACCAGCACTGCACAGGCGGTCACCCACGAGCCTGCCACGCGCACCAGCACCAGCAGCCAGGGACGCTTGGCTTCCTGGATGAAAGTGGCCGCGCACAGGGTGCAGAAGTTGATGCCGAGCCAGGTGCCCAGCACAGACATGAAGCGCATGCTGCCGATCAGGCCTTCGGGGACGGTGCCCACACCGATTCCAAACCCGATCCATGCGCCCAGCAAGCTGCCCACCACGGCGGGCAGCGGCCGCGCCACCATCACAGCCACGCCGCTGGCTGCGGCGGCACCCAACAGCAGGTTGTCGGTGTCCGGTGTCGAGTCGAAACCTGCAAACAGCAGTCCGATCGCACTGGCCGCCGCCAGCCCGATCAACGAGCCCTTGGCGGCCATCACGCTGCGCTGGCCGATCAGCAACGCCAGCGCGATCAGCGCGACCAGATGCGCCGGTTCGATCAGGGGGTGGACGAAGCCGCCACCAAAGTTGCCCAGACCCTTGACGGCCCCGTGGGCGTAGGCCTCAGAAGCCGTCAGGCCCAGGGCCAGCGCGAGCGACCGCGCCGGCGTGAGCCATCGGCGCAACTGCTTCACCATGCGTGAAACAGGAAGCCCAGCCCGCCCACGGCGATGCCCGCACCGACGGCACGCACTGCGGTGATGCCGGCCGGCCAGCGCGTGACCAGCCCGAGGGCGATGCCCGCCAGGTGCAGCAAGCCGGTTGCCATCACGAAACCCAGGCTGTAGGCCACCGGATCGGCAGCGTCGGGCAGTTCGGTGCCGTGCGCGTGGCCGTGAAAGATGGCGAAGATGCCGACCAGCACGGCCGCCACCCACAGCGGCGGGCGCAGCGCGGCGGCCACCACCGCACCGAGCACCACCGCCGACAGTGCGATGCCGGTTTCCACTGCCGGCAAGGGCACGCCCATCACGCCGAGCGCTCCGCCCACCGTCATCACGAGCGGAAACACCACCGGCAGCAGCCACAGCGCGGGCATGCCCAGAAAGGCGCCCCACAGGCCCACGGCCACCATGGCGATCACGTGGTCCCAGCCGAGCAGGGGATGAAAGAAGCCGCTCATGAAGCCGCCGGCCATGCCCGCCGCGTCGCTGTGCGCGCTGGCAGCGCCCGCACAGGCCATCAGCAGGGCCGATATGGCCAGCGCGCGGATGAAGGGTGAAGTCTTGAGGTTCGTCATGTCAGAGTCTTTCGAGGTTGCGATTCGGCTCGTGCCGGATCAGGAAGTCAGGACGTCAGGATTCCAAAGATTCTGCTGGCCGACCAGTACGCCGCCATGGTGCCGATCGCATACAGCGAGGCCAGCCGCGCCTGCGGCATGACCGGGAACTGCCTCAGCGTTCGGTACACCAGCCAGGCGGCCGCCACGATCAGCAACTGGCCGATTTCCACGCCCACGTTGAAGGTCAGCAGCGCCAGCAGGAAGTGCTGCTCGGGCAGCCCGATGGCCTTGAGCGCACCAGCAAAGCCCAGCCCGTGCACCAGACCGAACAGGAAGGCCACCAGCGCCGGCAACCGTCGCGCCAGCGTCTCGCGGTCGCGCAGCGCCTCGCCAGCCACCAGCATGATCGACAGCGCGATCGACGCTTCCACCGGTGCCGACCGCAGCGTCAGCCAGCCCAGGGCGCTGCTGCCCAGCGTCAGGCTGTGCGCCACGGTGAAGGCCGTGATGGTGACCACCAGCCGCTTGTGAAAACCCACCAGAAACAGCAGTCCGATCACGAACAGCATGTGGTCCGTGCCCGTCAGGATGTGGCGGATGCCCAGCACGATGTAGGCCGACGTCACCTCGCCAATGCCGCGCTGGTCGTCGGCGGTGCCGTACAGCCGCACCGTGGGTTGCCCGCCGGTGAGGGTGTAAGCACGCAGCTGGCCGTCGAGCCAGGTGATCTTGACGATGGCCGCCGAGAACTTCTGGCCCACGCCGTCGACCGACAGCTCGCCCTTGAGGCCGCCTTCGCCGCAACGCACCTCATGGGCGTCGCCCACGCAGCCTTCGGGCCACACGGGCTTGAGGTACTGCTCGGCGGGGCGCTCACCGGCGGCCCATTGCCAGACGAACTGGCCGGGGGCCTGCTCGTGCATTTCCATCTCGGCCATGCTCATCTCGTGCGCCGAGGCCGCCGCGCCGGTCAACGCCAGCGTCAGCAGGAGCAGCCATCGCCCGATGCGATTCATGGCGTGGCTCCCTCGACCTTGATGACGTACTTCTTGCCCAAGGCGCGTACCGCGTCGGTGCGCATCTGCGCCATGGTCTCGTCGACCCAATCCTGCTTGACCGCATCGCGCAAGGTCTCGAAGTCGGCCGGTTGCGGTGGCGTGATGGCCTGCAGCTGCATCACGCGCAGGCCGTCTTTCGTGGCCAGGGCACGCCATTGCCCGGGCGTCGATGCCTCGAGTTCCTTGGCGAAGTCGGCGCCATAGCTTTGCGTGATGTTCGACAGCGGCCGCCCCTTGAACACCCGCAGGCCGGCCCGGGTTTCCACCTCGCCTGGCGCGCCGGCGTTCAGCGTGTCGGCCATGGCGCGAAGCTGCGCCTCGGTGGCGTCGCCGGGCAGCACCGCTTCCACGAAGTCATAACGTGCCGGCTGGTCGTACTTGGCGTGGTGGGCATCGAACCACGCGCGCAATTGCTTGTCATCGACGGCGGGCAGCCGCAGGTTGGACTCGATCGACATCAGCGCCTTGAAGATGACCCGATCGCGGATCGCCGGATCGCCCTTGTCGACGCGCATGGCCAGGCCTTCGCGGTAGAGCACCTCGTTGTCCAGCCAGCGGTTGCGCAGCTCGGTCATTTCTGCGTCTTGTGGCGCACGGCCGCGGGCTTCGCTGAACAGCTTGCGCGTTTCGGCATCGACATCGGCGCCCACAACGATGGTGTTGGCGTCGCTGGTGCGGCCGACCAGCACGTGGTCTGCCGCAAAGACCACGGCACCCAGCAGCACGAAATGCAGCAGCGGTTCGCGCAGCCAGCTCGACTTCGGCGGGGTCGGGGCGGGCAAGGATCCGGGCTGTGATGGCGAGGACGACAGCGATGGAGGCATGGGCGTGGACATGATCGACTTCAGCGTGGAGAGAGCCGCAAATCCTAGGCAGCGTCAACGACAGGAGTAAGACGAACCCCCATTGACAGCCAGTGAAATCAGGCAAAAAAAACGCCGCACGGTTGCCCGCGCGGCGTTCGGGTTGCGGTTGCCCGCGATGGTTTTAGTTCACACCGGCAACCACGGTCGAACCCGTGACCTGGATGTAGATCGGGTTGCTGTAGAACCACAGGTCAGACCAGGCGGCCACGTCGTAGGACGAGTACTTCTGGCTGCTGCGCACGCCCAAGTGATCCGGGCAGTGGTCGAACTGCGTCGAACCCGTGGTCACGTTGCAGGGGATCGTCAGGTTGGCACTGGCCGAGGCCGCAGCACCGAAGCCGGTGGCACCGGTGTAGGCAGCGGCGTAGGCGCCCGCGTTGGTGTAGTAGTCCGGCAGCGGGTTGCCATCGGCGTCGGTCTCGGAAGGCACGCTGGCAGGCAGGTTGGTGCCGCGCAGGCGCACGTACTGCGAAGCCGTCACGCCGCTGATGCGATAGGTCATGGCCTTGTAGCCCCCCGTCACTGCCGTCCAGTTGCTGCTGGTGAAGGTGGTCAGCTTGGCTGCGCTGGTGTTCTTCGCAGCAGCCGGCACCAGGCCCATCAGCGTGGACTGGCTGTCGCCGGCCAGCACGCGCTCAAGCCAGTTATTCGGCCATTGGCCGGCGTAGCTGGCCGCGTCAGCCGGGTTCTTGTAGCCGGTGACCATGCCGCGGATCAGGTCGACGTGGTCCAGCACCGGTGCGTTGAGCGGCTGACTGATGCCGACCGCGGTCTGGGCCAGCGAGGGGTTGCTGAACGTGTAAGGCGAATTGTTGGTGCCTTCCGGATCACGAACCACGATGGACACCACGATGTCGGCGCCTGGCTTGGCCACCAGCTTTTCACCCATGGCAGCGCAACCGGCGACGTCGGTGTCTTTGTTGTTCTGGGCTGCGGTCAGCGCCAGAGCCTGCACCGAGGCGTTGGTGCGTGCACCGATGCCAGCGTACGAAGTGCAAGCCACGAAGCCCATGCGGTCGATCAGCTGACCGGCGGCCACAAAGTTGTTGCCCGTGCGCATGCCATCAACGATGGTCTGCGGGCGCAGCTTGGTGTCGCTGCCGTTGCGCACCATCACGTGCATGCGCTGGTATTCGCCAGGGTAAAAGTCTTGCGTCGAACGGCGGTCGTCGGAGCCGAACACGCCACGGTTGTGCCAGTCGGAGCTGGCCGAGAACCAGTAGTTGCGGCCTTCGCCGAGCAGCGCATCCCACACGCCGCCGATCTGCGCGCCGTACACGCCGGTGCCGCCGAAGGTGGTGCCGCCGACCGTGTCGACGTTGGTCGTGACGCCACCGATGACGAAGCCGCCATTGCGGTGAGGCGCGTATTCACCGCGGTCCTTGGAGGCGCCGTGGCCTGGCTGGGTCTCCATCGCGAAGGCCGACTTCGGCGCCGCGTTGTTCATGTTGCGCAGGTGCTCAACGTTGAAGCCGTTATTGCCGTCGGGGTTGAACGGGCCGGCGCGCTCCAGGTGGGCGGGAACGTAGTAGCTGGTGTTGAGCGCGTTCGCAGCCATCCACTTCATGCCCTCGAGGGTCTTGTTGTGGCCCTTGGTGCCGGTGCCGGCGCCGCTGGCGGGAATCAGCTTCTGGGCGGTGGCATTCCAGCTGGCGTCAGATGCGTTCAGGCTGCCGGTGACCGAGCAGTCCCAGTTGTTGCCGCCAGCCACCAAGCTGGTGCCGACGGTCGCGTTGCCACGGCTGGTATCGGTGTCGTTGCGGTCGAAGCAGTACTCCCACTTGGCCAGGGCGTTGGCGTTGCCGTCAGCGGCATAGCCGGCGCTGTCGGTCTTGCTGTCGATCGACGACGGCATCTGGCCGTCAATCACCGACATCGACGAATGCTCGTGGCCTGCCACGACCGACTCCACGCCCATGAACAGCGGCTTGCTCTTGACGACCGACAGGTACTCCATCAGCGGGTACTGGATCTCCTGGACCGACTGCCAGCGCCACATGTTGGCAGTGGCTCCGCTGCCCGAAGCCAGGCCCTTGGGGTTCACGGGCGTGGCGGTGTTTTTCCACGTGGTGGTCGGGCCTTGCGAGGTGATGGGGTACTTGGTAGTGCCCAGGGTCGAGTCGTAGTTCGACACGGCGCTGTAGGTGTTCACCGACGAGCCAACCAGCGGGGTGCCGCCGCCTGCCGTAGAAGCCGAGTCCTCGGCCAGCGAGCAGTTGCGGTTGCCGTTGCCGCCGTGGCCGGCCTGCACGAACCAGTCGAGGCCGAAGGTGTCGGTCGACTTCTTGACCAGCTTCTGCACGGAGATCGAGCCGTCCGAGCAGGTGGTGTGGTTGTGGATGTCGCCGGTCACGTAGGTGCCTGCCGCCTTGGCAGCGCTGGCGGTGGTGGGGGCGGTGGTCAGGGCGGTCATGCCGAGCGCCGCGATGGCCGCGAGGGCGATCTGGCTCTTGTTGAATCCGAGTTTCATTGAAGCTGCTCCAGGGTGGGTTGTGAATATCTTTTTTGGGGCCAAACTGCTACCACCAAGGTAATAAGTCCAAGGATGATGAGTTTTGCCCGTAAACGATATTCGCAGCAGGTGACTATGGCATGACGTTAATTGGGCTGTGCATGATCCGTTCTGGTGGCCCATTATGGTCAGGCCCGAACGGACTAGCCATTTGGGGTTGGCTACTTATGGCCCGTAGGGGCTATTTCTTGTGTCATCAAATGGTCTTTGAGTGGTTGACGCGAGAAATGTGTCGCACAAACTTCATCAAAAGTGATCCGTTCGGGGGCTTGTTGCCGGGGTTTCAAAACTCGACACTCTTGGGGAGATTTCTCAAAGACCGGAAATATCCGGCACTCTCATAAACCCAGGAGCTTTTCATGAAACTGATCCCTATTCTTGCCGCTGCGGCGAGTATCTTTGCCGCGACCCCGGCATTTTCTTCGATGACCTTCAACTTTGAAGACGCGTCGAGCTATCCGTTCGTGACCCTGACCGGTGGCGCCGCCGTTGGCGTCAAGGCCAGCGACTGGTTGACGCCTTTCGTCAACGACGGTTCGTTCACGCTTCCAGCGGCCAACGGCACCACGGTCATGTTTGTCGTGGAGCCGACCGACGGCACCCGCGCTGACATCAGCATGTCGTCTGCCATCGGTGGCTTTGCCGATGCCATCAGCTTTGACTACGCGTCGACCGATGCCACCACGGTGAACCTGCGTGACGGTGCCGGCACCGTGCTGTACGCATGGGCCCTGACCGCCACAGGCGACTTCAACACCTGGGCGACTGCGTCGAAGACCTTCGCCGACATGGGCATCACCGGCCTGGTGAACTCGATCGACTTCACCGGCACCGGTGCCGTCGCTGCCTTCGACAACGTGACGGTCAACGCCGTGCCGCTGCCGGCTGCTGCGCTGCTGTTCCCGATGGGTGCTGCTGCCTTGGGTCTGTCGGCCCGCCGCAAGCGCAAGCAGGCCTGATCGCTTCAGCGAAACCTGGCCATGTCTATGGAAAGGTTGGCCTCGATGGGGCCGACCTTTTCAAACTCCAGCGCAATCGTGTAACTGCCGTTGACGTACAGCGGCATCTTCAGTCCCACCAGCTTCAGGTAGGGGCCGGTCTCACTCAGGCCCGAGCTCACGCCCTCACGGATCTCGAAATCCACCCGCGGGTTGGCGATCCCACCCATCTCCACACGCTCGGCCACGGCACACGATGCGCCGATCAGGCGATCGGACTTGACCACGTCGATGAAGCCCATGTAGACCTCGCCATCGGCGCCCGCCGGTGTGCCGTAGGCCCACGGATGCACGATGGTGAACGAGCCCACCGGGATCTGGCAGCTGCGCGCTGCAGGCAGCAGCAGCGACAAGCCGCAGGCCGTTGCTCCGCGGATCAGGTGACGGCGGTTGAAAGCGTTTTTCATGGCGTGGGGCTGCGCGTGCAGCATCGGAGTGACTGAAGCCGATCGCCGATCACGGCGGCTGCGAGGCGTCGGGCGGAGCCGCAGGCTGCACGTGGTCGTCGACTGGAGGCGGGGGCGGAATGTAGGCCTCGAAGGCCCTTGAATAAGCCAGGCGCTCGGAGGCGGCCTGCGTGGTTTGCGTGCTGCCGGCTGGAGTCAGCTCGAGCACCACGTGAGCGCTGCCGCTGGTGGCGACGATGCGCGCGCCCACGGCCGTCAGCGCGGCATTGACCTGACTGACCATTGCCAGCGGGCTGACGTCGACTTCAAAGCGAGGCCGTGAGCCGATGAATGCGCCTGACAAGCGTGAAGCCTCGGGGTAAGCGCGCAGCGCAGCGATGGCGTTCATGCCCGCCGCGCCGGGCAAAAGACCGGCTTCGGCGGCAGGCGTCGAGGCACTCGCAGCGCCCGGCGCGGTCAAGCCAGCACCGCCCGGTGCGGCCAGCGCACTCACGGTGCCCGCAGCGGTGGGTGAGCGCTCCAGGGTTTGCGCAAAGTTGTTTGCGCTGCGCGACGACGCTTCATTCGTGGGGGCTACCGGCACTGGCTCGCCGCCGCCGCAGCCGCTCAACAAGGTCAGCACGATGGCGCTGACGAGGATGGCGTGGTGTCTTTGAAAGGGCGTGGGGGTCATGACTGCGGTGGCGGCATCGCTGAGCGAAAGGGGTCTGCGGCAGACCGGGCGGAAGGCCCGTTTCGCTGTGCCCATGGCTGACTAGAAAGTGTGGGCGCCAGCCGTTAAATCTTCACGACGACGAATGCATCCGAACGGGCTATGCGAGCCGCTTCGGCGACCCGTGAAGGCCGGTAAAGGCCGGTGAAATCAGGGCCTGGAAGCCTTGATGCGAGCAGCCAGCTCTGCGGCTTCGCCCCGTGCGGGTTGCACTTGCTGCAGCTCACCCAGCAATTCGAGTGCGGCCGCCGGATCGCTTTGCGCGAGCGCGCCGGCCATGCGCAGCAGCGGGTCGTAGGCCGGGCGAAAGTCGGGGCTGATGCGCAGCACCGACAGCAGCGGCTCGCGCACCTGCGAGAGCATGCGTTGCAGATCGGGCGAAGGCCGAATGTGCTGGCCGGCGACGATGAAGCGATCGCGTGCCAAGCCATAGGCCGCCAGCCGCTGCGACGTGGCCGCGTCGGCGCGCGCACCGATCACCTCGGCGGGGCTCAACTGCAGCTGCGCCAGCAGCGCGAGCAGGCGATCGCCCGGCAGCGAGTCGCTCGCGTAGGTGATTTGCGGCGCGCGGTAGGCCACCACCGGGTGGTCGTCGGTGTTCACCGGCGCATCGCCTGCAAAGCGGGCCAGCGCACCCGGGCCGGCCACGAAGCCGCCAAGCACTGACCACTCGTCGGTGATGCCGTAATCGGCCAGCCGCTGCGGCAGCGTGTTGACGGCCAGCCGCGCGCGCACCTGATCGACATCGAAGCGGGTTTCGCCAGTGCGGCCAGCGCGTGCCACCAGCCCAAGGGTGGGTGTTTGCAAGCTGTTGGTGGCCAGCATGGCCATGCCGTCGGGGTACACCGCGATGAAGGCGCGCACGATGCTGCGCAGGGTGTCCAGATCGAGCTGGTGCAGCGGCAACCACTGGCAAAACACGCCGCCGTCGGCCA
>Ga0136644_10003796_pt1 | contig 11252 bp, 10 predicted proteins | sample C_130820_EF_Meta_FD_94780 | JGI IMG/M metagenome (GOLD analysis project Ga0136644, IMG submission 94780) | Freshwater microbial communities from Lake Croche, Canada to study carbon cycling - C_130820_EF_MetaG (v2) (version 2) | ecosystem: Environmental > Aquatic > Freshwater > Lake | place...
AAATGCTTAACTAATTAAGCAAATGAGCCTGTTCAGCAGTGGGGCCTATAGCTCAGTCGGTAGAGCAACGGACTTTTAATCCGTGGGTCGACAGTTCGAGCCTGTCTGGGCCCACCAATATTGATTACTCATTGGATATGAGTAGGTATACATATTTTTTTTATATCCGATCTAGGTGACCTAAAATTTCAAATGGAAGTTTAGTCGTATCTACTTCAGGGAGGGTTCATTGAAAGAGTAAGACCAAGTGGTGTAGTGAGAGTTGACTACATAACCCTCACACGCCTGTCTCACTTTAGCTTCAGAGAACGCCATTCCAGTAACGCATTTGAAAGCATTGAAATATCCTTTTCAAAATTCTTCTCATCACCCGCTAAACTAATTCTCACTGTGCCTTTTGTAGCTGTGCCAAATTTCGATCCGGGACATGTTGAAACATTCCGAGACATCAAGAACTCAAAACAATCCTCGTCCCCCCCGGTTTGAATAATTGCGTAAAAGGCGGAATTCGGTTTAGATAAAATCATCTCAGATGGGATATTTTCTAGAAAAAAATCTATCCTTTTTGTCATTTCCCGACGAATTTTTTCTGTAAAAAGTACGCAATCTTCTGAGCCTAAATAATTTGCAACAGCTAATTGAATAAATTTTGGAGAACAAGAGATTGTTAGAGATATAAAATCTGCAATAGTCTTCGATTTAGCCTTCGGAGCCAATACATATCCTATTCGGATGCCAGGGGCGCAATGTTCTTTAGAAAATGATCTAATTCGAATAGCTTCCTCATCCTCTATTTCTGGTCTTATCTGGTCATAAATCAAATTTGTGTATGTTTCATCAATAATTACCTGCAAAGGATGTTGACGTAATGCACTTGAAACATCGTGCCCAGAAAAGGCGATACCAAGTGGGTTGGAGGGATTATTCACAATAATTACTTTTGGTTTGTCGCCCCTATTCGTAAAATGCTTTTGGAGGTCTGGAAACTTGTTATCAGTGCTCGGGTATAGATCGTAATATGAGATTCGGAGACCAAGAAAGTCGCACGCTAGCTTATAAGTGGGAAATCCGGGATTAGGGAGTAAAATCAAATCACCTGGTGAGGTACTCGCCAGCAAAGCCGCAGTAATTAAGAAATTAGCCGGCGCAATGCAGACACCATATTTTAATTTAGAGTAATCATTCCATTGACTAGCAAACACTTTCTCAATCAATTTGGGCTCTCCAGGAGAAGGTGAATATCGGTGGGGTTCTTGCGTTGCCTCTTTTAAAAGCTTATGGATACTTTCATTTTGGAAACCGGGAGTATCCCCAATTTCCATACGAGCTACATAGTTACCTTTAGATGCTTGCGCATTAGCAAGTTCAAGAACGTCAAACATTGGTTGGGCGTCAATTCTATTGGCCCAGGTGTTGTCACCCATTCTTCATCACTCTCTTCAGTTCATTAAACACTCGCTCTGCGGTGATCAACGAACTTCTTAATTCTTTGGCATAGCCTGAAAATTCTTGCTTTGAAGCAATTATAGAGATGGGCACACTCGTTAACTCTGAAAGTACTTGAGCAACCGATTGGGCAAGACCATAGTCTTTAAAGCTCGGATCGAGTATGAAACAATGTTTTGCTTCACTTAAACTTTCCAGAAACTGTAACGGAAATTCGAGTGGTTTTATCCAAAGTAAATTAAATATAGAACAGTCCAATTTTTCTTCAAATAAAAGAGATTTTAGCTTTTCTGAATTTATGGCATTTGCCCCTATGGAAAGTATTACAATATCGGGTTTGTCTGAGTTGAGTGCTGCGCCCTGCAAATTCGAATAGGAGCTCCTATGCTCTGAGACAAAGATTGGTTTGCGGTTGTGCAAAAAGTGGGACCAAATTTCACCCCATTCTTCAGGAGTCGTAGGCGAGACAATATCAAGGTTGGGAATTTGAGCAGCAAGTGACAAATAGGTACCTGAAGCAATCGGCCCAAAAGCCCCGTCATCTGCTATAGATCTGACCATGATCCAAGACTCTTGCTCAAATACCTTGTCCGCAATGGCTGCATAAGTCGCAATGGGCGCTAAATTGAACCAGAGGTACCCTTGGTATCTTGAAATAAATATTACGGGTTTTCCCGCAAGACTTGCACCAACTGCAAGCCCGACACCCGCAATGTCTGAAATTGGCAATTCCACGTACCCTACGTGGTCAGGTATCTGTGGAATTGTGCCAGCAACCCAACCTACGTCAGTTAAATTGTGACCGAAGATCAGGCCATGATTTTCAACAAGGTGTGCAGTCATCGAATTTTTAATGTGAGTCCTAAGATCTATGTTGTTACCATTCATACGATTCACTTTCTTCTTTGAGTGCTTTAAAATCTGCAGGTTCAATTCTATTACAAACGTATGCTTCAAATAGTTTCTTTCTATCCCATTTAATATCACCTTCCAGATGTGCTCCCACATGTCGATTTTTTCGTTGAGTACGAATATTTAGAAACACAGGGCCACCATTCTCGATAGCGTCAAGAGCTTTAAATATCTGGTTCGGGTCATCGTCAATGTCAAAAGATTTAACCCCATACGCATTGACTACTTGGGAAGCACTCCATGATCGTCTTTTTGATGTTGGGGTCAAAACCGCATAACCGTTGTCTTCGCAAACAAAAGTTATTGGAAGATTGTGTTTTGCGGCAAAACCAATCGCGGGTAAGGCATAATCTTCTTCTATTGTGGCATCCCCTAAAACAATGAGTGAGCGCAACTTGCTTGCAAAACTCCAACCCACACCCAGATAAATTTGTTCGCCCATTAATCCAGAGTGCCCAAACATATTAATTTCTTTCGAATAGATGCCAACGGAGCCTCCAAAACCTCTTGCGCAACCTCCCTGAATATCACCAAGAATTTCCGCCTTTAGCGCTCCAGGATTTCCACCAAATGCTAAATAGTAAGAATGCGCTCGATGTTGTGCAAAAATAGCGATTTGAGCATTCTCGTAATAAGTTGCTAATGAAGCTGCAATAAATTCCTGACCCAGCCCTAGATAAACCGGGATTTCGATTAATTCCTGTTCCTCTAGAGCAAGGACACTGCTTTCGAAAGACTCGATGAAGTAAGCTCTTCTGAGAACCTTAATAGCTTCTGCATCCTGTATCATTAGACTTTATCAGTTTCCATAGGCAAATGGAGCTCTTGGTCGCTCTTACACATTACTTCTATTAGCTGAGGTATTCTTGTGCTTATAATTTTGGGCATCTTCACTTCATAATCTTTGACGTTTTCAATTTTTACATAATCAATTCCAAACGCGTAGGCAACTCTCTCAAAATTCAATGGTTTGGCACCTGTATCATCAGTTGATCCGATATATCTTCCTTCAAAGAAATTATCCTGCCAGGTTCGCATGGATGCATATCCACCATTGTTTATCACAAAAATCTTAACTGGCAAATTGTAAGTCGATAACGTTAATAACTCTTGTATGTTGAGCTCGATTGACCCGTCTCCCGTGACGCAAAAAACTAAACCGCCTGTCCCAACTAATTCTGCTGCTGCACCTATTGCGAGTGGCAGAGAAATGCCCATGGCTGCAAAAGTTCCCGATGTGACTTCCTTGCTAAACTTATTGAAATCTACAGCCTGCCCACATGCATAATAATTTGATCCAGCATCAGACGTCAGTATAACTTGCTCATCTTTGATGTAATCTTCCAAGTGCTTGACAAACCAGTAAATATTGAGTGGCCCATTTTCGTCTTGCGCCAATATTTCATGATTTGGTAACGACTTGTAGCTCACACAAAGTTCAAACCATGAGTTAATAGCTGCTTTATTTAAGGAAGTCTCTAAATTTACACAAATTTGGTCAAAATCCCGAAGGGACTTATTGATTCCTAAGTCAATTCTTTTACCATGCCGCTGAATCTCACTATTATCGATATCAATCATTGCAATCCGGGCATCTTGGGATAAATAAATTAAGTTCTCGCCAACTATTGATGTCGGCAATCTACAACCTAAAGATACAACTAAATCAGCTTTTTCTAATACTTCTTTGCTCCAAGGTCGACCACGGACTCCCAAGACACCCATATTATTTGGTACTCCCATAGGGACTTCGTGCGCCATTACTCTAGTAAGAGCAAAAGGGATATGCGATTTTTCCAGCCAATCGATGAAGCGATCTAGATTTTTCATTTCGCTTGCACCTCGGCCTAAGATAAACAACGGGCGGGAAGATTGCTGCAGAAGCCCCTTTAACTCCTGAATTTGATTATGCGTTATACCTTCTAGGAGATGGCTCTCCTGCTTAAGCTCTTCAATTAATTCATCCATCGAAAAATCAATTGCTGGCATTGCTTGAATATCTAGTGGGATGTCAAGCCAAACAGGTCCTTTTCGGCCCATGTTTAACGCCCGATAAATCTCTTTTAAGGCAGGCTTTACTTCTGAAGGCGACATTATAGAAGTTGCGAATTTTGTTAATTTCTTTACATAATCGATAATTGGAATCCCCGCAATTCCAAAAGTTCGTGTATTAAATGGTGCACCCCCACCCATGTCTAAGGCAGAAGTGGGAACCTGCCCCGAAATCACCATGACATTTCCAGAATCAACCCAAATCTCTGCTAATCCCGCCAATGCATTCGTGCTACCTGGGCCTGCTGTAACACAAACCACTCCAGTCAAACCTGCGACTTCCGCACTACTTGAAGCCGCAACTGGAGCCGCAGCTTCATTTCTGACACAAATATAATTCAGCTTTTCTGAAAGTTCTATGGCATCATTCAAATACATTGCGCCATTCCCGGTGAGAACAAAGATATTTTTTGAACAGGTTTTCTCAACAAATTCAATGACCTGATCCGCAACCCTAAACATAATCGCGCCTTTCAAGGATTTACAAAAATACCCTTAGTGACAGAAAGAGAATTTAAATCCCAAGGAAAGAGTACTGCAACCCCTTAGACTTGAACGGTTTTGGGCACTCTTTACTTCATTACAGTATAGGTCTTAGAAATTGACTCTTGCGGGTACAATATTTGTTGATTTGACCTTGGTCAGTGACTTTTATCCCTAAAAAGCTGTATTGTTTCCTTCTAATAGCAAAAAAGGAGACCCTGTGGTGGAGAAAAGTGACTTAGATGTCTTATTCATTAATGCCGACTCATCTCTTGTGGCCTACCAAGGCCTAGCCTCCAAATTTTCCGCTATTGAGCCGCCCACATGGTCCTTGCTGTTGGCAGAGAGCTGCAGGGCAAAGGGATTTTCTGTTGCGATTCTAGACTGCACAGCAGAAAATTTAAGTCACAGCGAAGCCGTAAATAGAATAAACGAGATAAATCCTAGACTGGCACTTTTTGTAGTTTATGGTCAAAATCCTAATTCTGGAACTACGAATATGATTGGGAATACCGAGTGCTGTGAACTTTTGAAGATCGTAAATCCCTCAATTCAAACAGCATTTGTAGGTTCTCACACAAGCGCATTGCCAAAAGAAGTGCTAGCACTTGAACATGTAGATTTTATTTTTCAGAATGAAGGAGTGTATGCTTTACATAACTTATTACGCTCAAATTTTAGAGATAATCTGGCAAACATAAAAGGAATCGGTTATAAATCATCAACAGGCTTGCATTTAACTTCGCCCGAGATCCCAGTCCCTCAGGAAAAAATGGATGTTGACTTACCTGGCTATGCATGGGACTTATTACCATTTAAATCCAAACCTTTCGATTTATACCGATCACATTACTGGCACGCTGGCTACAACGAAGACAACAGATCACCCTTTGCTGCGATTTACACCTCCTTGGGATGTATGTTTAAGTGTGATTTTTGCATGATTAATATTGTTAATCGAGTCGACAATTCTGATTTAGTTGTTGCGTCAGACTCGGCTAAAATGCGGTACTGGTCAACTGACTTCATTCTTAGGCAACTTGAAATTCTAAAGAATTATGGAGTAAGTAGAGTCCGATTGTCTGATGAAATGTTTTTTTTAAACCAGCGTTATTTTGAACCTCTACTCAATGGAGTAATTGACCGAGACCTTGACCTGCACATGTGGTCCTATACAAGAGTTGACACAGTAAGAGAAAAGTATCTAGAGCTTTTTAGGAACGCTGGAATTGAATGGCTTGGAATTGGAATTGAAGCAGGCAGTCGGGAGATTAGACGTGAAGTTTCAAAGGGAACTTTTCAAGTAGATGACATATCTAGCGTTATTCACCTTATGCAAAAATATGATATTAATATTGGCGCAAACTATATTTTTGGCTTCCCAGAAGACAATAGGGAGTCGATGCAGCAAACTCTGGATCTTGCTCTTGAATTGAATACAGAATTTGCAAATTTTTATCCATGTCAAGCGTTACCAGGCAGTGCTTTATATAGAACCGCAATTCAGAATGGGTGGAAACTTCCGACTGAATATGCGGGTTATGCATTTTTATCCTATGAAGCGCAACCACTTCCAACCAAATTCCTATCAGCCGCCGAAGTGGTCTCATTTCGTGATAAAGCTTGGCACACCTATTTCACTCATGAGCCATACTTAAAATTAGTTGAGAGAAAATTTGGCAAGCAACAGCGACTAAATGTTGAAGACTTAGCGAGGATTAAACTGAAGAGAAGAATTCTTGGAGATTAAATTTCAATATTAAGACTCAAAACTTTGTGTCAAACCTAAATTCTCAGGTACGTTTAAGATTTTACGAGTCAGATAGTTTCATTCAATAGTTTACATAATTCGAGTATTTTGTATTCTTCCAGACTCGGATAGTTTCCGACATACCAAGAGAAAAAATGGATGTGATCTACCACAGGATAATCTTCTGGTTTGTAAAATAGTCCGTGTTTCGCGAGGTATGGCTGTCGAACCTGGTTTCCTCCCCCAGACAACCCTCTTCTGAATTCAATTCCATGTTTTTTGAGCGCTTTCTCAATTGCGTCCCTCTTCACGAACGAAGCTTCACGCATGATTATCGGGAAAGCATAATTGCTTGAACCTTCAAACATGAGCTCAACGTGGAATTTGGTACTCTCTAGATTATCTAGTAAGAGTTTGAAGTTTCTTGACCGAAGTTGGACATTGTTGTCTAATCGCGGGAGTTGTGACAAACCTAAGATTCCTCCAATTTCAGTTGGACGCATGTTATGCGCAGGATGTGCAAAAATAAAATCTGGATTTAAGTCCGGATATGCTGCTTTATAACTCAACCTAGTTTCTTCAAAGGTAGATTCGCGTACCATTCCATGTGATCTCATCATTCGAACTTTATCGTAGAAATCTGCATTATTTGTAGAAATCATTCCGCCTTCAATGGTGGTCAAGTGGTGTGCATAGTAAAATGAAAAATTTGAGGCGAAACCAATGCTGCCTGCCTTCAAAGTCTTCCACTTGGCGCCATGTGATTCACATACGTCTTCAATCAGGAGAATTCCATTCTCTTGAGCGAGATCAACTAGGTCTTGACTAAAACCATTTATTCCTAATACATGCGTTAAAAATATGGCCTGTGTATTTTTATTGATTGCTGACTTAAGTTTTTCTATGTTGAAGGATAGGTTGTCAAAATTTATATCAACAAATTGGGGAGTAAATCCTGCGTGTATTACAGAGGCGATGTCAGAGACCCATGTTAAAGGGGGGACTATGATTTCGCCTCCCCCAGTTTTTTCGTATAGTGCCAACATAGTTAAATCGTTAGCTGAGGCGCCTGAATTCACCATGACAGAAAATTTCACGCCTAACCATTTGCTCCAAGCTTGCTCAAAACTCTGCACAAACGGCCCATGAGTTAATTTTGGATCATCTTGCTGCAAGTGTGCAATGACGGCATCTAGATCAGTTCGTTCAATGTTATTGCGCATTAATGGCCAATTATTCATCTGCTCCCCCATGTAGACTTTTTTGTTAATCATACTTTATCAATGAGTCGCATAGTACCTTTTGAAGTCTGCACCTGAGATACTTGTTTTGCCATTTTAGATTAGACAGTAACCCACCAAAAACCCGAAGAACAGTCAACTGACTTAAACTTTTCCGAAACGGCCAGTAATACTCCGGGATGAAATGCTTGACCATTATCAAGAACGACTAAATCGGAATCGTGGTTTACTTTTGCTATTTCTATTAATTTAATATCAATTCCAAGATCTAAATCATCGCCACAAATTACCCCCCCCTTCTTGATAAATTGCATTGCAAATTGTAAATCTTCAACAACATGGGAGTAAATATGGGATCCATCGATATAAATTAAATCAAATTTGAAATTTGGATTAAGCAAATTGGATAATTCACGAGACTCAGTGCGGATTTGGACTATGTTTGCCTCAGAAAAATTTGCTTGGGACTTAAATAGGCGAATACTTGAGGAAATCCATGCTGAGAGAGTTTGTCTTGCCATTCTCTTAGCTGAATTGGATACATGAGAATTTGAACCTAGATACCCTTTTGCTGAATAAGCATCGATCGAATAAAAACTTCCCGTTTTCGAAAGGTGCTTTAGAATTATCCTCGTTGAGCCACCACCAAACCAAGACCCAATTTCGAGTACCCGAACGCTGGGTAGTGCGACTCTTGTGCGAATCAGACTTTCAAATGACTCAGCCCGCTCTGCCCATAATTGATTCGTGTGTATGCCGGCAGACAGTGCAGTTAAATCTCGTATAAATATGGAATTTAAGGTAGCTAGGAAAAAATCGGCAATTAGTCTTGTGGGAGGGAATGAGGCCAAGAGCTGAGTCAAGAAATACTTGAACCCGCGAGAACGGGCTAGAAGTAAACCCCTGAGTAGAATATTTTTCTTCATGCTAATCTCTTTCCATACGAAGTTTAATCAGTCCACTTGTAGAATCCTCAATTACACTTGGACACCGCATCTTCAATCATAGCGGAAATTCTTTGAGTGGAGGACTTTAGATTCCTAAGCCAGTCAAAGTGGGCAGATGAATTTGATAAGTCACTTGCTAATTTAATTGATTTCCACTCAATCCCGAAGTGATTTGCTACTTTAGCAACTGCGAAGAGTTCCATATCGACTAGGGTTACTGCATTGTCAATCAGCCACTCCTCGTTCGAAGTTACGAAAGAGTCACCTGTTGCGCATCGGGCTGTGCCAAAGTCAGATTTGTAAATTGAAGGTTGATCACTAAAAGGGACAGTGCCACGAGGAGCCAAAGGTTCAGTAATCATATCCCTTTCTAAAACTTCACAAACCCCAAAAACTTTCCCGAGGGATTCTTGTAGAAAGCAACCGGCAGTTCCGACATTTAGAATTAAGTCTGTATTCTCCTCAAAGATTATTTGAGTCGTAGCCCGTGCTGCATTAATTTTTCCGATACCAGTATAAAAAATTTTGGCATACTTACCACTTGGATTCAAAAATTCAGATTCTAGGGCGGCTAAGATCACGATTTTTCTCACATGTTAATTCTATTCCCCTTATGTGTCGGCACCAGGATTCCATGAAGACACGTTATTCTTTAAGTATGGCTAAGAATCGCACAAAGTGTGATGTGCTTGTCATTGGCGCTGGCGTTATCGGGATTTCCGTCGGAATCGCCTATCTCAAGGCCTGTCCAGGCAAGACAGTCGTTATTGCAGATAAAGAGAAAAGAATAGGCGAGCATGCGAGCGGAAGAAATTCAGGAGTCCTCCACGCAGGATTCTACTATTCTCCAGAATCTCTGAAAGCTAAATTTTGCCGAGATGGAAATCAACAACTGCGCACATTGGCTAAGAAATATTCAATCCCCATCAAAAACGTTGGAAAAGTTGTTGTAAGCAGAAATAGTGAAGAAGATTCCCTTTTGGAGTTACTTTTCGAGCGAGGTAAGAAGAATAGAGTTGATATCGAACTCTTAAGCGAATCGGAGCTTCAAAATTATGAACCTCTAGCAAAAACTACAAATAGATTTCTTTGGTCACCAACAACAGCAGTTACGGAACCAAGAGAGCTAATAATCGCCTTATGCAAAGAATTTGTAGGATTAGGGGGGAAAATTAATTTAGATTCCAAAATCAATTTAAAAGTCTTTGCGGGTGAAGTCCAAGACATGGACAACATTTATGATGCGAGAGTAATTGTGAATACGGCGGGTGCACAAGCTGATCGAATTTCTCGAAAAATAAATGTTGGACTTGAATATGCGATGTTGCCATTTATGGGTACTTACAGAGTTGCTCAGCTAAGCAAACTACCGCTTCAACGCCTCGTCTATCCTGTACCGCACCCCGTAAATCCGTTCCTTGGGGTTCACTTCACGATAACACTAGATGACCAGGTAAAAATCGGACCAACCGCTATACCAATTTTTGGCCGTGAGCAATACTCACTTGCGCAAGGTTGGTCTTTTTCAGATTCCCTGCAAGCGCTTAAAGGGTTAATCGCTGTGGTCAAGGGTGAAAGTCATAATTTTCCTGAAATTTTTAAATCTGAATGGGGGAAAATAATGTTAAACACCCTACTTAATGAGTCTGCTGAACTGGTCCCAGGCGTGATGGGTGTAAATGACTGGACTCGGAAACCACCAGGCATCCGAGCCCAATTGGTACATTTACCCACTGGGAGACTTGAGCAAGATTTTGTAGTGAAAAAGTACCTCAACTCAATTCATGTACTCAATGCTGTGTCACCCGGTTGGACAAGTTCTCTACCATTTGGTGAATGGATTGTAAGTCAATATCTAATCAAGGACATCCCTGGCGCTGGTGACGTAGATGAAGCTGTTTGCATGTGAATCAAGCTTTTGTACTTTTTGACCGAGATGGAACTTTGATTGAACATGTTCATCACCTTGTTAACCCTGATCTTGTAGAATTTAAGCAAGATCTAGCAAAGTCGCTTCTTTTACTAAAACAGGCAGGATTTAAATTTGGCATTGTAAGTAATCAATCTGTAATAGCACGAGGTTTAGCCACTAGTTCGGAAGTCGAAATAATAAATTCGAAAATCACGAATTTTTTGCAGCCACTTGGGGTAACTTTTGATTTTGTCTATTATTGTCCCCATTTACCGACAACTGGATGTGACTGCCGAAAGCCAGACATTGGGCTTGGCCTAAAAGCCATTTCTGAGCACAATTTAGACCCTGCCCAAAGCTATATGGTTGGAGACAAGGAAAGTGATGTGCTGTTTGGGAAAAAACTTGGGTGTAAGACTGTTCAATTGCAGGGTAATGCGGAGAAATGTCTATATGCAGACTATCATTCAGAGACGCTAGAGCGTGCGGCCAAATGGATTTTGGCGTAG
>Ga0136644_10003799_pt1 | contig 11246 bp, 8 predicted proteins | sample C_130820_EF_Meta_FD_94780 | JGI IMG/M metagenome (GOLD analysis project Ga0136644, IMG submission 94780) | Freshwater microbial communities from Lake Croche, Canada to study carbon cycling - C_130820_EF_MetaG (v2) (version 2) | ecosystem: Environmental > Aquatic > Freshwater > Lake | place: Lake...
CGTAGGGGAGGTGAGTTAGCACCATGCAGGCGTTGGTTCCTGTCCATTTACCCATGATGTTGGTAGTGAATGAAAGGTATTTTTATTTGTTATTGTTCTATTTATTCTACAACACTAAATTTTGCTTGTGCAATCCTTATTTTACCTTTCACATCAATGCCAATAATTTGAATAATTCGATTTCCAATAAAATTGCCAACATTGAACTTTAGTGTTTTTTTACCAGTTTCATCAGTAAAAATTGATGGATCCCAATAAATGGTCGATTGATGTGTAGGGTTTTGTATAAAAATGTTGGGTATGGAAAAAGCAGGGATGCTTACTTGCTGAAAATTAGGGTAAGAACTGGTATCAAATGAAATTGATGCATTTTTTGCTAAACTTTTTGTGTAAATAGCAATGATTCCATTTGAGCCTCTTGCTCCAAAAATTGGTTCAATACGATTAATCACTTCGATGCGGTCAATCTGAGAAACACTCATTGTTTCCAATTGTTCAATGTCAGGAAAAGGAATTCCATCAATCAAAATAAGGGGTTCATAAGTAGTAGAAACTCCTGTTTCTGTTGGAGACTCTGTAAAACCTGCTCTTCCACGAATACGAACTCGATAGTGTCTTTTTCCGAGTAATTTTTCATCAAGACGAACATCTATTTTTACACCTGGCACTCTCCCTTGCAAGAACGTTATAAGGTTCTCGTCCGAAACTTTATCTTGAATCTCCGTTGCATTTACAACATAATCAGCTTTCCCATAGATTTTATATGACCTATCCCATCTTTCAATTTCCTCTTTTCTCGCTTTTACCGAAACGGTATTTAGCATAATTGAGTTGTCAATTTTTTGATACTCATTGTCAACAAAAACATTTTCGAAATTATTTAAAATAGTAATTTCGGGTAAAATTGGTATTTTAATTGGAGGAATATTTCTTTCAATAATATTAATTGTTCTTAATTTTCTTCCTTTGGTATCAGTAGCTTTTATAAGCAATTTCAGAGAATCTTCCGCCCATTGATTTTCGATAGAAAATTTGCCATTTGTATCAGTTTCGAGTATAGATAAATTCTTATTTTTTACATTAACCACAGACAAATTTGAAAAACATAATTTATTATTTTTATCTTTTGTAGTACCTTGAACCAAAAGTGATTTTTCTGCGGGAAAAGTAGCCTTGAAAATACTTTTCTCATTGAACGTATTTAAAGGAACATCAATTATTCCTGTTGATTTTTCATGTAAAACTGCTATAGAATAACTTTGGAAAGGTAAACCATTGATAGTTAATTCAATGCTATCACCAACTACAACCTGTTCTTTATTGAGTTTTATAGTAAGTTGTTCGTCTGAAAGATTTTCAGATTTTTTAAACAAAACCCTTTCATGTTTGCTTAAAATAGGTAGTTTTTTGTAGAAAAAGGTGCTATCTCCAAAATTTCGCATCCATTGCGTATAGGCTCGTAAGTAATAAATACCCGTTTCAAGCGAATCGGATAGGAGCATATCGCCATTGGCTTCTCCATTGTAAACAGCCCAAATTTGGCTCATCAGAATTTTGTTTTTGGGACTAATCAAATCTACATATAGAACTTTACTCAACGAATCTTGGTACAGTGGGTTTTCATATATCATTGAGGCTTTCATCCATATACGTTCTTGTGGATGATAGTATGCTTTTTGAGTTTGCACCCATACTTTTTCTTGCCATAATTTTTGCTGAATTATTGGTTTTTGTTCTGCAATAAGTTGATAATCAATTGGTAGTAACTCACCTATTCGAGTAGCACTCATTGAGCCAGACATCTCTATATTTGATGGTTTTTCTAATATTCCAAAAGTATTAAACGCCAGTATTTTCTCTTTGCCTTCGAGCCATGAAACTTGATAAGGAATATCATTATAAAGTGGCTGATTTTCGATTTTTTCAGTAAAATGTACTTCAATTTGATTTTGAAGATTAAGATAACAAAGCTTATTTTGGCATTTGACAATGCTATCAAGGCTTATTTCTCGCACACTTTTTTTAACTGAGAGTTCAACACCAAAATTAGCTTGCCGATTTTTGCCTTTGAAGAGAGGAGTCTCTTCAAAAATGCGAAATCCTTCAGCTTTTGATGTACCACGATAAAGTGAAGCTAAAAAATGTGTTAAACTACCTTTATACGCCTCTTCACGATTTTGTTTCCATCGAAGTGCTTCTTTATCGTCTTTGGGTGAAAGTAATTCAAAACGAGAATTGCCAAGCATAGAGAATGACATAGGTGAGCTTTCAAAGGTATTCAAATACCAAAAAACTTTATACCCTAAATAACGGTTTTCAATTTCGATAGGTAAAGCAGCATTAGCAGTAAGTTTTTGATTAGACTTTTCTAGGTCAACTTCCCACGGACGGAGAATCTTACACATTTTGGCGGCTTCTGAATTTCCTAAAAATACTTTTTCAAAATCTTTATATAGATTATCCCATTTATCATCCTTTCGAGAGGAAACCTTAATTTCATTCAAAAGTTTATCATCCGAAACCAATTCAATGAGGTTATAACCATTCTCAATCACCTTTTCAAGCGACTGATAACCCACATAACTTACTATCAGTTTAAGATTTGGCAGAGACGGGACTTTCAATACAAACTCTCCATTTTCGTTGGTTTGTGTGCCAATTGTAGTGTTACTGATATATATATTTGCAAAGGACAAAGCCTCACCAGTTTTTTTATCTTGCACTTTTCCTTTAATCTGGAGGATGTTTTGAGCATTTATAGTATCAAAAATGCCAACAAATAAGATAATTAGATATATATATAATTTCATAGAATATTCGTTTTGAGATACAAAACTATGATTATCATTCTCTAGTATTTAAAAAAACTTAGGGCTTTCTTTCTATTCATCAGATAGAATTACAGTTAACTTAAGTGCCTCCGCCTTGTATAAATGGTTGAAAGTCATCATAATGTGCACATTCGGCCACGCCTTTTACCTTCCTCATTTGTTTAGTCGATAACTTAACAATCGTGAATTTTTCAATCATTTTTTTCATTTTCATAAAATTTAAAATCTAAAACTTATTTGTCTGATTTTGCAAAATCCATTGTTGCCAAATATTTTCTAAATCTTGATGATTGACAAAATTATCATGATTAGATATAACCTACCAAGTCATATGAAACGTATAGTGCAAAAGACATAAAATTTGACAACATAAAGTTTAAAAAAGAATATCAGAGAAGCAATAAAATTATACGAATGTGGTATTTACCGATACTAAAATAGTTTTTGAGAGTAAAAACCAAGTGGTGGGGTAAGTCTTTGCCAAATAAACATATAAAATCCACTTTTAATGGATAATTGTCATGACAAGATATATTTTAAAACTTCACAGATGATTTTTGTTGAAGACTTCTTTACAAATTTGTTTTGCCTCGCGTAATTTTTGTATGGAAAATATCGCTCATAGTACTTTGCTACCATCCGCAATGGAATTGGAGTCGGGAGGCGAGTCCGCACCGAGTAGGCACTCCTTTATGTTTTGTAATGTTCAATTTAGGCATAGTATCAATTAGTTATTGTCTTTTAATGCTTCAGTGAATACTTTAGTTTTGAAATTATCATCCCAATTTCTACTTGTTTTCTTTCCCATTTTTGTATTGTTTTAAGATTAATGAAATAAGTTTTCACTTATAAATAGTATCCTAAAATTGGGGTACTGTATATAAATTGGCAAGTTCTCTAAGCTATTATTTATTTAATAACTTCTCGAAAATTTCTCGAATTTCTGGATTTGATGGATTTGGAGCTTGTGAATTAATAACATTACCTCTATTATCAAAAATCATATAACGAGGTAAAGAAAAAATATTATAAACTTTGATAAATGAATTTTCTTGATAGTTAGATATTCTATAACTATTTAATGCTGAGATTTTGTATTTTTCTTTAGCACTTTTCCAAAATATCTCATCTTCATCAATTGAAACAAATATAAAAGCTATTGGTGCAGACTTATAATCCTCATGTAGTCTTTTTGAAAACCTAAAATGCCCGATACATGCAGTACACCAACTTGCCCAAAAATCTACATAAAAGAACTGTGTTTTGCCTTTTAAAGAGTCTATTTGCTTTTCTTGCAAATTGAGAATTGAATACAAATTTTTATTAGTTAAAGAATCTTGCTTCAATTCTTTTTTTTTATCCGAAGTATCTATTTTAATATCTTTTTTACCCTCCCTAGTAAATGAATAAATAGAGAAGAACAATATAGAAGCAATGATATGAGTTTTCGCTAATGACATGTTGATGTTTTATTTTTATTACATATACATAATTAGAACATGTTGAATAAGGTATTTTTTTTCACTGTCAATTTCTAAAACTTTAGCAATATGCCACCCAAAAATAGTTTCAAATGGCTTAGATATTTCTCCAATCTTTAAATTTTTTATGTGATATTGAAACCCCTCATCGAACATATCAAAAGAAAGTTTTTGAATAATTCCGTTATTCTTAAATGAGCCTGGGTCTTGTGTGTATTTCGTTGCAATTTCTCCCAAATTATCGCTAGTTAGGAGCATTTTATATAATTTGTTAATTTCAATAATAGCACTTGCTGAATCATATCTAGCAATATTGTTTGTTTTAAATTTTTGAGAATATACATTTTGAGCCAACACCATTAAAATTGCAAAAAATAATTTTTTTTTTAAACTATATATTTTCACCTGAATAAGGGCTTTCATTTTTGAGATATTTGGAATGAACTGGTTAAATTATTATTGAATAAGGCACCTATGATTTTCTCAAAAATCCTTATATTGTTTTTTACTTATGCTTTATTATACAGTTATGGCTTAAGACTTTGCCAAATAAACATATAAAATCTACTTTTAATAGATGATTGTCATGACAAGATTTATTTAAAACTTCACAGCTGATTTTTGTTTAAACCTTCTTTATCAATTTGAGCTGCCTCGCGTAATTTTTGTATAGAAAATGCCGCCAATAGTTCTTTGCCACCATCCGCAATGGAATTATTGGAATAGGTAGGGGGCAAGCGTTCCTGTCCATAGCATCATGTTATTGGTAGTGAGTGAAGGACATTATTTATTGGATTTTTATGTTCGACGAAAGTATCAATCACTAATTATTTTTACAATGGCTTTAAGTTCTTTTATTAAATTTTTATCACTACCAAAACCCGTGCTTTGATAACGAATTCTTCCGCTTTTGTCAATTACAAATTTAGCTGGAATTGACGAAACATTGTAAGCAGTGGTGGCTTGATAATTGTTGTCAATTACTTCGTCAATTAGTACCTGAAAACTACGTACTTTTCTGTTATCAAGTATTTTTTTAATCTTGTCATTCTTATTCTCTAAATTTTCTGCTTCCATTGTGTCAATAAATAAAAACTTTACAGAATTATCTTTCAGTTCGTTCATTACTTCTTTCATAGCAGGAAACGAGGCAATGCAGGGGCCACACCAAGTTGCCCAAAAGTCTAATATTACAGTTTTACCACGAAAATTAGATAACTTCACCTTATTGCCATTTAAATCACTTAATTCAATTTCAGGAGCTTTTTTATTAATTAGTTTTTGTCTCAATTGACCTATATATTCAACCTCTGCATTTAATTTTGCATTATTACTGATTTTGATAAATTCTCCCTCGGTACCTCCCTTAGCAAAAAAAGCTACTTTATAAAGCGAATCAATCGGAGGGTTAGATAGATTATCAATTATGAATTCCCCTGCTACTGTAAATGCTTTATCAAATTGTTTATCATCAATTAGATATTGTACCAACTTTTGGTTTACGTTAGGGAAAATGCTATTTCTGAGATAAACAGCTTTACTCTGGTTTAAAATAGCTCCTTTTTCATCACCTAATTTATGAAGAATAGTAGCATACGTTTCGGAAGCAATTCCATGATATATTGATAAAGAATCGTAGTTTTTATGAAAATAAATTGATTTTTCAGCGAAAAACTTGGCTCGTTGAATCTCATTCGCATTAAATAGATTCCTTGCCATATCATTACACGAAGTTGCTGCAATAATTTTAGCTTGTTGTGATTTGTCTCGTTCGAAGAGCATATTTAGAGTTTCTTCAAACCTCGCATCATCTCTTTTGTGTGCATATGCAGCAAGTATCCCCTCAGTTATCATTCTTTCACCTTTCAATGTCCTTTTTGGAAAATCTCTTTTAATATTATTGTGTATGATAACAGCTGTATCTGGATTATAAGTAGAGTAGCCATTCAACAACATCAATTTTCTATCAAAAGCAGTTAAGCCACTTGGATATTTTTCTGCAACTAAAGCTAACAAAGAGTCACCTTTCCTGTAATTACCGTTGACCAAAATTTCAGTATAAATGTATGTAAATCGTTCGCCAATCCCTGTTTTTAAAATTTTATCATAATTCAATCTTGCTAAGTTTACGGCTTCACTTTTACGATTCGCTACTCTTGAAAGCATTTTTACATAATAGTGCTGTGCTGACATCTCCAAATCAGGGTTCAAATCAAATTCTTTTTCTACTAACTTTAGAGCTCTTTCTGTATCGATTTCGCCATTAAAAGCCCACTTATTAAGGAAAATTGAATTACCTTCCGAAAGGAAAGTCCATTTAACAGGGTTGCCTTCTTTATAAATATTAAAACCATATCCCCTTCCTTCATTATTATCAAACGCTTTTTTGTTTGAAATTACTACATAAAAATATGTAACTGAATCGGGAATTGTGAAACTACCTACCAATTGGTTATTAATAATTGACGTTGTGATACCTTTGCTTGGTGTGTAATTCAGTGGAGTATAATGAAGAATACATGTCATTTTTGTGCCTTCCTTTACCAACTTACCAGAGTAGGTTACAATTATTTGCTGACCAGTTTCTGGTTTTGATGTATTCAATGTTACCCCGGAAGTTTGAGCGAAAACCTTGATAGATAATATGCTTAAAAGTATAAAGAAAGTGCTTTTCATAATCGTAAACAATTTAATAATTTAGAAAATGGCAGTTATAAATTTCAATAATTAAATCTTTAAATATGAAGTGTAAAAACAGTTTGTTAAATTCAAATTGAGAAATGGAGACCTTAATTAAAAGTTAAATCAAAAATTATATTGTCCTTTAAGAAGTGAAAGATAATTAACTAACGCCCCAAAATAAAACTTCGGGACGTTAGTTATTCCAAAGATTTTATCCACCAGATTCTCCGTTTCCAGAACCACTACAGGTACAGTACCCTGATAGAACTACATTCCAACCGCGTTTACCACTATTTCCATTTGAAAGGTTACCACCTCCACAACCAACTTCTGCCAAATGGCGACGATCTCCAAAGTGGATGAAAAGTATTTTAATTTTCTTTATTTGCTGTTTGGGTGATTAAGTAGGTTTCTTTGAACTTAATCTATACTAAACTAAATCTCTGAATCTGTTTTAAAAATGCGTGACACAACGAATAAAAAAAGTTTTCATAACTATACAATATTCTATTCTGTCTAAATTATATGAATTTTGTGTGTTGTCTCCAAAGAACGAGTTTGGTGAAACTTACTATTTATTCTTTTAATAATTCATCAAAAACTTTACTAATCTTAAGGTCGGAAGGGCGGGGAGCATTATCATTTATTAATACGCCTTGTTTATTAAAAATCATATAGCGAGGAATTGTGTAAAGTTTATGTTCCTTAATAAAAGTTGATATTTCGGGATTTACAATTTTCAAACTATTCTCTATCTTGCTTATTTCTAAACGTTCAGATGCTTTATTCCAATTTTCAAAATTATCATCTAAAGATAAAAACAATATTTCCAGATTTTTATTCTTATAAGTTTGAACATGATTTTTTGAGTATTTCATTTCTTCAATACAAGGCCTACACCAGCTTGCCCAAAAGTCTATGTATAAAACTTTTCCTTTCTTTTTTTTCAATAGTTCCTCTATTGTAATTTGTTTTTTATCAGAAGTTAGTAAATTTAAGTTGTGAGAAATCCCAGTTGCTAAATCCTTTTGGTATTTTTCTTGTGCCTTTTCAATGAGTTTTTTATCAGTAACTACTTCTTTAAATAACTTCAAATAATAATCAATTTCATTATGAAGAAATACATCAATTTTATTTAAACTAATAAATAGCATTTTCTCTTATACAATAAGGCTTAACAATAGTGAGTTTTTAACAAACAGAAAGCTTTCTTTAGGGTCCCTATAATAAAACTGTTTGTTCTCAGTAGATATTATCCATTTTGTTTTTGTAGTAAAGTATTTTTTTTCATAGTTATTAAGACATTGTTTAAAGTACTCATCATGAAAAATTTGTTTTTTAAATCTTTCATTTATTTCATTGGCAGCAAATGTAGAATCAATAGTACCTGAAATCATTTTTAATTTTAATAGTAAATTGGAATACTTTTGCTGATATAAAGAATATATATCTTCAGATATAAGCATATGTTGTGATAATGAATCTAAAAATCGCTGAGCATCGCTATTCAATGTTTCCATAGAGGGGAGCAACATTTCACCCATTCTATTTTCAAGATTTTCAATATATAACATTTTCTCAATACCTTTTCTATCCCGTTGGTTTTTACTTTCTTTTGGGTCATCATAGAAGAATTTTAAAGCAGTTCCTCGAATATCATCAGCCTTACCAGCAATAATATATGATTCTTTCAATTTTTTGTTGAGGCTATTCTCAACATTAAAATCTTGTGGTGCATACCTATAAATAGAATATTTAACTAAAACAGGTTTATTTCTATCAAAACTTATGACTAAAGAATCTCCTTTATGAGCTAAAAAGTCTTGAAACTCAAAGTAATTAAAATATCTACGAACTATTACTTGATTTGAGTTAGTTGAGAAAATGACAGTTTCTTTATCAATAATATCTTGAAAAGGAATTATTTCAGATTCAAAATCATTATAATAAGACAAATATTCCTGCCGTCCTAATCCTATTGTTTTAGCTTTTATAGAACCATCAAATTCAGGTTTATCAATTAACTGAATTTGAACAAACCCTTTTTCTGTTTTTTTAATTTTCTTATCTATAAAAGTTGGCAGGTTCTTACCTTGTTTTGAATTTGTATCATTACAACTTGATTGATTAAACCAAATGAATATTATGTTTAAATTAAGAAAAAATAATGTATAAAATTTCATGATTATTCCCAGTTAGCTTTAATGTTGTCTTTTGTTCGGCTGAATTTTAATTTATATCGGTGTGATTAGCGTACTCTGAACGCCACTATTCAAATCTTCATTCTTAGATACCATTTTAAAAACGGCTGACACTACGACTTAATTAATATTCAGCCGAACTTATGGCACTTCCCGCCCAACGGGGGACCCTAATGGAACATAAATACTGATAATTTCATTACGATTTTAAAATCAGCCGAACTTATAAAACATTCTGCCCAGCGGGGGAGTAATAAATTTTTGCACGACTGTGATTTTTCAGAATAGGTGAAAGTCCTTCAAATAAAATTCTATTTTCTTCGTCTATTGGTTCAGAACCTGTAAAAGTTAATAATAAAAGACTATAAAAAGAGTTTTTATTATTAATAATATACTTTTTTTTAAAATTGGCATATTCTTTTTTTGACCAATCGATTTTCTTGCTTCTTTCTTTTACCAAACTATCTATTTTATTTTGATTCTTTGCATCATTTATTATTTTTAAATTTGATATTAGAGTATCAATTTGCCTTATAGGATCGAAGAATTGAGATTGAACCGAAGAATCAAATCTATCTTTTTCAGTATCCAAGGGGGAGTTCAATATTACTGCTTTAGAGATATTATCGGAATGAATAATTATTTCAATGTTTTTATCCCAAACAAATGATTTAAATTTTTTATCAGTTGGATTTTCTATCAAATAGATATCAGGCTCATTTAGGTTTGCTGTGTAAAAAAAAACTTTATTATTTATATCTAAATTAGCTATAAACTCCAGTTCAAAAACCGATTTGTATTTATAAAGTGTAATTTGCTTGATATTAGAGCTTAAAAGGGTTTTCCCTTAAATTGAATATATCCCCAATTGTTGTCCACATATCTTTGATGCTAAAAAATACAATAAGATAAAACTTATTTTAAAATGTTTCATGGTATAAAGGTTTTGCTTTCGATTATTTTTTTCATTGCTGTTACTTTTTATTTAAATAGATTTAAACAACTAAAAAATATGATTTATACAATCTTTCAAATGACTTAAAATTTGAAGATTTAAAGTTTAAAAAAGAATATCAGAGAAGCAATAAAATTATACGAATGCGGTATTTACCGATACTAAAATGGTTTTTAAAAATAAAAAACCTAGTGGTGGGGTAAGTCTTTGCCAAATAAACACATAAAATCTGCTTTTAATAAATGATTGTCATGACAAGATTTGTTTTAAAACTTCAAAGCTGATTTTTGTCTAAACCTTCTTTACCATTTTGCGTTACCTCACATAGGTTTTGTATAGAAAACTCTCGTTCATAGTTCTTTGCTACCTTCCTTAATGGAATTGAGGTATTCAGGTAATATCGGACTGGGCAGGCATTCCTGTCTAGTACATTATGTTGTTGGTAAAAGGTGAAGGGTATTAAAAATAGTTTTTTTGGTTCAGCTGATTTTATAACCTTAATGGAATTATCAATCGTTTTTAATGGGGTTCTTTAAACGCCAACTACTGAGATAGCGTTTTAAAAACGGCTGCCACAAAGAGTTGTATGTTAAGGCTTTGACAAATAAACATATAAAATCTACTTTTAAGAGGATGTTTTGGAATTATAACTTGTTGATAATGAATGAGATAAATGCGATTTGCAACATAGCCTAAGCTCAAAGTATCGTTTTTTCTATATCCCTAAACAGCCTTCGCCTGAAATTTAGCCAACCAAAGCTTTGTTCGACCTGCCAACGGGTTTAAAATAATTATTAAAAAATACTTGAGTACTAATAAATCAAAGACACTAAGATTAAATCAATTTTTATTTATATAAAGTTTTTTATATTCATTTAAGTCCCATTTTATACCAAAGCCTTGCAAATATTTAGACAAAATAGGTAATCCAACGGACAGTCTTCTACTATCTACGTTTTCAGGGTCGTCCAACGGCAGAAGGTAGAATTTTTTAGTAATTGAATCTTTGCCAACTTGACTACCATAAATCTGTTTTTTACCACTTCCTATTGCAATTCTATCTTCGAGAAGAGCTAAGTCAGAAGGCAATGCTTTA
>Ga0136644_10003802_pt1 | contig 11242 bp, 10 predicted proteins | sample C_130820_EF_Meta_FD_94780 | JGI IMG/M metagenome (GOLD analysis project Ga0136644, IMG submission 94780) | Freshwater microbial communities from Lake Croche, Canada to study carbon cycling - C_130820_EF_MetaG (v2) (version 2) | ecosystem: Environmental > Aquatic > Freshwater > Lake | place...
AGCCATAAGAAACTGGTATCTCTGTTTAGCTTTTAGTAAAAGCCACCAGGTACTCAATCCAAAAACCAAACCAAGTTCATCGGGCCGGTCATCATCGGTTGAAACTAGAGAGATCAGAAAAAGAAAAAATATCGTGGCTAAAGCCCATAACCGGGTTTGCTTGCCGTTAAATGCCGATTTTAAATAACGCCATATGAGAGCACCAAGTAAGAAAGATCGGAGTCCGCGAACAAAACACTCAAATAGAAGTGACTGTTTAAGCCCGACCCCAAAAACTTTCATCCACAGGCCAAAAACGGTGGGGTAAACCGGAGGGTAGTGAGCAAACGGCAACTCCATATCCAGAGGCATATAAACCAGATTTGAAGCGACTAAACGGGTTTTGAGTGCAAAGTTAACCGCCGCCTCTTTAAAAAGAAAAACATCGCTTCCCGGAAAACGACATTCGGTAATGACAATGAAACCAGTTACTAGAACCCACAGCCCGACCATCAATGAAATCGACCATTTTCCGTAGGTTGATAAAGATTTCATTTTTATTGTTTCCTGGAAGTGATGGCCCTCGAACTAGGCTTTTTTAAATAATAGATTGAAGGACATTCCTTGCCCGTGACCCATAGCCCTTTTCCATCATACGCTATTCCATCGATTACGGGACAGTTTTCCTCGGGTAAGGAAAAATAACCCATCACTTTTCCGTTGGATGGATTAATTGGAAATATTTTCCCATGTTCGAAAGTGAAACTCGAGGCCCAAACATACTCCCCATCCCAAGCCAAATCTTCTAGATCTTTCCCATTGGTCTCCAAAGTTTTTTTAATCTTGAGTGACTTGGGATCCAAAAAATAGAGTTTAGAACTATAGTCTCCAGTCACAATCAGCTCTTTTCCGTTATGAGTAATCCCCCAGCCATGAATTTCGGGGGTCGATCCCTTGTTCTCAAATTTTAATTCGCCCCTTGAGGTCAAAACTCCTCGATAAATTCCATTGTCTGAGAAACTTAAATTCCAGAGAGCCCCCTGAAACCAAGCAAGACTTTCACTGTAATCTGAAGCCGGAGTAAATCGACTCACTACAGAGCCGTCCGCAGGGTTTATTTTCAGTAATTGCTTGGGCAAAGAGTTCCACAAATACCCATTATAAAAATCTAGCCCCTCGGAATAACCTGAGTGAGGAATTTTACGAATTAGCTCGAGCGTATCCGCCAAGGATACAGAGCCCCCGAGCCACAGGCCTAAAAGCGTCACAAGCAACATTTGTCGGCATCGAAAAAAGCCATTTTGCGTCATAACTCTTTCTTGAAACTCAATAACCTTAGTTTTTAAGGTGGGAAAGTGCAGTCATTATCTCATTTTTTGAAACTTCTCTCATGGCACACTGCTTGCTTTTTTAAGAAAGTCAGAAGAGGTTCAATAGAACGTAAGCGAAAAGTGGAACGTGGGAAATACCTCTTCAACGTTTTTAAGGCTTACCCAAAGACTCCACGAGGAGTCGCAAATACAGGGCCTTCCGACGGTAGCTATCCTGATTTCCCCAATACCCTGAACGAGAATTCATTTCTTATCCGTCGTCGTTCGGTTCTGGATAGCCTAGAGAGACTCCAGGTCTCTCTAGGCTGTCATATATCTAGAAAGTCTCAACGTTTTTTCATATTGCTGAGACCAATTAAAATCACCAAAAATATAATAAAGGCGATAACTAATAACTTAATCAAAAGCCACCAATTAAAAGGTCGCTCTCTGGCCCTTTCATCTTCTCTCGTTTCATTGAGCAACATGGATTGTCTATTCTTCGAGTCGGCATTGACTTCACCCGTTTTCTTCGTGAGTTGTTCTTTGCCTTGAGATGCAGATTTCTGCTCACCGGTTCTCGAACCCCTGGGTGAGTACTCGTCGAAATCGCCCCTTCGAGATCCGCCGTCTTTTCCACCGGCACCTCCTTGTTTATCGTTGGAGGCGGAAACGTCTTTATTTCCCTCACCGGAGAAGAAATCTGGATCTTTAGCAGAGCCGCCTAAAGCAGAACCAGATCCGCCGGCTCCCCCTGCTCCTCCACCTCCTGTGCCACCACCCCCTCCGATAGGTTTAGGAGGTGGAATATCTTTGGGAGGCTTTATTTCGGCCGACTTAATCTCTTTGCCCGGCTTGATCTCCTTAGATTCCGGTATTTGCCCCGGCTCCGGAATTTCAGGGCTCTCAATATCCTTCGGTTTATCGATCGTTTTATCTTCTTTGATTTTCTGCATTCGCTCAGAGGCAAACCAAGCGCTTGGAACAGTTTGCTTGTTATTTTGGGCTACAAAATCTACCAGTTTTCTTTTTTGCCCCTGCATGGTTGTCATCAGCGGCGAAATGACGACCTTGTAAACGATAGGCATCAATAGCCCTGCGATAATCGCAGTCATCATCAGATTTTCAACAGTCCCCTGACCACGGCGATTCAACTTGAGAAACAAAAGTGTCATTTCTCTCCCTTAGGGTTACCGTAGCCCTATCCTAAAAACTTTTCTATTTGGCAAAATGAGCTACGAGCTTCTCTTGTATTTTATCAAACTCGCCGTTGGACATCACTACTACAACGTCATTTTCCTTAATTTGAGGAAGAGAAAAGCTCAAAATATCAACAGCATTGTCAAAACTTTTGGCAGTTTTTCCCTTGGCTTCTAGCTCTTTTGCCAATACGTCGGAAGAGAACCGTTGCTCCTCGTTTAGTTCAGAACTTCGAAAGGGGGAACTAATACAGATGACATCCGCATTGTCGAAAGCTTTAACATACTCATCCTGATGAACTTTGCGCCGGGCAGTCGCCGAACGAGGTTCAAAAAAGGCCCAGATCTTTCGATTTACGTAGCGGCGTTTTACCGAAGCTAAAGTTGCGGCAACCTCAGTCGGATGATGAGCAAAATCGTCGATCAATACTATGGGTTTTTCCAGTAAAACCTCTTGGCGACGTTTGGCCCCCCGGAAACGTTCAACTACGTCTCGTACCTTATCCATCGGAAGCCCCAAATTAACCGCTACGACCATACCGGAAAGTAAATTTAGTAAATTATGATCGCCAAACATCGGTGTTTTAAAGCTTCCAATACTTCGATTTCGGTAAAGCACTTCAAACTCAATTCCCTTTTCCGACTCTTGAATTTTGCCGATTCTCCACATTGCCCCACTACCCAAACCAAAAGTCTGTACCGGACAAAGTGCGCCCGAAGCCACTTGCATTACCACCGGATCATCGAACCGAGCGATACACAAACCATCCCCAGGTAACAAAGCCACCAACTTCTCAAATGAGCTTCGAACATGGTCGAGGTCTTTATAAATATCGGCATGATCAAACTCGATATTGGATAAAATCAAAAAATGAGGCGCATAATGAAGAAATTTTGGCCCCTTATCAAAAAAAGCCGAATCATATTCGTCCCCTTCGACCACAAAGAGATCCGATTTTGTTAAAACACATCCACTCTCAAGATCACGAGGAACTCCGCCGATTAAATAACTTGGATCTTTACCTAGCTCTTTCAACAAAAAACTCACCCACGAAGTGGTTGTAGTTTTACCGTGAGTTCCCGCACACACTACAGATGTTTTGTCCTGAATTAAAAATGTCCGCACTGCTTCTGGAAACGAGACAAACTTCACCCCTTTTTGTAACCAGGCTTTAACTTCCGGATTATCTCTCCGAGTCACATTACCAATGACAACCAATTCCGGCGAAATCTCTTCGGTCGTTGAGGGTTGATAACCTTCAATAACTTTAATTTTATTGTTGGCTAACACACTTTTCATGGGTTCATAGAGCTTCAAATCGCTCCCAGTGATGTCATACCCTGCTTTTGATAGAGCCACAGCGAAAGTCCCCATCCCTACTCCACCTACACCTACAAAATGAATTTTATTCAGTTCCATTGTTCTCCCAATTTTTAGCGACAAGATCATGAATTATAGGCCGGAATCGTTTAATTCTTTCATCCAATCTCGAAGGATGCACTCTATTAGTTAACAAAATAGCTACACCCGATTTCTCGGGATCTATCCACACACTGGTACCCGGGAAACCTAAATGTCCAAAACTAGTGTCTGAAAAATTGTTTCCCGCCGATGAGAAAATTTTTGATTTGGTATCCCAACCCAACCCCCACGTACTCTCGGATAACCCCTGACCTCTTTTTACAAACTCTTTGGCGGTTTTATGTGATATCCAACTCGAATTACCGTGAACCGCTTTGAGCCACTCCCTTGCCCAGGGTAGTAGATTTTTTCCTGAAGAAAACAAACCCGCATGAGAACACAAGGGGCCCAGATAGGATGTATTCAGATCGAAAACCTCCCCTTGTAATAATCGTTTACGCTCTAAACAATACTCGGTAGCAGCGCACTGATTAGCAGTTAGAGGACTAAAGGAAATGTTTTTCAATTCAAGCGGCTCTACAACTTCCTTTTCAAACAATTTTTGTAGACCTCCAAATTTTTGTTTGAGAACTTCACCGAGCAACAGAAACCCTAAATCGCTGTATACAGCTTTTTTTGGTGCATCAGCTAGTAGAAAGATTTTTTCATTTTTTAAAAAAGATTCTATTAAAGAAAGTGGCTTCTCTTGATAAAAAGGATACCAAGCGACCAATCCCGATGAGTGAGTGAGCAGGTCTTTTAGAGTAATGCTTTGATACTGAGTCCCTTTGAACTCGCTTAAGAAGCTCCCTAAACTAGAGTTGAGATCGATTTTTCCTGCATCTACTAAACGAGCTAGCACACTCGTCGTTAGAATAACTTTAGTTAAAGACCCAAGATCAAAGTAAGTGTCTTCAGTTACTATTTGCCCATTGGGCCAATAGCTCGTTTTACCGCCTTGCCAGTTTAAAATCCCATTGGGGGATTCGGTGACAAACTGGTATCCGGAGAAAACAAAGTTTCTACAGGATTCCTTAAGAGCGGTCTCTATTTGGATGTGTTTTTGTGACTTCACGTAAAATTGCCGATGGAGTGGCTACAGTTTCGGGTCCTTGAAAAACCTGTTTCGCTTTTGAAAGCTCAAACGAAAACAGATTGCCAAAATTACTTAAAATATAAAACCATCCCTCGGAAGATGCCAAAGCAGGACTCAAGGTCCCAGCACCCAAATTTCCTGTCCACACCACTTTACCGTCCTTAGGGCGAACGACATAAAAAGGGTCCGAAGAGGTCGTAAAAACTAAATAGTCTCCCACTTTAGCTGGGCTCAATCCTACGCCAGACTCAAATGGGGTCTTCCAAACAAGACTTCCTTGCCCGCGAGTTAGACAATAAAAATGGTTGTCTAAACCTGAGAAATAGATCTTATCGTCCTCGACTAGAAATCCTCCGTAACTTCCTACGGGAAATACCCAATTAATAGAACCGTTCGAACGATCTAGGCTATAAACTTTTCCATCAAAAGTTCCTACAATCACGCTCTTCTCATCTACGTAAGGACTCATGTCTATGTCATAAAATCTTTCTTTAGATTTTAATTTCTTGGTCCACAAAACTTTTCCCTGATTCGCAGACAAAGCTACAAGATCCCCATTCGAGAATCCCTGAAAAACCTCATTGCCAAATACTACAGGAGCTCCCATTCCTCTCACCGTCATTTTTTCATCGCCTCGATGAGAATAGTGCCAGATTTCTTTTCCGTGAGTCTCAGATAGAGCATAGAGCTCATCATTTGAAGTAGTTACATAAACCTTGTCCCTGGAAATAGTTGCCGGCGATAACCACTCTCCCCCAATTTTAAATCGCCAGTAATCGGACCCATCCCTAGAGTTCAGCGCAATTAAATTGCCATGAAGATCGCCAACTATAACTTTAGACCTACCATAAATTAAAGACCCCTCGACCCCGGCTTCCATTTTTCGTTCCCAAAGCTTGTAACCTTCCAATCGGTGAATGGCGTATACCTCTCCAGCTAAATTGGCAGCATAGATAATGTCGCCCATAAGAACCGGACGAGTTCTCTCCTGAGTCGTTTCAAAATCTCTCCGCTTGGATGAGCTCTGAACCCACTGATTCAAAACTTCCACTTCTGAGAAAGCAGAAAAACTAAATATAACAATGGCTAAAACTAAAAAGTGTTGTCTCATTAGGCTTTAGGCTCCGTGAAAAGTGAACTTTTAAGACGTCTCAGATAATTTTTAGCCAATCTTCCATACTCGGTGTTCAAAAAATCGGCCGAAACTTTTTCGTAGATCTCAATGGCCCGAGGATTTTCTTTTTTGACTTCATAGACCCTTGCTTGCCCCAAAAGAGCAAGAGGCTTTCCCTCAAAACCTAATCGCGCAGAATCGGAATAATCATTCAGCGCTTCGTCCCACTTTAGAGCCATTTCATAAGCACCGGCTCGATTGATAAGTAGAACCCCTTTTTCATTCTCCGAAAGTTTTGAATATTTCAAAGCGGTAGAATACCAATCCACTGCAACTCCGGAGCTAGGAGCTACTTCTTTGGTGTTCTTTTCCGACTCTTTTTTGGCCTCATCGAAATAATGATCAGCCAATTGAACTGCAGCAAACTGTCCTGCTGGAGACGATTTAAAATCCGCGGCCAATTTTTTCATCTTTTCCCAACGCTCGGATTCGGGGGCTTTCAAAACTTGAAAATAATCGGACCAACCTTGCTCATTAAGTGATGATTTTTTCCAGTCGTAAAAATACCAACCTAGGAAAATCACTCCCACCAAAACAAGTCCGTAGAGGATCTTTGTTTGATGGCCCACAAAAAGCTCTAAAACATGCCTTCCCTGGGTAACAAACTCATCAGGGCGCTTGAGCTCTTTACGATCGATTGTAGGTGGTTTTGACATGATGTTTAGTGCCTCCAGAAATTTGATAAGAGGCTTAAAAGTAACAAAAAATCGACTAAAGTCAAAAAAGATGAGGGGCTAAAGGAAATTAGCATGCGCGGCGCGTTACCTCGGGATGAGGATTCTTTATAGCGCGTATTCTCATTGTCTACCGGCAGTTTGGGATATTGGGCCCAGATATCGACCCAAATTCATCTTTAAGCTATAATAAGAAAGTCTTCTTCCCCTATTAAAAGAGAGAATAAACATGGGACAACATTGTCGAGCGTTAGCTTTTCTAGGAATACTGCTGTTCTCTTTCTTTTCCGCCCCGTCTCTTCGAGCCGAGAGCCAAGGAAATGATTATAAAGGAATCACAGACCCGTTCGGAGATCCCTCCAATTATGAATTTTCTGAAGATGAGCGGGAGGACAAAGAGTTTTTTCATCTTGGCCGATACCTAATGCTGGGTGTTGATACCGGACTAGGTATCTTCACTGGAGGACTTGGAAAAAATACCTCCCCTGGATTTATGGTAGGGGCTAAACTTCTTTACTTTTTTGACAAAGCTATCGCATTCGAAACAGCAATTCACTATGCAAGACAGACAAAAACTCTAACCCCAACTGGTCAAACACAGGCCTATGTCATCGATACTACGCTCATTCCAATCACTGGAGCGTTTCGTTACTACTTTGACATCAAAAACGCACCGAAGGCGATTGCTGTGGCTAACCCTTATTTAGTGCTGGGCGGTGGTGTTTATATGCGTAATGAGTCGGATCTCACAGGTGGAGGAGCTGCTTCCACTAGTAGCTTTGGAGGTTTCCTGGGCGGAGGTGCCGAATTTAATATCTATCGCAAACACATGTATCTCGGTATCGATGTCAGATACCATTTGGTTTTTTTTCCTGATGAAGGAGAATCTTCTTTCGACGGCAAACCTATTGAGCCCGATAGTAATGCTGGAGACTACTTCACAACTCTCGTCACTTTCACCTATAATTTTTAGCCGAAGCCTATCTCAAAGTGGGCTCTATCTAAATAACACTGACGGTCTAGTTTTCTTTTGAGGGTTAGAGTTTCTTTAAAAACACTTTACACCTGGTCCCTTTGAGTGGGCTTTTTAAGAGGCTGGTCCGAAGCAAAAGTTTCAAGAGTGCAGAAGCTTATAGAGGACCGAGCTTCTTGCCCCGATTCACTAAGTCACCCACCCGCCGCCCCAAAACCAATGGCAAAACCAGCTTTCCAATCTTTGTCCCAAAGAATCGCTCTGGGGCTATCTCGGTTCTAGCTACGTATCAACGAGCCATTAACGACTTGCAATAAAAAGTCAGAAGGCGCCAACTTTTAAAAGAAAGAGCCTCCTAAGTGTCTAACTTTTGGACACCCAAAATATTTTCTATCTAAGTTGTCATTCTTGTTGCCTAAAAACCTGCCTAAATCTCTACAGGTATTTTTTTAAGAATACTTTACATAAAATGAAACTATCACAACGAGTGCCGCAACTTAGGAGACACCATGATTCGGCTAAAGACAGGACTTAAAGTTTTTTTACTTTCATCTTTATCATTATGGATGGTCGGCTGCCAGCAGACATCTCCACTGGGAATGGTCCAGCGCTACTCCAATCCTTTTCCCACTCAGCAACAAACTCAACCGACAACAGACTATTCGAACCTTTTCAACAATCTTAACAAACCCCAAACTCCACAAAATCAAACTCCCACACAGGCGCAACCTGCACCGGCTGAAACCTCTTGCTCGAGATATACCGCACCCGCTCAAAACGTCATCACAGCTTGCGAACCTGTTATTGCTCAATACGCAGACGACTTGGCAGACATCGCGCCAAATTGTTATCCTGCATTTCGAGCTATTACTCCCAATACGGGCTGTTCAGTTTTAGTTCCTCAGCTTAAATCGGTGCTGACTGCCTGTGGGATAATATTTTCAAACTACAGTTCTTATCTGCCCCAAAGTTGTAATACGGCAGTTCAGACTTTAACTAGATCCTGACGAATTGGACCAGGCAATAAACTTTCACACACTATAGATCAGGCTCCAAATCACAACAAAGATGGAAAGGCCTAAGCGGTACCAAGTAAAGATAGCCAAGTCGGCATGCCTTAAATAACTCAGCATAAAATGAATACTAATCATTCCAAAAAAGAAAGATGCTGCAAACCCGCTTAAAACATAACTCCAGGAAAGGTCATTACCAATATGTTCCATTAAATGGGGTACTTTGACGATCACAGCCCCTAAAATAATAGGAATACAAAGGAGAAAAGAAAACCTTGCAGCAGCGTCTCGGCAAAACCCCAAACGTCTTCCCATAGCCATAGTAGCTCCCGACCTAGAAACACCAGGAATAATGGCAAAGGCTTGAGCTATTCCAATCAAAAAAGCACTCGATAAATTTAAGTCTGAAAACCTTTTGAGTTGTGGGTAATGCCCATCTACCCAAAGGACAAGGAAACCTACCAACGAAAGCATCATTGCTATCAGCAAAGGGGCTCGAAAAGTTTCTTCAGCTAGATGATTAAACAACACCCCGGCAAGCGCCGCAGGAATTGACCCCAAAATTAACATCCAAAAAAGTTGTCGATTAGGTTCATAGCCAATTTTTCTTTCGAGGATACTTGCCATCCCACCCCAAAAAAGATCCCAAATGTCTCTAAAAAAATAGACCAGTAAGGCAAGAAGAGTTCCCAAATGCAAAAACACATCAAAGGCTAAACCGGGATCCTGCCACTTAAAAAACCAAGGAAACAAAACCAAATGGGCCGAGGAACTGACCGGAATAAACTCGGTAAGCCCCTGAATCATACCTAAAACAATCGGTTGAATGAGTTCCATAAAATTCTCGATTTAAAGAGTAATTGAATTGTAACGGGCATAAAGCTGTTTTAAAAGCTCTAGATCCATGGCAGGAACTCTGTTGTTATTTACGCCCTCCATAGTCACTGCCCGAGTCAAAGAATTTAAAATAGCCTCTTCAGTTGTTTCAATCACCGCTTTATAAACGGGATCCAACCCTGTGTCTCTTAATGCCCTAATTTCCATTTGAGGTTGTTTCGCGACTCTGGCCACTTCGTTTGCAGTGGAAAAACCGATGATAATTTCACCACTGCTATGGGCTCCATAGCTTCCCACTCGCCCCAAACCTAAAGCAGCCCTTCGACAAACTCGGTTAACCTGCATGTGAGTTAAAGGGATGTCGGTTCCCACCACAACGATGATCGAGCCATAATTATTGACTCTCCTAGAATACTTACCTTGAGCAGCTGCCAAACCTCTACCTATCGGAAAACCATCTACCCTTAAATGTTCCATGAAACCAAAATTGCTGACTACTAAAACACCTAAAGTGTACGGGTGATCTCCCAGCTTTAAAATTCGGCTCGAAGTTCCGACTCCGGCTTTAAAGTCGCAGCAGATCATTCCCGTTCCGGCGCCGACAGCTCCTTCAAGAGGAAGATCATTTTTCGCATTATCCAAAGCGGTAAAAACATGCTGGGGTTTAATATGCAGTCCAACAGCATCATTCAAAAAACTATCATCGCACTCACCAACCACCGGAATAATAACTTCCTGTTGCTCCATGATCTCGGGATATTTTTGGGCCATCCACTTGACCACACAGTCGCTCACTCGGCCCACCGACAAAGTGTTGGTTAAAGCAATAGGAGTTTCAATCACACCCCATTCCATGACCTGAGTCAGGCCAGAAACTTCTCCCGCCCCACTCAGAGTAAAGCTTCCGCTCACCAACTTTCGATTGTAAATATCATCGTTGGGAAGAATAACTGTGACGCCGGTTCGGACAGGACCATTTCCCGGTTTTCTTCTTCCAGATCCTTCAATAACTGTGGAGTGACCGACTCGAACTCCGGGGACATCCGTGATCGAATTCAAAGGGCCTGGAGAAAACTCACCGATATGAATCCCTAGATCTCGAAGCCTGACGCGATGAACACCCGCATCTCTATACTTTTCAAATAAATTACTCATCTCTCTCTGTCACTTTCCGATCTTTCTTCTTTACCAGGGCTTCATTCGCTCAACATTTCTCCACCGTTGAATAGCTGGAGTGAGAATTCTTCTAATCAAACCATCGTAACTAACCCCCGATTTTTCGGCCAAAATCACCAAGTCACTAAAATTCGGAGCTAGACCCGGCAGAGGGTTAATCTCAATAAAGAAAATATTACCGCGATTATCGATTCGAAAATCGATACGAGCGACATCTCTACAACCCAATGAAGTGAAACACTTTTTTGCAAAACTCGAAATTTTCCGATCCATTTCACGGCCTAAACTTACCGGGCAGACGAGCGAAAAAATGGGGTTGTCTGTGGGCTCGACATGTTTAGCTTCAAAAGAATAGACCGGATACTTTCCACCGCGGGTATTGAAAGAGATCTCCATAGGACCCATCACT
>Ga0136644_10003804_pt1 | contig 11240 bp, 7 predicted proteins | sample C_130820_EF_Meta_FD_94780 | JGI IMG/M metagenome (GOLD analysis project Ga0136644, IMG submission 94780) | Freshwater microbial communities from Lake Croche, Canada to study carbon cycling - C_130820_EF_MetaG (v2) (version 2) | ecosystem: Environmental > Aquatic > Freshwater > Lake | place: Lake...
GACCCCGAGGGGTTCCCGTTTAGTCAGCAACAGGTTACCCGGAAGATCGTGTGGGATGGTCTGCCCTCCCACGGTGTAGCTCAGTCCCCCAAAGAATCGGAAGATATCCACCGCCCGTTGCACTTCCCCGGTGGATTCGGCGAGAGTTTTTCCCTCCTCACGGGTCAGCAATTCCGCCAGTTCGCCTTTGCGGGATTCCAGGAGTTGGGATGCCTTGGAAAGGAAGCGTCCCCGGGCCACGACGGTCGTGGCAGCCCACTTGGGAAAGGCAGAACAAGCCGACTCGATTGCGGCATTGGCATCCGCGGTGCCACCGGCAGCGTATTCGGCGACCGTCTCGCGGAGGTCGGCGGGATTACGGGTTGAAAACGTTTTCGCCGATGTCGATGCCTCCCATTGACCATTGAGGTAGAGCGAATACTGCTTCATGACTGGAGATCGTACCCGGCTTCGATGGGCGTGTGAACCTCCAAAACGCCGTTCAACCTCCGGCAAAAACCGGTCTGAATCCAGCCTCCGTCAAAATACGGGCGGCTTCGTCGCGCCGATCTCCTTGAATTTCAATTTGCCCCTCCTTGACCGTGCCGCCGGTACCACAGCTCTTCTGAATGGCTTTGGCCAGCGATTCGATTTCGGGATGCCCAATGCCGACAAAACCCCGGATGACGGTGACAATTTTGCCACCCCGATGGGCCTTTTCCCGGACAATATCCACCCGCCCGCGATTCTTGGGCGGCTTGGGTGACGGTGCCACCCGGGCTTCCGGAATCGGCTCCGGTGGAGGTGGAGGAAGCCCCTCTGAACTGAGATGGGCGAATGGGTTGTGGCCGAACGGGGTCGCCTCCGGTATCTGTTTTTCAGACTTTCGCTTCATCGGACGCCGAAAGCGTACCGGGTGCGGGCTGAACAGAAAAGGCGGTTCAACCCAAGTCCGGGTCTTTTTGACCGATACCCCATCGAGGCAGGAATCCTTTCGTAAGTCCCATCAGCCCGTGGCCGATACTCGGGGAAGGGTAAACCAGAACGAGGCCCCCTGCCCCGGAGTACTCTCCACACCGATTTTTCCTCCCTGCGCCTCGACGGCCAGTTTGCAGAACGCCAGACCGAGGCCAATGCCCAATCGACTCTTCCCGGGGCCTACCTGACGAAATTTTTCAAAGATGGTCGCATGAAATTCCGCGGGGATGCCCGGACCTTGATCCGTCACCACCACACGCACATCGTCGCCCATCAATTCCAGGGTCAGGCGGATTTTCAGCAAGGTACCGCCCCATTTAATGGCGTTTTCGACCAGATTCATCAGCACCCGGTGGGTCAAATCCGCATCGAATCGGGCCAACGCGGACTCTGCGGGGAGAGGTTTGAATTCGACCGAACCGCTGGAAGTGGAAACCGACTCAACAATCCGCCGTGCGACCTCATTCATATCGTTATCCCGGATGTCCACGGGCATCTGTCCGGATTCGAGCCGACTCAGGTCAAGCATCTTTCTTGACATGCTGTCGAGCACCTTGACCTGGTTTGAAATTTGTTCCAGGGCACCCGGATATTTGGCCGGTGTCGGGGACACCACCTCCCGGAGTGTATGCAGCCCCAGCTCGATGAGGAACAAAGGGGACCGCATGTCATGGACCAACATGTGGACCAACGAATCCCGCATCAATTCCAGTTCCACCAATTGCTGGTTTCGGACGGCCAACTCCTGTTTTTGCCGTTGGAGCAGGATATGCGTTTTCACACGGGCCTCCACCTCGGCCATGTTGAAGGGTTTGGTGATGTAGTCGACGCCACCTTCATCGAAAGCCCGGACCTTTTCACTCATGGTGGTCACGGCGGACAGAAACAAAATCGGGATCCCGGCCAGTTGAGGATCGGACTTGAATTGACGGCAGACGGTGAAGCCATCCATTCCGGGCATCATGATGTCCAACAACACGATGTCCGGAATCAACCGGCGGGCAACCGTCAATGCCTGATATCCGCTGGTCACCAACCGGGTCTGATATCCCGCCGACGACAGCATCTCATCGAGTAACTGGAGATTTGCCGGGGTATCATCAACCACAAGAACATTGGGGACCGCTGCTTCGATCGGCTTGAAAGTGGGGGTTTTCATCCGTCATTCTGATCTGCGCCATGGGGCCATAGAACCGCAGCTTGAAACTCACCGGAGTCCAGGCGACCCAAATTCAACTGAGCTCCCGACCGCTGGGCAATCAGTTGAACAAGGACAAGACCGAGGCCGAGGCCCTGTTGTTCCTGAGTATCCCGATGGAACTGCTGAAATGCCTCTATCCGCCGAATTTGCTCCGCAGTCATCCCCGGACCGCTGTCGGTGCATTCGAAGCGGATGCAACCACCGTCAGATCGAAGGCCCAGTCGGACCGGGTTTCGCGGCGGTGAAAACTTGAAGGCATTATCGAGCAATTCCCGGATACACACCCGAAACAGATCGGCTTCCATGCACGGGTGGACATCTTCCAATTCCAGGTGCAAGTCCGCTGACCGGGACCAATTGCGCGCGAGGGCCAGGCTGTCGTTCGTGATCACCTGCCGGGCAGGCGGACCATCCCAGGGTTTGGAACGGGTCCCTGGGGCCGTCTGGGTTTTCATCAGGTGGGAATACAACTCCAGGCGTTTGACGACGGAGGTCAGTCGCTCGGCCCCTTCCTTAAGGTAGTCCATCACGGAGCGAAACCCTTCGCTGTCCGCCTCGGCATGATATTGCTCCAAGAGTTCAGCGGCAGGACCGATGACCCCCAGGGGTGTGCGAATCTCGTGCCCCAGGAGGCGTCCCAAGGCAACAGTATGTTCCGAGAGTCGCTCCTGGGTTCGACGCTTCGCCTTTGCCGCCATCTCACACCGTTTTGTGACCGCCCGCAGCAGGTCTCCCACCACGACGGGTTTGCAAAGATAGTCCTGAGCCCCGGTCTCCATCCCCAACCGGATATCCGTGGCCCGGGTTTCACCGGTCAACAGGATCACCGGAATCTCCGACAACTCCTGTTGAGAATGAAGGATTTCCACCACGTTCAAGCCGCTCATGTCCGGCAAACGGATGTCACACAGAATCAGGTCCGGCTTCAATTCCTGCGCCAGTTGAAGTCCCCGTTCGGCCGTACCAGAATCGGCCACAAGAAATCCAGCGCCCTCCAGAGCTATTCGGACACCGTTTCGGATGGCATCATCGTCGTCGATGAGCAAGATAAGTGACACGTCTCAAGATAGACTCATTTTTTCACTCGCCCAATCAGTTTATCTACTGAAAGGCCGCGAAAATGCAGTAAGCGTTTGATTTTCGTCCATGAGCGTCGACGGAAGGGGGCGCGGGGATTCGAAGGCTTTTGTCCATTTGCAAATGGATTGAATTCAGGGCACAAGGGCTCCACGGATGTTTTCCGTTCGTGTCCTAGCACTGCCTTATCATGTCTGAACGCCTGGTCTTCCTGGTCGGGGTCACCACCCTGATTATGCTGCTTTTTTTTGCCGTGGAGTCCATTCTGCACAAGTGGAGTCTGAAACAGCCCACGGTTCGAAAAATAGCGTACTCTCTCATTTTTGGTTTTGCCTCGTTTTTGACCATCCGGTTTGGCCTCGAGATACTTCCGGGGGTGATCGTCGACTTTCGTGGGGGCTGGATTTGCCTGGCTCTATTGACGGGAGGATGGCCGATTGGTTTGGTGGCGGCTGTCGCTGCATTTCTAACCCGATGGACTATTGGGGGGGGCGGCATGATGCCGGGACTGGTCGGAATCAGTGCAGACTTTCTTCTGGTGGCTCTCTATTTGTGGTGTTTCAGGCAGGACCCACGGAGAAGCAAATTGTCAACAAGACTCCTGACCGAGGTGGGGATCCTGGTGGGAGTGATTGAGGCTATCTCATTGGTGGTGGTGGACTTGGGAGCGATGAACCCCGGTAGTATTGCTTTCAACGCAGGAATCCTATTCTTGGTTCAGTTGGGGGGAACCATTTCAGGCGGCACAGTGCTCCGAACACGGCGCAGCAGGACCCGCCTGCTTGCTCAACTTCAGGAAAGCGAGGAGCGCTTCCGCCATTTGGTGGAGAAATCTCCCGATATCTTTTATCGATTCTCCACAACCAGAGGGGCCACGTATTGCTCTCCCCAGGTCCAGACAGTCCTGGGGTATAGCCCGGATTTTATCGTAAAGAATTCCTTCGTATGGAAAACAATGGTTCATCCCGATGATCTCCCAGAGAAGCTGGCAGCAGTCGGCCGTGGCAGCTCGGATATCCCATTCGAGGTGGAGTATCGATTTCGGGATTCGACGGGCCAGTGGCGGTGGTTGCGAGATCGCTCCATCGGCATTTCCGAATGCGGTTCCGAGACCATCATCGATGGCATCATCACCGATATCACGGCTTTGCGCCAACAGCAGAAGCAGTTTCGTGAGATGTTCAATCTGGCCTCGGAACTGATTTGTGAAGTGGATTACGCGGGGCATTTGCTTCAGATAAATCCGGCCTGGGAGAAACAATTGGGCTATGCCGCATCGGAATTGCTGGGACGCACGGTCTTCGAATTCATGCACCCGCAGGACGTTGAGGCCACCCGGCGGATGGGGGATGAAATAAACTTCGGGCGGCGCGTCCAGGGATTCATCAATCGATACCAATGCAAAGGGGGAGGCTACCGCCACATTGAGTGGACGGCGACACGAATGCCGGACACGAATCATCGATTGGGCATCGGTCGCGATGTCACCGAACGGCTGCTGGCCGAGGCAGAGATCCGGGCTGCCCATGAACGGATGAAATACCTCATCGACAACATTCCCGATCCGCTCTGGCTCAAAGACTCCGATGGGCGATATCTGGCGGTGAATGAGGCCTGGAAACGGGCCATGCGGCTGGAATCCAGGGAAGTCGTGGGGAAGACCGCCCGGGAACTCTTTCCCAAGGAATTAGCCGAACGATTTGAGGAGGAGGACCGCGGGATGATGAAATCGGGAACTCCGATTCAGATGATTGAAATGGTCACCACTTCCTTGGGAGAAACGGAGCAGTATGAGGCTTGGAAACGGGCCATCCGCATCGGTTCCGACGAAATGCTGGGAACCGTGGGATGCGCCCGAAACATCACCGTCCGACTGCAATTGGAGGCAAAGTTGGCCAAATACAAACTCCTCGCGGATTTGGCCAGCGACATCATCCTCTTCATCAACCCGCAAACGGGCCGTATTGTGGAGGCGAACACGTCCGCCTTGACCTCCTACGGTTATGACCGCCAGCAGCTTCTTTCCCTGTCGGTCTTTGATCTCCGGGTGGATTCCCCGGAGAAGGTCCAGGAACAACTGGCGGCGGCCGGACGCGTCAGTTCGCGATTCGAGTTTGATCATCGCCGACGGGACGGCTCGACATTTCCGGTCGAAGTCCAGGTGCAACCGGGATACATCGATGGTGAAAAGTTGCTGGTGAGCGTCATCCGAGACATCACCGATAGGCGAAGATTCGAGGAAGAACTGCGACGACTCAATGCAGAATTGGAGCGACGGGTGGAACTGAAAACCCGGGAGGCCCTTGAGCTCTATCAGAATGCGCCGTGCGGATATCACGCCGTCAATTCCTCCGGGATCGTCGAGCAGATGAACGCCCGGGAACTGAGCTGGCTCGGCTATTCGGAATCCGAAGTGATCGGCCGGATGGCCTTTGCCAACCTCCTAAGCACTGAGGATGCGATTGTATTTCAGGACATCTTTCCCCGGTTTGTTGAATCAGGCCAGACCACCACGGCCCAGTGGCGCATGCGTCGCAAGGACGGATCGACCTTTCCTGTCTTCGTTACTGTCCAGGCGATACGCGATACCGAAGGGCGATTCATCCGGACGCAGACAAACTTGATCGATATCACTGAGCGGGAACAGATTGAAGAGGACCTTCGCAAGGCACGCGACGCCGCCGAGTCGGCCAGCCGGTCCAAAACGGCCTTTCTGACCAACATTTCCCATGAATTGCGCACGCCGCTCAATGCCATTATTGGTTTTTCCGAAATATTACAGAAGGACCACAATCTGGCCCAAAAATCCCGGGATCATCTCCGGACCATCAGCCGCAGTGGCCAGCACCTGATTGAGATCATCGGAGATGTGTTGGAAATGGCCCGCATTGAGGCTGGAAACGTCGCCTTAAGATCGATTCGCTTCGAAATGGAATCGGTGTTGGATGATTTGAAGCAGTTCTTTCTCGAGTCCATCCGGTCCAAGGGCCTTGAGTTCAAGGTAGAACTGACTCCTGGCAGTCCTGGACCGCTCTTGGGGGATGTCACCAAGGTCCGTCAGGTGTTGATCAATCTGGTGGGCAATGCAGTGAAATTTACAACCTCGGGCACGATTTCGGTCCGAATCGAATGGAAAGAGAATGCCGACGGAAATTGCCAGATTCAGGGGGAGGTCGCCGATACCGGAGCGGGAATTCAACAGGAAGACATCGTCCACCTTTTCAAACCGTTTTACCAGACGGAGCTGGGGTATAGCGCCAAAGGAGGGACAGGTCTGGGCCTGCGAATCACCCGGGAGTATCTGCAACGAATGGGCGGCGAGATTTCGGTTTCCAGTGTTCCCGGACAGGGAAGTTGTTTTCGATTCCAATTTCCCCTCAAGTTTGCCTCCTCCGCAGTCCCTTCCGCGTCCTCTGCCCAAAACAGCGGTTTGGTTTCAGGTGCGGAAATACCAGCCCGGGGTGCCCGGGTCCTGGTGGTGGACGACCAACCCGATAATCGCCGCCTGCTCCTGAATATCCTGGAATCCCTCGGATATGTGGTGGATGAGGCGGTGGACGGTTTGGATTCCATCGAGAAAATCACCCGGGAGGTTCCCGATTTTATCTTGATGGATCTGCAAATGCCCCGGATGGATGGATGCCAGGCGATTCGCGAAATTCGGCGGCTGAAGGGGAACGGGGTGTTCATCATTGCGATCAGTGCCGGCGTGATTAGTGAGAAATTTCAAGCGGCCCGAGAAGCGGGAGCCGATGCGTGCCTGGGCAAACCGTTCAAGAACGAGGAATTGTTGAAACTGATGGTTCGCGTGTCTGAAACCCTGAAGCCCAATGCCCAACTCGCCGGGCTGAAACGATCGATGGCTCCGTCGGACTCCATCCTGAAGGAGCACGTCCATCAACTGCCTTCCGGCTCGATTCAGGGACTGATTTCTGCGGCCCAGAATGCCGAATATCGAAAATTGACCGCGCTTGTGGACGAAATTCGAGAGCTCGATCCTGACCTCGCCTCGGCTCTGAGTTCGCGGGTGGAAGCCTTTGACTACGAGTCGGTCCTGCAATTGCTGAATCCGACCGATAACTGAGACAACGACCTTCGGCAGTCGTCGACGGCAAGAAACCTGGCGGGGGGTCTTTTGATTCAGGAGGATTGGCCCCGGACTTGCACGAGGTCCCTCCGGCTAGCAGGGTATACCGGAAATGGCCCACGGTTCTCCTCGTTTCCTGACAGCTGGCACCCGCCTGTGCGCGGTGTTCGGGCAGCCGATCCGGCATTCCGCGTCGCCGTCCATGCACAATGCCGCGTTCGATGCGGTCGGGTTGGATTGGGCGTACGCCGCCTGTGAAGTGGATCCAAAATTTTTGGGGGAAGCCCTCGCCGGAGCGCGGCGCATGGGCTTTTGCGGTTTGAATCTGACCGTACCCCATAAGCTGGAGGCCATCGAATGGGTGGACGAGCTGGACGAATCAGCGAAGGCTTGGGGTGCGGTCAATACCGTGGTCTTTGAAGCCGAAGTGGATGGGGAGTGGATTCCGGTGGGACAAGTGGCTCCGACCGGGCGTGCGATTCGCTCCAAGGGCTACAACACCGATGCCGACGCCCTCATTCGAGCACTGAAGGAGGACCTGCGCATCGAGCCCCGCTCGGCCCGGGTATTATTGCTGGGAGCGGGTGGCGCTGCCCGGGCGGCCGCCTTGAAGCTGGCTGACGAAGGCGTGCTGGAATTGTGGCTCGTCAATCGGACGCTTTCGAAGGCCGAGGAACTCGCAGCCGAGATTTCCCACCGCTATCCCGCCGTGACCATCGATGTGGGATACCCGGAATCGGATGTCGAGATCATCCTCAATGGGACCTCCCTCGGATTGAAACCGACGGACCCCCTGCCCCTGGATACCGAGCGCTTTCCGCTGGAGAGGGCCGATGGCGTCTATGACATGATCTACCGTCCGGCGGTGACCCCGTTGCTGGCGGCGGCCCATGCCGCAGGCTGTCAGACCGCCAATGGCCTGGGCATGTTGCTCTATCAGGGAGCGGCTGCCTGGGAATTGTGGACCGGGCGACCAGCCCCGATTGACGTCATGCGGGAGGCGTTGGGACGCGAGGTCTACGGAGGCCCGCGATGACCCGGCGGGGCGATGTCGTTGCGAAAGGGAGGCCCATTTGAGCCAGGAAACCTACCTTGGATTGCCCATGGACTTCTGGTTTTCCGGGCCCTGGGGACTTCCGTTTCACCTCTGGACGCTGGAGTTGACCTTGATGGGGCTGCTGGTGGGCAGCTTTCTCAATGTTGTCATCTATCGGTTACCCCTGGGTAAAAGCGTGGTCCGCCCACCGTCCCATTGCCCCCACTGCAATTATCGGATTCCGATCTGGCTGAATCTACCCATCCTTTCGTGGCTGCAATTGCGGGGACGTTGTGCCCATTGCCATGCACCCATTTCCCCTCGGTACCTGATGGTCGAGGCCTTGACCGGAGCGGCCTTTTTTTTGACCTGGTTGAACTGGGGCCATGAACACCCAGGGAAGGCCGTCGCTTTATGCGTGCTTTGGTCCGGCTTGCTGGCCGCGACCTGGATTGATCTCGAACACTTCATCATTCCTGACGAGATCACGCTCGGCGGCGTGGGTGCCGGGCTCGTTTTGTCGGCCATCGTGCCTTCGCTTCAATCCACTGAAACGCGGATCACCGCTCTCGTTTACAGTCTTGGAGGCATACTCTTCGGTGCCGGGCTGGTCTATGGCGTGCTTCGCCTCGGCAAGCTGCTTTTTGGTCGCCTGAAAATACGATTGGAACCGGGAACCCGGGTGATTTTCCACGAAACAGGCCTGGTCCTGCCCGAGGACACCATCCCCTACGAAGAACTGTTCTATCGAAAGACCGACGCGGTGGTGTGCCATGGCGACCGGGTTGAGTTGTCGACCCGATCCTTTGTGGACCAACCCGTCCGTCTGGAATTGCAGCGAGATCCACCTCGATTACTCATTGGTTCGGAGACGTTGAATGCCGAGGAGGAACCCTGGATGGCGGTGACCACCGGATACATGACCCTTCCCCGCGAGGCCATGGGGCTGGGGGACGTCAAATTGATGGCGGCCATCGGTGCCTTTTTGGGATGGGAAGCCACCGTGTTTTCCCTCATGGGAAGCGCTCTTCTGGGAAGTCTGGTCGGGTTGGGACTGATTGCCGTGGGGCGACGGGACTGGCAGGCTCGCCTGCCGTACGGACCATTCATTGCTGCGGCGGCGGTGCTCTGGGTGGTGACGGGCCACCATTGGATCCACTGGTGGCTGGAACGCACCGGCGCTGGACCGGGTTGAGGGGAAGCGCCCGCGTGTCGTGTCTCCCAAATAGCTTGCCGTTTGGGAGACACGACACGCGAAGCGAGACAACGGGCAGATTGAACAAAAAACAAACCCCTGTTTTAAACTAGCGTTTGACTTTCCGCCAGCCCGGCATTATGACCAGTCGCAGTGAGTGTGACGTCACCAGATGCGACTGAGGGGGCTTCTCCAACGGATACGCGTCAACAACTCTTGGAGGCGGCGACCTTCGTCTTCGCCGAGAAAGGGTTCCGAGAGGCGACAATCCGTGAAATCTGTCAGCGGGCCGGGGCGAATGTGGCCGCCGTCAATTATCATTTCCGGGACAAGGAGGGGCTGTACGAGGCCGTGCTGTCAGCCTGTCGAAACGACCACCGAAATCCGGAAAATCATCTGTCGATGGATTCATCGGTTCAGCCTGCAGTTCGACTGGAAGCCTATGTCCGGTGGATGTTTCGACGCGTCCTGGCCTTGGACCGCGAATTCCCGTTGGGACAGATTCTCAATCGGGAGATGATTGAACCGACGCCGGCGTTGAGTCGGGTGGTGGAAGTTCACATTCGCCCGGAGGCGCGCTGGCTGGGGAATCTGATGAAAGATCTGCTCGGGCCGGCCTTTTCGCGCGAGGAACTATCGCGGGCCACCATGAGTGTCGTGGGACAGATCCTGTTCTACAAGCACTGCAGCTCGGTCATTCATTTCCTCGACGAAACCCTGATGCCTCGGAGAGACGATTTCGAGGCGCATGTCCGCCACATCACCGAATTCACCCTCGCCGCCGCCGCCGGCCTTCGGGCACGGAGGGAGGCCGGAACTTCGCCGACTTCAGCCCCTTTCGATTCCACGTCTCCCGAGCCGTTCTGCAAGTCTCCAACCCCTGTCTAGACCATGCTCCGCCTTGCCTTGAAAATGCTTCTGGGAGACCGCGCCAAGTACATCATGCTGGTGGGTGGTCTCACCTTTTCGGCCCTCCTCATGACCCAGCAGCGGGCGGTCTTCACCGGGCTGGTTTCCTGGACCACCAGCCATATGAGAAATATGCGGGCCTCCATTTGGGTGGTGGAACATCGGGTGGAACAAGTCAACGAAACCAAAGCCCTGAGGGACACCGATGTCAATCGGGTGCGGAGCGTTTCCAGTGTCGATTATGCGGTCCCCCTGTTCCAGGGTGTGCTGAAGGCGCGAGCCGCAGATGGTTCCGACAAGCAGATTCAATTGATCGGATTGCATGCGGGAACTCTCAAAGGACGCCCCACGGTCATGGTGGACGGCGGGGATGAAGGCCTGGAACGATTGCGGATCGCCAACAATGTCGTGGTCGACGTGCTGGCCTCCAAGCGCCTGGCGGCGGGCCTGGGACGCCCGCTGAAAGTGGGCGACACCTTTGAAATCAATGACCGGGAGGCCCGGGTGGTGGGCATTTGCAAGACCGAGCCCCACTTCTTCGGCTACCCGTATGTCTTTACCAGCTACGATCAGGCGCTCCAATACGCGCCGCGTCAGCGAAAGATGTTGTCGATGATACTGGCCGAGCCGAAGGAAGGCCATACGGCGGCGGAGGTCGCCCAGCAAATTTCGGAGGAGACCGGTCTTCGCGCCTACACCGTGCCAGAGTTTGAACAGGCGACCGTTGACTGGGTTTGGAAGAACACGGGCATTCCTGTCAGCTTTTTGACCACGATCA
>Ga0136644_10003805_pt1 | contig 11239 bp, 9 predicted proteins | sample C_130820_EF_Meta_FD_94780 | JGI IMG/M metagenome (GOLD analysis project Ga0136644, IMG submission 94780) | Freshwater microbial communities from Lake Croche, Canada to study carbon cycling - C_130820_EF_MetaG (v2) (version 2) | ecosystem: Environmental > Aquatic > Freshwater > Lake | place: Lake...
AAAGATGATTCGAATATTATTGATTTATCTATTATATAAATATTTTTATTTAATTTTATTATTTTTATTATTTTTATTATTTTTATTATTTTTATTATTTTTATTATTTTTATTATTTTTATTATTTTGATTAATTTGATTAAAAAGAAAAATTTTTTTTTCTAATTTATTTATTTATGAAGTAATTTCCTTATGCCATGGATATAATACAGTTATTTGAAATGATAATGCAGTAATTGAGGTTAAAAAATTTATAAATACCAATTTATTACTAAATTGATTTAACATATAAAAATATATATGATAATTAAATATTTAGATAAACGTAAAAATTTTATTCTTATTATAATTTAATTTTTATATTTCTTGGATTTTTGATTGTCGATCTTTTTCTTCACGTTCTTTTACTAATTTATCAGAGTTTAATACTGGATCAACATATTTTTCATTAAGTGCACCAGAAATCATATCATTTGCTTTATTTAAATTTAATTTACCATCTTGTACCTTTGCAAAAGTAGTTATCATTCCGATTAATGGTGTAATATCGTCTTCATAAGCTAATGTTCTACATATTCTAGGATATTTTTCATAAAATTCTCCACAATTATTTTTAATAATTTTAATAATATCTTGTTTATTATTTTTCCATACTTCTTTATTAGCTAAACAAATTTTCAAGACATGAATAATATTATCAGCAATATCTTCCATTTTTTGTTTGTTAAATTCTGTCATTTTAAAAGTATAATATAATTATAGATAATATAATTATAAATAATTTTTTTAAAGATAATATAATTATAAATAATTTCTAGTAAAAATAATTATATTTTATAATAATTAAATATTATAATATATTGAAATTTATAATGTAATCATCTTTCATTTTAGACATATTTGATATATTATATTTAGATGATATATATGGTGTAGAACATAATAAAAAAGTTAATTTTTCATAATAAGATATCTTATTTATTGGATTTTTTGCACAATTTAATATAATTAATTTTGGCATATTATCACCGATTTTAGTTATATTATTATGTGATATATATAATTCTTGAATATTTTCCATATTATTTATTACTTCAATTTTATTATCAATACATTCTAAATATTCTAATTTTTCATATTTATCTATATTAATTAATTTATTGTTATTTATTATTAATATTTTTATATTAGGTATATTTATTTTATATATGAAATTATTTGATGCAACTAATCTTTCTAGTGTATTTGATTTTATACATACTATATTATTATCATCACATACTAATTCTATTAAATCATTATTAATTATAGTACCTTCAATTTTATTTATAGATATATTTAAATAAATAATATTTTTATAATTTTCTAAATTAGGAATATTATTTAAATTATTATTTGATAAATCTAAAAATTTTATTTTATTTAATATATTTTTTATTTTTTCTAAATTAAATAACTTATTTAATATATTATCATCTATCTCTAATTTAGATAAATCTAAATATTCATAGTTTTCTAGTTCAGAATCTTTTATTCGTAAATCTATTTTTGGCCTTTTTTTATACTCATTATATATTGTTTCCGTGTTTTCTGATTCAAATTCAGATTGTTCTATATTTAAATCATCATTTTCTATATATTTTAAATCATTCCTATATAAAATACACTTTTTATTCATTATATATTAATTATTAATTAAGATTATTTTATAATAACGCAATATTTTTTTTATTTCTTCTTTTTAATTTCATCTATTAATTCAGCACGTGTTTTGTTTTTAGGTTTACCTGTTTTAGTTGAACCACTTACAGTCATTATACCTAATTTTAATGCAATTTCTTGAATTTGTGATAATGTAGTTGTAGTTTTAATACTTTTAATTAATTCTTCTATTTTATTTTTACTTAAAATTTCTGTTTTTTTAAATGTACTGTCATCGTTGTTTTTATCTTGTTTTACTTCTTTATCTTTTTTATCTTTTTTATTTAAATTAATTTCTAGATTTTCCTCATTATTAATTTCTATATTTTCTTCTTTTATTATAAATATATCTTTTGAATTTTTGGATTTTTTTTTACTATCTGAAATTATATTTTTTTTTATTTTCTCTTTCTTTATATCTGTAACTTCTGATATATATAATGCATAATTTTCATTAGTTATTAACTCTTCATAACAATCATCTTTTTTATTTTTTTCATCATCATTTTTATTATCATTATTATCTTTATTATTTTTATTTGTTTTGTTTTTTTTTATTTTGGTATAATCATTTAAATTATTTAAATTATTATTTTTTAATTTATTTATTTCAGTATTATTATTTGATAAGTTAATTAAATATTTTATAAATTGATTAGAATTATCATAATATTTATTAATCCAATTCATAACTGGAAATATATTTTCATTATCTCTAAACAATACAACATATTTTTTAATATTTTCTTTTTCATTATATATTTTGACATTTGTAATATTATTTGTATAAGAAATAATTATTAAACATATATTGGTCAAAGTTGATACTTTTAATAAAAAATCTTCAGATAAGTCATTTAAAATGTTAATTTTTTTAGAATAAATATTATTAGTAGTTTCTAAAATTATTTTTTTTTTAATATTTGTCTCATGAATATATTCATTATTTAATATCAATAATAATGAATTTAATAAATTATACCAATTAATATTTTCATATATATTAAATGGAATTGGTGTTAATAAAAGTAATTCATTAAACTCAAAATTTGGTATAATATTATTAATTTCTATAAAATTATATTTATTAGATATACCTTTTTCATTTAAAGAATTATTTTGTTTAATACTTTCTATTATATCATTTAAATTATTTTTTTTAGTATTAACAAATTGATTATAAGTTTTATATGTATTATTTGTAAATTCTAGTAATTTATCAAGATATATTCTATTCATTACTAATTAGATATTATTAATATTATATTTAATTAATTATAAATCAATTTTTATTTATAAATAGATTTATTCACATATAATTTAGTTAAAGAATGAACATGGTATGAGTAAATATTGTATTATTTTTTTAACTATCTATTATAATATTTACATTTAATAAATGAATAAATCATCAGATTTAAATTTAATTAAAAAAAAACAAAAAAATACTAAAAATACTAAAAATACTAAAAATTTCATTAAAGATAATGAAATTATACTAATAAATGAAGAAAATAATTATAACTTTAACAAAGAAATAGAAATAAATAAAAAATATATTAATAATGAAAACATTGATAATGATAATTTATATAATGAAAATAATACAGAAAAGATTAATATAGAGAATGAAAACATAGATAATCATGAAAATAAAGAAAACAATAAAAATGAAAAAATTATAATTTTAGAGAAAACAACAATTAGTTACAATAAGAAAGTTGAACTTATTAAAAAGATTAATAAAATAAAAAAAAAAAAATATTTATTAAATATTTTTAAAATAATTACATCATATTCAAATGAATATACTGAAAATACAAATGGTATATTTATATTTTTCCATAATTTACCAGATGAAGTTTACGAAAAAATAGATAATTATTTAAATATTATATATAAATTACATATTAAAACAGATATTCAAAATATTTTTAATTCAGAATTATCTGATACTATGATAACTGAAACAACTAATAATTATAATATTGAAATAGATAATTTAAATAAAAATTTATCTAATAAAGAAAAAATGATTATGCGTAGAAAAAAATATGAAGAATATTTACAAAAAAATCAAAATATTATTTAAACTCTGGATTCCATGAATTTAAACCATTTATGAACTTTATAATAAATTCATAATATTTACTTTTATTATTATTATTATCAAAAAATTTTGTATGTTCAAAATCAATAATCCATATTTCATCAGAACATTCTATAAAATTATAACCAGTTATATCTGGATATTCTATCTCATTATCATGTAATTTTTTTATAATTTTTCTTATTTTATCAATTATATTAATTGGTACTTGAGTAATTTCTTCACCATAAAAATCTGATATACTCATATTATTTATTTTTTTTATTGTTAAAATTTTATTGTGATAATCATAACTTATAATTTCTGGTACATTAACTATATTTAATTCATAAATATATTTATGCATGATATATTCATGTATGGTAACATTATTTTTAATATAAACAGATTGTTCAGTCATTTTTATAATCAAAATAAGACTATATAATATAATAGTTTTAATATTTAAAATCAATTTTTAGGTGGAATACACATATTATTATTATTATTAATATAATTACTTGGACAATAACCTCCAGGAAGGGGTTGATATAAATCTTTTTCTTCGCTATTGCATTTAAATTCTGCCATAAAATTATGTGGTTTTTCTGGATTATAATATTTCCATCCATTTCCATTACACTTAGGTGGAAAACAATTGATATCATCTAGCTTAATTGTGCCTTCAGGACATGAGTTAGGATTATTTATGACTTCTAGATATGATGTTGGATTATTAGTAACTTGTGGATATGATGTTGGATTATTAGTAACTTGTGGATATAATGTTGGATTATTAGTAACTTGTGGATATGATGTAGGATTATTAGTAACTTGTGGATATGATGTAGGATTATTAGTAACTTGTGGATATGATGTTGGATTATTAGTAACTTGTGTATATGATGTTGGATTATTAGTAACTTGTGGATATGATGTTGGATTATTAGTAACTTGTGGATATGATGTTGGATTATTAGTAACTTGTGGATATGATGTAGGATTATTAGTAACTTGTGGATATGATGTTGGATTATTAGTAACTTGTGGATATGATGTTGGATTATTAGTAACTTGTGGATATGATGTAGGATTATTAGTAACTTGTGGATATAATGTAGGATTATTTAAATTATTAGTAGTTTCAGAATGTAAATTTGAATTTTGTTTATTTGATGTAAAATATAAATATGCTACAACTATTATAATTAAAATAAGTAAAAGTAATATAAAATTATTAATCATTTATATATATTTAAAAAATAAAATAAAAATAATATATTAAAATTTGTTTTATACTAAAAAAAATATAATTATAATATATAATTAAAATGAATAATTCAGATTCAGAAAATAATAATGATAATTATATAGGATATCCAAAAGTAGATGATCCAGAATTTCAATCAAAAATTTTTAAAAAAAGAGAATTTTATTATTATAAATTACCTAATAGACCTGAACTTGATAATTATAAAGAAATTGAAAATTATAGAAATAAAATTTGTAAACCTTCTGGACAACTTTTAGAGCATCAATCTCTTCTTAGTAATTTTATTAATCCAGATACACCTTATAGAGGATTATTAATTTTTCATGGTACTGGAACTGGTAAATGTGTTCATAAAGATACAATTATTTATAATTATGATTTAACTATTGAACAATTATGGAACAGATATTCTCATGATATAATTAAAGATTCTGAAAATGGCGAATGGTCTACTCCAATTATTCCATTAACAGTAAAATCTATTAATTTTCATAATAATATTGTTACTGGTCATGTCGAATATTTATATAGAGAAAAAGTTTCTACTATTTTATATAAAATAACACTTAAAAATAATTATAGTATTATCAAAACCACTGTACATAAACTTTTTAATGGATATAATTGGACTAAAAATATACAAATTGGTTTACCCATTGCTTATTATGATTATGTTAATAATAAAATGGAATTAGAACCAATAGTAGATATAAGTGAAATATTATACGATGATTATGTTTATGATTTATCAATAGATGTTTATCATAATTTTGTTGCAAATAATATTTTATGCCATAATACTTGTGCAGCTATTGCTGTTGCAGAAAAATTTAAACAACAAGTTGCTCGATATAATACACAAATATATATTTTAGTACCTGGACCACTTCTTAAAGAAAATTGGAAAGAACATTTTATAAAATGTACCGGAGACACATATATGCGTGAAAATGAAAATTTAATTTATTTAAATGATGAAGAAAAAGAAAAAATTAAAAAACAAGCTATACAAAATGCGATGCAATATTATAAAATTATGAGTTATAAAAGTTTTTATAGAAAAGTACTTGGTGAAAAAATTATTGAAAAAAGAGCAATTGAAGGTGATAAAATGAAAGTATCTTATAAAAAAACAGAAGAAGGTGAATTTGAAAGAGATATTGGTATAGAAAAGATTTACAATATAAACAATTCATTAATAATAATAGAAGAAGCTCATAATTTAACAGGTAATGCATACGGTGAAGCCTTAATGAAAATTTTAAAAAATTCTATAAACTTGAAGATATTATTATTAACAGCTACTCCGATGAAAAATTTAGCAGATGATATAGTAGAATTAATAAATTTCATAAGACCGATAGATTCTCCGATGGATAGAGATATGATATTTAATTCGAATAGAAATTATTTGATGGATCTTAAACCGAATGGTTTACAATATCTTAAAAATATGACTCAAGGTTATGTTAGTCATTTAAGAGGTGCTGATCCAATGACATTTGCTGAAAAAATAGAAATGGGTGTTAAACCAAAGGGATTAATATTTACAAAAATTAGTAGATGTCCTATGGAAAAATTTCAATTAGAAGCATACGAACAAGCCAAAAAATTATCATTAGAAGAAGCAGATAGTTTAGATAAAAAATCAGAATCAGTTGCTAATTTTGTATTTCCAGCATTAGACGAATCTCGTAAAAAATTAATTGGATTATATGGAAGAGAAGGTTTAAATCAACTTAAAAATCAACTTAAAAATCATTATCAAAAAATCAATAATTTAATAGCAAGTGATATTTTAAAATTAAAAAATACAAATGAAGAATTTATAACATATAACGAAAGTACAAAAAATATTACCGGAACAATTTTAAAAAAAGAAAATTTAAAATATTTTTCAGTAAAATTTTATCAAGCATTAACTGATATCGAAAGTAATTTGTATATGAATAAAAACAACAAAATATCAAGTATTGGCTTTGTATATTCGAATTTAGTTAAAATTGGTATTGAAATATTTAAAGAAATATTATTACAAAATGGATATTTGGAATATGATGAAAATAAAAATAATTATCAAATAAAAGATGATACTATATGTTATTATTGTGGTAAAAAACATAAAGAAAATCATGAACATAAAAATCATGAATTTGCACCTGCAACTTTTATAGTTGTAACTGGTCAAACTAGTGAAGAAAGTACTGAAATGATTCCTGAAAATAATAAAAAAATTATTAATAATGTTTATAATAACTTTTCAAATAAAGAAGGCAAGTTGATTAAATTAGTTCTAGGATCAAAAGTTATGAATGAAGGAATTAGTTTAGCTAATGTTAATTCTGTATATATTTTAGATGTTTATTTTAATTTTGGTAGAGTAGATCAAGTTATTGGTAGAGCTATCAGATGGTGTTCTCATTTTCAATTAATGAATAAAGATAATGTTTTTCCAAAAGTTAAATTATATAAATATGCTGTTTGTACTTCTGAAAAATCTACTGAACTTAGTACTGAAGAAGAATTATATTTTAAAGCTGAAAAAAAATATTTATTAGTTAAAAAAATTGAAAGATCTTTGAAAGAAGTTGCTATAGATTGTGCACTTAATCAACAAGGTAATATGTTTAATGAAGAAATTAAATTATATAATAAATGTATTATACCAGATGATAAATTTTTAAAAATAGAAATTAATGAAAATAATTCAAAAAATTCAAATAATTCAAATATATGTCCATCAAAATGTGATTTTACCGATTGTTTATATAAGTGCAATGATCAAATATTAAATTCAAAATATTATGATCCTAATAGAAATTTATATAAAACATTAAATAAGTCTAAATTAGATTATTCAACATTTACTAGTTATTTAGCTAAAAATGAGATTGATAATTGTAAACAAAAAATTAAAGAACTATATATGACTAATTATGTTTATGATCTTAAAACAATTACTTCTTATGTAATTAATTCACTATCTGAATCAAAAAAAGATTTATTTGACGATTTCTTTGTACAAAAGGCTTTAGATGAACTTATACCAATTACTGAAAATGATTTTAATAATTTTAAAGATGTTTTATATGATAAAAACTACAGAGCTGGCTATTTAATATATTTAGATGGATATTATATATATCAACCATTTGATGAAAATGAAAATGTTCCAATGTATTATAGAACAAATTATCAAAAAAACTATCAATCTAAATTAAGTTTACATAATTATCTAGTTAATAAAAATCTAGATATAGATACTAATTTAGATAATGATAATAATTTATCTGATGAAAAATTTAATGAATATTTATTTGATGATGTATTAGATTATTATGATAATAGAGATGAATTTGATATTGTAGGAATTATCGATAAAGAAATTAATAGAAAAAAAAATAAAAGATCAGATGAAATAAAAGATGTTTTTAAAATTAGAGAAAAAAGAGATAAAATACTTGAAAAAAAGAGAGGTACTGGTATTCCTTCATTAAAAGGAGCAGTATGTGCTACATCAAAACAAAAAGAATATTTAGAAAAAATAGCCAAAAACATAGGTATTAAAAATATAAAATCAGAATCAACTCGTGAAGAATTATGTAATAATATTATGACTAAATTTATTGAATTAGAAAAATATTCAACAGGTAAAAATAAAATAACATATATAATGATACCTAAAAATCATCCTACATTAAAATTCCCTCTTAATTTAGAAGATCGTGTTAATTATTTGAAAAATCAAGTTGATAAAATTTTATTATCTAAAATAAAATTTACAGAAAAAAATAAAGATAAAACTATTACATTAACTTTTAAATTAGATAAAAAACCTACAAAACATGAAATTAACCAATTAGAAAATATTGATTTTACTTCCAAAGATAACCTTGTATGGACTATTATTATTGATTAATTTATTATTGATTAATTTATTATTGATTAATTTATTATTGATTAAATAATTAAGTTTATTTATTATTATAAAAATTTGATTATAAATTAATATAAAAATATAATATATAATTTTTACTAAGAATGAGTAATAAAAATGTTACTAAAAATATTATAATTAATAATCAATTAGAATTGCCTTATATTGATACTGAATTATCTACTCGTACAATGTTATATCCTAATCAAATGGATAATAAAATATATTTACATTTAAAGACAAATCTTTCAAATAATTTATTAGATAAATGTTATCAAAAATATGGATATATTTCTAAAATTTATAAAATTAATGAAATATCTGAAGGAACAATTAAAGATGAAGATCCGTCGTGTTCATGTGAATTTATTGTAAGATTTAATTGTAGATTATTTAAACCAATCGAAAATAAAGAAATTATTTGTAAAATTGATAGAATGAATAAAGTTTTAATTAGCGCAATTAATGGACCTATTAAAGTAATTATTACACCAGATAAATTAAATAAAGATAATTTCTATTCTGATATTAATAGAAATATTAGAATTAAAAAAAATTCAAATGTAGTTGTCCCGGATATGTATATTAGAGTTTTGGTACTTAAAACAGATTTTAATCATAATGATAAAATAATATTAGTTATCGGTTATTTACAAGATATGGCTAACGCTGCTGAGATTGAATATTTTAAAAATAATAATAATGATAATAATGATAATGAAAATTAACTTAGTAAATCATCTATATTTTTATTAATTATTTTAATTTGTGCTTCAATTGATTCTACTTCTAATAATTGTTCATTTATAAGCTTATTGAAATTTGTTAAAAATGAAGATATTTCGTTTTCTTTTTCATTTTTGGCATATTCATGATCTATATCAGTTAATAATATTTTTTTTTCTTTAATTAATGATTCAATACCTTTTTTTTCTTTTTCTAAATTTATTATTAATTGACTAAATTCTAATAAATAATGTAATTTATATTCATATTCCTCTGTTGTTAACCTTTCTTTATTATTATCTAATTTTTTAATTAATTCTGGAATTGCACATTTTAAATTTCCTTTAAATTTTACTGATTTACTAGCTTCATTAGTATTAAGGTTTAATTCGATTATATTTGTAACATATTGGAAATGAAAATTACCAAATTTGCTAATTCTAAAATGATGTTCTGCATTATCGTTTCCAATTATTTCAGGCATATCTTCATATAAAATTCTACCATTTATATTTACTGCATTTATTATGATTCTTAAACTATAAAAATCACATACTCGGTTTAACCCAGCTAAATGATTTTCATCTATACTATCAAAAAAATCTCCATTTAAATTAATAGGATAATCACCGTAAGAACTAGCAATATTTCTTATATCATCAATATCAATATTACCATTATTATAGTTTATAGATTTTAAATAATCTAATATTGAAATCCACATACATTGATTTGTATATTTTATTCCAGATCTAGATATAATAGTTCCAGAGTTTACTGTAACTTCAACATATTTTTTGCCATTACCACCTTTTTGATTTTTTAATGCAATATATTTTGCTTTATATTTTAAATATTTTTGTTGATAATCAATCATATATATATATATATTTAATATTAATTTTATAAAATTATAAAATTAATTTTTATTTTTTAATAACTAATACATATCAAATAAATTACTATATTTATTTTTAATTATTTCTATTAAAGTTTCTGCTTTTAATATTTTATCTTTTTTTAAAATTTCAGCACCTTCTATCATTAGTTCTTTGCAATTTTTTAATACTACTGATGCATATTTATTTGCATCATCAATTAATTCAGCAACTTCATTGTCAATCATTTCTTTGTATTTATCACTCAAACTCGGATAAATTATATTACGTTTTCCCATTCCATAATAAATAACCATCTTCTCCGCCAATTTAAATGCCTCTTCAAAATCATTTATTGCTCCAGTTGTTATACTTACATCAAAAAATATCTCTTCGGCTATTCTACCCGCTAGTAATATCGCTAAATGTTCAAATAATGCTTCTTTTTTATATATTGTTGAAGTTGAACCTTCAAATACAGTATATGCTGGACTTTTAGGTGATGATAAATTTATTATAACTTTTGTCATCTTAGAATGATGTTTAGCTATCAATCCCATTACCGCATGACCCATCTCGTGTAATGCTATGTGATCTATTATATCTGATGTAAATTGATGATCAGTTGGTTGCCA
>Ga0136644_10003806_pt1 | contig 11239 bp, 13 predicted proteins | sample C_130820_EF_Meta_FD_94780 | JGI IMG/M metagenome (GOLD analysis project Ga0136644, IMG submission 94780) | Freshwater microbial communities from Lake Croche, Canada to study carbon cycling - C_130820_EF_MetaG (v2) (version 2) | ecosystem: Environmental > Aquatic > Freshwater > Lake | place...
CTAATGAAGCAGGAACTGGAACCATTTTGGAATTGGATAAACTAGATCATTATGCACCTGCGGAATTACCTATATAATTTTAAGTATTCATGACAAGCATTGGTGAAAATATTGAAAAAGCAGCTAGCATTTTAGAAGCAAACAACCTAGTGGCCATTCCAACTGAAACTGTTTATGGATTGGCTGGGAATGCTTTGAGTGAATCTGCGGTAGTTAAAATTTATAGTGCCAAAAACAGGCCCAGTTTTAATCCTTTAATCATTCATTTGCCATCGGTTACAGCTATTAAAGCATATGCTGCTTTAGACCCGATTAGTCAGCAATTGGCAGAAACATTCATGCCTGGCCCCTTTACTTTATTATTACCCAAAAAAGCCATAATATCAGATTTGGTTACGGCGGGCAGTTCAAAAGTAGCCGTGCGTATTCCAAAACATCCGCTAACGCTTAAACTTTTGCACAAACTCAATTTTCCTTTGGCGGCACCCAGTGCCAATCCCTTTGGATACGTGAGTCCAACCACAGCCAAACACGTGTTAGATGGTTTGAACAATCGTTTAGACTATATATTGGATGGTGGCCCTTGTGAAGTGGGAGTTGAATCTACCATTGCAGAGGTAACTAACGGTCAGATTGTTTTGCATCGCCTTGGCGCAATAACCGCAGAAGAAATGGAAGCAGTCACTGGATTACAAGTAGTACGTAAAAAAGAGGACCAGCAATTGGATACGCCAGGGCAAATGAAAAGCCATTATGCTACCAAGATTCCATTGTATTTGGGTGATATTCCTACCCTTCTTAATACCCACGCAGATAAAAATATAGCTACTATTTCTTTTTGTAAATCTTACGATGGATTGGTAACTGGTCACCAATATATCTTATCGCCCAAATGCGATATCAATGAAGCGGCACAGCATCTTTTTGCCGTAATGCGCAATATTGATGAATACAATTTTGACCTAATTATTGCAGAACGCTTTCCTGACAAGGGTTTGGGCCGGGCCATCAATGACCGCTTGGAAAGAGCTCAAGCCATTCACAAATAATTATTCCCAGAATTTATTGGGATATCGTTGGCAAAAATCTTTTTCTACAATTGTATTAAAAGCCAAATTGAGCACTGTCATGTCTTCAGCAGAAAGGGTTAATTGTAATTGTTCAAACAATTCTCTTTCTTCAAATCGAATATGTTGTTCTAATTGGTCAGCAAATGCTTTGATAGTATCAAGTTGCTCCACCCTTGCTTCATTATTGATTCTACTAATCAATAACACAATTTGTTGGTGCTCCAGCAACATGCGAGTAATCAAGGAATCCAAACTTGCATAAGAACTTGCAAGAGGTTTTAAAATCTCTTCCTCTAATTCAAAATGTTTGCACAAATCATCCTGCCAATACTGCAGGATAAAATCACGCATGGGTTTGGTAGCCAAGTTCTTTTTGAGGCCTTTAGACAATAAAAGGGACACCATCAAACCTTGGTGGTGCTGCCTGCTTAAGGGTTGCAGGGCTTTGTCTCTATGTAAAGCCATTACTTTAGTGCGTTGATGATAGCTACAAATTCGTCTGCAATTAAGGAAGCTCCACCTACTAAGCCACCGTCTACATCAGGTTGAGAAAATAATTCCACTGCATTGGCAGCTTTAACGCTACCACCATATAAAATGCTAATGCTATCAGCAATAGCCGCGCCATACTTTACAGCTAGTTCTGCACGGATAAAGGCGTGAATTTCTTGGGCTTGAGCACTGCTAGCAGTTTTGCCGGTACCAATTGCCCAGATGGGTTCATAAGCAATCACCAATTCTTGCAACTGTTCTGCACTCAAATGATATAAAGATTCTGCCAATTGTTTGGCAACAAATTCATTTTGTGTTCCTGCTTCTCTAATGTCTAATGGTTCTCCACAGCAGAAGATGGGTTTCATATTATTAGCCAAACAGATGTCTAATTTTTCAGCCAACAACTGATTGCTCTCCAAAAAATATTCCCTTCTTTCTGAGTGGCCCAATACCACATATTGAATACCTACGGATTGTAAGATTTCTACAGATACCTCACCAGTGTAAGCACCAGATTTTTTGTTAGAGCAGTTTTGTGCGGCTACAAAGACATTGGTTTTTCCAGCCAATTTGGCCTGGGCCATGGGTAGGTAAGGAAATGGTATGGCAAATACGGCTGACTGATGGGCAGACAAGCTATGTGGTTTTGCAATAATCTCGTTTAACAATTGTTCTCCCTGTTGAAGGGTTAAATTCATTTTCCAGTTTGCTGCGGCAATTTGTTGTCTCATGATGTTCTTATAATCAATTTAAATAATCAGTGTTGAATGTTGGCAAAGATAACTTCCAAAACGCTAGTTTCCGCTTCCGTTAAAGAAGACCATTTCATTTTCTTCCAATTGTCAATAGCGTAAAGGGCTTTTTGAAAATCATATCGGTTACCACTAACGCCCCAACTAAAGTCTTCAATAATGGTGGGTAATAACCCTGCTCCAAATACATTACAGCTCACGCCAATCACGGATCCGGTGTTAATGGAACTATTGATAGAAATGCGGCTATAGTCTCCCATAATGAGGCCGCATTTTTGCCCAACAGATTGATATGTATGGGTACCATAGTCCCAAACTTTTACGTCACCAGCCGTATTCTTAACATTGCTATTGGTGGTACCTGCTCCAAAATTGCACCACTCACCAATTACGGCATCGCCCAGATAACCATCGTGTGCTTTATTGGTAAAGCCCATGATCACCGTATTCTTAATCTCTCCACCTCCCAATACACCAGGTCCTAATGTGGTTGCTCCGTAAATGCGGCTATTCATTTTTACCAGTGCATTGGTTCCAAGTGCAAATGGTCCTCTTATAGAAGATCCTTCCATAATCTCTGCGTCCTTGCCAATATAGATGGGGCCTGTTTTTGAATTGAGTGTACAGAACGCTAACTTGGCACCTTCTTCAATAAAAATATCGGCTTGCTGTAAGGTATTTACCGTTGGCGATATGGGCTGAGAGGCCCTACCCTTGGTTACCAATTTAAAATCTTCCCTTATCAGGGTATCGTTCCACAACATGATTTCCCAAGGATGCTGCAAACGTTTAACTATTTGATAATGGTGGCATTGCTCAAATTGCGCAGCATTTGCTTTGAAATCTGCAAATGCACCATCAGATTTTGCGGCAATTAATCCGTTATCATCACAAAGGCAATGTTCCAAAGGCAAATCCATGATGCGCTCAATCAATGCTTCATCTGGCATTACAGCGGCATTAACCCAATAATGGGTACCCTCAGCTGGAACTGCATATAATGGTTGCAAATAGGCAGCCGTATGAATAAATATTTCTTGTTTAGTTTTCCATTGCCAGCGTTCCGCTATAGAAAAAATGCCAAATCTTAAACTGGCAAAGGCCTTGGTGCTGGTTAGGGGAAAAAGCGATTCCCGCTTGATTGGGTCAAAAAGTATCAGGGACATGAGACAAATTTACGGATTCATTTTGTTTCTTACCTTGCACACCTAAACTAAACCCATTACCATGAGTCTTGGATATTTCTCCTATCCCATGCCTGCCAACGAGGCGGTATTGAATTATGCTCCCGGAAGTCCTGAAAGAGCCAGTCTAAAAAAGGCTTTGGCCGATTTGAAAAAGAAACCAATTGACATTCCCATGTATATTGGTTCTAAATCTGTGAGAACAAATGTAAAACACACTATTCATCCACCACATGAATTGGCCCATGTTTTGGGAACTTTTCATGCGGGTAATGCCACCCATGTAAATCAAGCCATTGAAGCTGCTTTAAAAGCAAAACAGGCTTGGGCCGATATGAGTTGGGAAAACAGGGCGCATATCTTTTTAAAAGCTGCTGATTTGTTGGCCACCAAGTATCGCTTTCAAATGAATGCGGCTACTATGTTGGGGCAGAGCAAGAATGCTTATCAAGCCGAGATTGATGCTGCATGTGAGCTGATTGATTTCTTGCGTTTTAACGTGCACTTCTTAAGCAATATTTATAAGGAGCAACCACTATCTGCGCCAGGTATGCACAACCGTTTGGAATGGCGTCCATTGGAAGGTTTTGTACTAGCCATTACCCCTTTTAATTTTACTGCCATTGGTGGTAACCTTCCTACTTCTGCTGCTATGTGTGGAAATGTGGTGGTTTGGAAACCAGCAAATACCCAAATTTATTCTGCGCAATTATTCATGCGAATTTTAAAAGAAGCGGGACTACCTGATGGCGTAATTAACTTGATCTATGTAGATGGCCCAACCATTGGATCTATTTGTTTTAACCACCGTGATTTTGCTGGAGTGCATTTTACTGGTTCAACTGGGGTATTCAACAATATGTGGAAGACAATTGGTGAAAATATGGGCAAATACCGCAGCTATCCTAGAATTGTTGGAGAAACGGGTGGTAAGGATTTTGTGATTGCACACAAGAGTGCTAATGTAGATGCTGTGGTTACAGCACTTGCCCGTGGTGCATTTGAGTACCAAGGTCAAAAATGTTCTGCTGCTTCTAGGGCATATATTCCAAGCAATATGGCAGAAGAAGTAAAGACCAAATTGGCAGCTGCTATTAATAGCATGAAAATGGGTACGGTTGAAGATTTCAGCAATTTTGTAAACGCCGTAATTGATGAAAAATCTTTTACCAATATTACACGTTATATTAACAACGTTAAGAAAAATAAGAAAGCAAGCATTCTAGTTGGCGGCGGTTATAGTAAAGCCAAAGGCTATTTTGTAGAACCTACCGTGATTGTAACAAAGGATCCAAAATACACCACTATGTGTGAAGAAATATTTGGACCTGTTTTGACAATTTACGTTTACGACGCGGAGAAATTTGAAGCTACTTTGGAATTATTGGATGACACTTCAAACTATGCGTTAACTGGTGCTATTTTAAGTCAAGACAGGGCAGCCGTTGAACTGGCTACCAACAAATTGCGCAATGCTGCTGGTAATTTCTATATCAATGACAAACCAACAGGTGCCGTAGTAGGTCAACAACCATTTGGTGGTGCAAGAGCTTCTGGAACCAATGACAAGGCAGGAAGTCAACTGAACCTTTACCGCTGGTTAAGTGCCAGAACCATCAAAGAAACCTTCAACCCGCCTACTGACTATCGGTATGCTTTTTTGAATGAAGCCTAATAAATTTTTATACTATTTACAAAGCTGGCAATGATTCATTAGCCAGCTTTTTTTTGGATGAACTAGGATCAAATAATTCAATAAGCTTTTTAAATGAACTAGTTTGATTCAAGTTTGCAGCAATTTCAATCTGGTCATTGATCAAAATTAATTCCTGCAAAATAGTATTGTTAATGATAGAGATATTTGAACTCAAATCAGAGCCTTCGTCATTTTGAAAACGGGAGGTAAAAATATTCCCGATTATTTTACCACCGCTTTTTACAATTACTTTACCTAGACAATAAATATTGCCTAAGACACTTCCACTTATTACAACATCATTTCCAACAATGTCAGCTTCAATTTCAGCTTCATCATCAATAGTGATTTTTTCTTTGCTATACAATACCCCTTTTAATTTCCCTTCAATTCTAATTGATTTTGAAGTAGAAATACAACCATCTAAAAAAGTATTATCAGGAATAATAATTTGAGAACTCGGTTTTAATACGTCTAAAGTGGGTTCTACTGTTTCATTTGATTTCTTTTTCAAGAATAAACCAGCCGTCATAGGGTAAATTATTAGAAATGTGAAAAATCTTATTCGTGATGATCCTATTGTTATTAAACAAAACCATTTTCACTTGTTGATCGGATAAGTAATTGTTATTGTAAACAAATACCATACAAAAAAAATAAAAATCATTCCCGTCTAGAAAAAACTCCCGGCTGTAACTGTTGCCATGTTTAAAAACCACTTTTTCAATTGATTCCTCATTGTTATAATGAAATATAAAGTCGGTAGTATAGCTAAAACTTATTTGTATCTCCCAAAATGATGAAGCAGATTGTATTCCAATTTCATTCATTTTAATTAGGAATAAACATGATTATTTTAAAATATAAGATTACGCCATTGCCAGATAGATAATGTTACGCAACTATTAAGTTAAAATTAAATTTATCAATTCTGGTCATTTATTTATAAAAAATAATCTAATTTAATGCCTTAAGTTAATCTAATACTTTAAAGCTATTAGTTTATTTTTTTTATCTAACCCCCCAATCATTGGTTTAACCCCCCATTAGAATGCATCCTTCTAACTTTTTTGATTTATTCAAGAAAAAGAGTTTTTTAGCCTCTTCTATAGAAAAAACTAAAATTGTAATGGAAATAAAAGTCAGTTGTAATACTAATTTTCAAATACAATTTCCCCTAAAAGACAATCAATCAATTATAAAAGAATTCTATGGAAATAGTTGGAACCAAGAAGTTGAATTGGTTAATCCTGAAACAGCTTATATAAAAATCTTTATTACAAAACCAATTGGAATTAAACAGGATTCTTTTGTAACACTCAAATTGCATCATGTCCAAAAAAATGAATCTATTGAACGTGTTTTTACTTTGGAAGAAGATGTTACAGTGGCAAAGTGGTTTAAAATAAATTGGGATAACTCTTCTAAAATTGAATTGGATCATGAAACTCCATCATTCTAAATAGGATAATCAAATCATCACCACCATCATTAAAATGAATCTGAATTAATAAATTGATACAATATGACGGATGCTAAGTATAACTCATTAAAAAAAAATACCAAGGGTAAAACTGCTCCAATAATTAATGAGAAAAAACAAGAGCCAGATTCAAAAAATAATATCAATTCAGTTGAGCTGACAGATGAGGCAAAATTGAAATTGAGCAATCTGGCAGAAGAAGCCAAAAATATTTGGAATGGACTTAAAAAAGAAAAGAACAAGGTGTCATAATAAAATCTTACTTTAATCCTTTTTCAAATTCTCGCCTTACAAATCCCAAAAAAATAAACTGGAACTGGTTAACAGTTAGTATCATCTTAGCAATTCCCATCCACCTGTTATCTATTATTACGCATTTAGACAGCATAAAATATCACTTTAATCAATTTAAACTAAAAAGAGGTAAGCAATTTTAATTTGCTTACCTCTTTTGGACACTTACTAAATCAACTAATTATTTAGGTAATACAACTGTGTCTATCACGTGTACAACACCATTACCAGCTTTGATGTCAGTAGCAACAACGGTTGCAACACCACCTTTCTCATCTGTAAGGATTACTTTACCTTCTTTTAAAGAAGCAGTTAAAGAACCACCACTTACTGTTTTTACAACAGCCTTACCATTACCGGCTTTGATTGCTGCTACAACTGCAGCTGCATCTAAATTTCCAGCTACCACATGGTAAGTCAAGATTTTAGCAAGAGTTGCTTTGTTCTCTGCCTTCAATAAAGTTTCTACAGTTCCAGCTGGCAATTTTGCAAATGCTGCATTTGTTGGAGCAAATACAGTAAAAGGTCCAGCGCTCTGTAAGGTTTCAACCAAACCAGCTGCTTTAACAGCTGCTACTAATGTGCTATGTTCTTTTGAACCAACAGCAATGTCTACAACGGTTTTTTGTGCAGATACGGTTCCAAATAAACCTACAAATGCAATCATCAATGTGGCTAAGAATTTCATTTTCATGTTTTTTGTTTAATTTAAGAGTATTAACGCTTAAACAGAATTTGGGTTCAAAAAAATCCAAATTTTGGGATGAACGGTAAAAATTAAAGCAACCCCATCCTATATCAATTCTTTATTAATGAATGGGTTCATTGTTTTTTGGCAGCATATTTCATCTAATATTATCCTTCAAATCCAATTATGAAACATTTTTTTTTATTGTTTTTAGCACTTTTTCTATATCATTCAATTGATGCACAAACAAATTCAAACAAAATTCCCCAAAAATGGTCCTTACCCAATGGCTGGTCTTTATCACCCGCTGGAAAAAGTATTCCCTTGGGTGATCTTCCTTTGAATATGGCTGAAGCACCCAAGCATCAATTATTGGCCATTACCAATAATGGGCAAGGCAAGCAGTCAATTCAATTAATTGATACCAAAACAGAACTTTTGTTGGACCAAGTGCAAATTGATAAAGCTTGGTTGGGTATTAAATTTAGCCAAGATGAAAGACACTTATATGTTTCTGGCGGTAATGATAATTGGATATTGGACTATTCTATTATAAAAAACAAATTAATCTTATCTGATAGCATCATTTTGGGTAAGAAATGGCCCGAACGCATTTCTCCAACTGGTTTGGATATTGACAATAAGGCTAAATTATTATATGTAGTAACCAAGGATAATCACAGTTTGTATACCATTGATTTAAAAACTAAGAAAACAATTGGCAAATTTCTGTTACCAGCTGAAGCCTATACCTGTTTGTTGTCTAAGGACAATCAATACTTGTATATTAGTAGTTGGGGTAGTGAGCAATTATTGGTGTATGATACCAAATTAAAAAATATTGTTTCAGAAATTAAAGTAGGTAGTAATCCCAATGATATTTGCCTTTCTTCCAATGGTAAATACCTTTTTGTGGCCAACGCAAATGACAATTCTGTATCTGTCATAGACCTACATGCCAAAAAAGTATTGGAAAACTTGAATTCAGCGCTTTTCCCCGACGCACCTAATGGTTCCACCTCCAATGCTGTGGCTTTAAGTAAAGACAATCATAGCTTGTATATTGCCAATGCGGACAATAATTGTCTTTCTGTTTTTGACATTAGCAAACCAGGCTATAGTGTTTCAAAAGGCTTTATCCCAGTTGGTTGGTATCCAACAGCCTTAAAAGTGATTAATCATAAAATTTATGCCGCTAATGGCAAAGGATTTTCTTCATTGGCAAACCCCTATGGGCCAAATCCAGTTACAGAAAACATTCAATTGGGATTTCAAAAAGGGGATACCAGTAAACTTATAGAAGTACAATATATTGGTGGTTTATTTAAAGGTAGTTTGAGTATTATCAACGAACCTACTGCCATTGAGTTGGGCAATTATTCAAGAACAGTTTACCAAAACACACCCTATTCTAAAACCAAGGAATTGCTTGCTGAAGGTGAAAATGGGAACCCAATACCTATGAAAGTGGGTGACAAATCACCCATAAAATATGTGTTTTATATTATTAAAGAGAACAGAACCTATGACCAGGTTTTGGGTGATATGCCAGAAGGTAATGGAGACCCGTCACTATGTTTGTTTGGTGAAAAGGTCACACCCAATTTACACGCATTGTCTAAAGAGTTTGTGTTGCTTGACAATTTTTATGTTGATGGAGAAGTAAGTGCCGATGGGCATAACTGGAGTATGGCTGCCTATGCCAATGATTATCTTGAAAAAACCTGGGTAACCAGTTATGGAGGCAGGGGCGGTGATTATGATGCAGAAGGAAATAGAAAAATTGCTAATAACAAAAAGGGATTTATTTGGGACCATTGCCAAAGAGCGGGGGTGAGTTTTAGAACTTATGGCGAATTTGCAGATGACTACAAACCTAATATTCCGGTATTAAAAGACCATTTCTGTCCTTATTTTACCAGTTGGGATCAGAAAATTAGGGACACCACCCGAGTGGGTCAATGGAAAAGAGATTTTGATTCCTTATTGGCTATAAATGCAGTGCCTCAGCTAAATACATTAAGAATAATCAATGACCATACAGAAGGTTTAAGTTTGGGACGCCCTACTCCTTTTGCACACGTAGCAGATAATGATTTGGCAATTGGAATGTTTGTTGAATACCTGAGCAAAAGCCCTATTTGGAATGAATCCGCAGTGTTTATTTTGGAGGACGATGCACAGGATGGACCTGATCATGTTGACGCTCATAGAAGTACGGCTTATGTAGCAGGTGGCTTTGTTAAACGCCATTATGTTGATCATACTATGTATTCCACCGCTTCTATGTTGCGTACCATTGAGTTGATACTTGGTATACCACCCATGAGTCAGTATGATGCGGCTGCCACACCTATGTACCAATGTTTTAGTACAAATTCCAACCCAATTGGTTTTATTACAAAACCTTTACAAACAGATATCAATGCCATCAATAAAAAAGAAAGTGTTTGGCAAAGGATGAGTGAAGGATTTGATTTTACAAAAGAAGACCGGGTGTCCAATCAAGCATTTAATGAAGTGTTGTGGAAAGCCGTATTTGGTGAGGATGCAATTGTACCAGCGCCTAAAAGAGCTGCCTTTTTTAAGCCAACAGATAAGGATGAATAAAAGTTGTTCTAATGGTTGCCTGGAATGTTAAGCCTGTATCAATTTAAGATTAACAAATTCCCCAACCAATTTAATCCCATCTGTCTTTGGTAATTTAAGGCTAAAATAGAAACATGGAAAACAACACAAACACAACACCTAATCAAGAAGAAAATATTCTTGACAGTCTGAAAGAGAAAGCTGCTGAACTTAAAGAAATTGCAGGCAACACACTTGAAGAGATTCAAGAAAAGGCAGGAGATTTACTAGAACAGGCAAAATCTAGTGACTTTTTAGATGATGCAAAAGACAAAATGAGTGATTTAGTAGAAGAAGCAAAGGGAATTTGGAACAAAGTGATGGGTTCGGAAGAAACAGCAATAGAAGCAACTGAGGAGGCTAAAGAAGGAGTTCAAGAAGAAGTTGAAGAATTGTCCAAAATGGCAGATAATAAAATTGATACATCAGCTTCCTTATAAGGATTAACCAATTGTTATTTACATTATTTTTACAAGCGTCAATGGGAATCAATCATTTCCTATTGACGCTTTTTAGTTACTAAAATTCATTTAATTGACCCTTAAACTTTTTGTCTCCTCTTCTGTTAGATAAAAAAACCGATATATGGCCTATCCAAACCTTGCCTTAATAGATGCTTTAAGAGTTACTGCTAATAGACTCTCAACAGGTGCACACTATGCATGGGGGCACCACGGTGCTTGTAACTGTGGCAACCTTTTACAAGTAGTAGCCCAATTAAGTCAAGAAGAAATTCTTACCTATGCACATACTGGTATTGGCGAATGGACAGAATTAAGCCAAGAAACTTGTTCTGTGTCTCATGCGCCTTTTTCATTGCTGTTAAAAAAGTTGGAAGAAATAGGTCTAACCCCTACCGATATCCATCATTTGGAATACCTAAATAACAGGGAAGTACTAGATCAATTGCTAGGTGGATTTAGGTGGTTAAAAAGAAATCAGCGGGAAG
>Ga0136644_10003807_pt1 | contig 11238 bp, 1 predicted proteins | sample C_130820_EF_Meta_FD_94780 | JGI IMG/M metagenome (GOLD analysis project Ga0136644, IMG submission 94780) | Freshwater microbial communities from Lake Croche, Canada to study carbon cycling - C_130820_EF_MetaG (v2) (version 2) | ecosystem: Environmental > Aquatic > Freshwater > Lake | place: Lake...
CGCCGGGCGTCCCAGCTTTTCCAGCAGACTTGCCCGAGCAAAATGCAGCTCCGCATCGTTGGCAAAGTAGTCTGCTACCTTGTCATAAGAAGCGAGTGCATCAGCAAAGCGATTCATGGTTGAGAGAACGTTGCCCCGATTGCGCCAAGCTTGTGCAAGCCCGGGGGCCAGCGCCAGTGCTTGCTCATAGCTGGCCAAGGCTTGCGGCAACTGCCCCAACGCTGCGAACGCGTTGCCTTTGTTGTAGTGAGCCTGGGCAAAGTCAGGCGCAAGTACCACAGCCTTGTCGTAACAGCCCAAGGCTGCGTTCATTTCACCCAAGGCCGCGTGCATCATGCCGCAATCGTTATGCGGCTGAGGTGCATCAGGTTTTAGTTTCGCCGCCCGCTCAAAGCATCGCAGTGCTTGGCCGGGATCACCCTGATCGCGCCAGGCGCAACCTAGGTTAATCAACAGTTCAATGGAATCTGGCCGCAGTTTGCGGGCCGCAGTAAAACTGTTTATGCCCTCAGCCAACTGACCGAGTTGGCAATGACATAAACCCAAACGCAGCAGCGCATCGAAACTTCCCGGACGGATCTGCAAGGCGCGCTTATAAAAAGCCAGCGCCTCACCGATCCGCTGCAGCTGATGCGCGCTGTTGGCAGCGGCCATCAATTCATCAAATGCGCTCATGAGCGGCTATTGGACTTTCTGGCGCTTCAAGCACTCCAGATCGTCCTGTCGGCAGGTGTCTTCACCCAAGCCCAAAACGAAGACCTCGAGGAACGACAGCGCTGCCTGACCGACGCTGGGCGCTTGATCCTTTGCAGCTGCCCCATTACTGGCTGAATCGGATGCAGCATTTGTGCTGCTGCTACCGGCTGCCGATGCACCGGCCAAGGACACGCCGATACCCCCGGCTTCAGCAGGGACGCCAGACGAGCTTCCACCGATCTGAATATTGTCGAGACCCACAACGGTCTGTGCCGCAATGTTGAGATTACCTGCCGAGCCGATGCCGGCATCACCGGCATTGACGAAGCCCAGCGGCGCAATCAAGTCGACGTTGCCTGTGGGTGCTTTCGGGTCGGTGATGATAGTTCGGATACCAGAGCCCGCAACGGCCGAAGAAGCACTGACGACGACGTTACCCTGAGCGTCGACCAGCAACGTTGGCGGAGGTGCCGAAATAGCGGACTTGGCTCCCTTGCCTGCGTCGATGTTGCCCTTACTGGACCAGATCGCAATGTCGCCGCCACCCAGTGTGAAGATGCGTGACGAGTTCACGTTGACGTCGTTGTTGGCGAAGATATCGACGCTACCTGTGCCTTGGGCAACGATGCCGAGGTCCGAGGCGTTGCGGATGATCTGACTCGACAAGCCTGTAGGCGGCGTTGAAAGGCCCACATCGATTTGGCCGCCTGGCACCAGCAAGGCAATGTTGCCGCCACTGAGCGTATAGACGCGACTGAAAGGTAGTGTCAGATCACCAGCAAACGGATTGCTGGCTGCTGCATCGTCAGGCTTATTGCCCGGAAACAGGCCTTCAATGGCCTTGTAGCCGCGAGTGAATCCCTCGGTTGCACTGGTATTGGCTGCGCGGCCTGACGCCACCAACTCCCTGAACAACACACCGGTCGCCCAGGGCAACTGCCTGCTCAACGGGAGGGCGCGGAATCGCGCTAAAGCCTGATCATAGGCTAAGCCCGTAGCGCCAGTCGCTTGCGCCACATAAGTGACCAGTTCAGCTCGATAGGTATCGCTCGGTGTAACCACTGCAGACATGAAGTCTGTTTTCTGACTGTTCGCCTGCAAACCCAAAGCGGAACTCAAACCGGCCAAAACCAGAATGTCAGCGCCTTTTGCGGAAGGTAGGTTGGGATTCACCAAGCGGCCTATCGTCGCAACGCCTCGGCCGAACTCGAAGTCGATGTTTCGTCCCGCCAGGACCTGGACCAGACCCTCGCCTCCAACTGTAAGGCCGCCGCGGCTGATGCCGTCCAGCGTCTTGCTGTAGTTGGTGACATCACGACCGGCACTGACCAGCGTAGCTTTCGCAGGGCCGATTTGTTGGACGTCTAACAAAAGGTTAGCTAAGTCACGACCTGCACGGATCTCAGCGGCCTTGGGCAACAGCAAGCCCACATCGACGATATCGCGTCCTGCAGAAACCTGAACCGGCAAGGCATCGGCGGAATGCACTAGATCTTTCGCTGAAGACTGATAGTCGGTGTAAAAGCCCGTGTAGTCACTGGCGTTGGTTGCCGTGTACAGGGCGCTGCGCACGTCGGACATCAAATAGTCACCTGCCAGAATGTCTCTTTGCGCATATAGGCTCAGCTGCCCGCTCGCCGCTGACATCATCGAGCCGGAAGCAGACAAGTCGCGGCCAAATGCACTCAAGGTCAAGGTGCCCGGCAAGCGGATGTCGGTCTCGCTACCAGCTATCGTGTCCTCATCCAAAAATGTGTCGGGGATATTCTCGAGAATGAGCGTGCCACCGGCGCTCTGAATGCTGGTATAGCGGGCGTCAGCGTAACGATTGAAGAACAGGTAATTGTCGGTGCTGAAGTCATCTGCTGAGCGACTTGGTATCAAGCCAAACAGGGGCAGCTCCCCCTCCAGCAGCACGTTTCCTACAGCACTGACTCGATAGCTGCTGTCGCCTGATATCAGCAACGAACCCAGCGCTTTGTTGTTCACCAGGCGATTGCCAGAGCTCGATAGTGAGCCGCGCACCAGTAGATCGCCGATACCATTGGCGACATAGAAATAGCCGGACTGGACATCACCGCCGGTTTGAAGCCGCAGGTTACCGCCACCCAAGCTGAGGCGCGTGCCATTCACCGTGGTGTAGGCGCTGTCCGCTACTGCCGCTGAGATATCGACAGCATTACGCCCCGCGGCGATGCGGATGTCTCCGCCGGCTAGCGCGCCTATATTCCACCGGAATGCATTGGCATCAATGCCCCAGTTAACACCGATGCCACCGCTCGGGGTTGAATAGCGCGTCCGCAATACCCAGTCGGCAGGTGACTGCGTAACCACGCTGCCCACGATATCCCGGCCCGCAGCCAGTGTGATGCTGCCGCCCAAGTCAGCGTAGTTGGTAATGCCTTCGCTGCTGGAAATGCCGTTGGCAGCCTTAAGGCCGCCTGTATAGACATTAGCGCCAGCGCCCAGCAACAGATCACGGCCAGCCTTGAGTCGCAGATCTCCGGTGCCGGTGCGGACAATACCGTCTGCAGCGAGGATGATGTCGCTGCCAGCGGTAAAGTAGAGGCTGCTGGAACGCTGCTTGCTCGCGACCGTTCCGAGCAAATCAAGCGTTTCTGCCTCACCACTGTAACCATCGCTGATGGTTCCGTTCAAACGGACGGACCCGGTAGCACTGAACGCTAAAGTGGCCGGCTGTGAAGCGAAACGCCAGTTGGCCAGCTCCAGATCACCGAGGGTCAAATCCCCTGTGCGCTCCAGAGCAAGGTAGGGGCGGTATTGCACTGTGGTGGAAGATGTCAAACCAAGACGGGTCAAAGTGGGCAGCCGCGCGGCGGTAACGTAGGAGGCGGCATTACTGCGAATGGTCTGCAGTGCCGAATCGGTCGGGTTCGCGGCCAATGTATACGTCTTGGCCGGCTGCAAGATCAGCTGGTCAACCTTGCTGAGATCCGCAGGCAGCGTATCGAGGTTGAAGTCCGTGGCCGTGGCAGGGGCTGTCAACACCAGACTGCCAGACTGGTTAAGTCCCTGGGCCCGAACACTACTTCCTGGGGCGATTTTTATGCGTCCCGAGGTCGTGGTCAGCTCGATGTTGCCCGCCCGGTAGCGCTTGGCATCGCTGGCATCGGCGATCAAGGCTGCGGTCGTGCCAACAATCACGTCGTTGGCGGCAGTAATCGCCATGGACCCGCGACGCTCATCGTTGATCACGCTCAATTGACCGTTGAGAGTGATCGAGCCGGCATCTGCCCTGAGAGTAATGTTACGGGCCCGGATGTCATCACCTGTATCCAGCAGCAGATTGCCTGTGGTCAGCTGATAGCTGCGGTCACCGCTGAATCCGCCGGTTTGCAACTGCCGGTTGAGTGCAGATAATCCGTTTACCGCGCCGGCCTTGAGTTTGAAGCTACCGCCCTCCTGTCCCGCTGGGGCGATACCGCTCAAGCTGCCGTTGAGTGTGGCTGTGCCACCTGCGTTGATATCGATGAATCCCGCGTCGGCCGCAGTGCCCGCAGCAACTGCCAAGGTGGAGGTGGTAGACATCTCGATGTTGCCACCGGCCTGCAGGTTGATATACCCGCCATTGGCACTCGTTGTTGCCAAGGCGGGTTGATAGCCGGATGCATCAATGCGCGCCGCGTCACGCAGCGAGATATTTCCCTGTGCCGTTAATGCCACCGCGCCGGCCGGAGCCAGAATGGTCATGTTGGACGAGATGTCCTTGCCACGCAGCTCTATGACGCCGCCCATGTTCTGGCTGCTCAAAGTTGGAGCCGGTGAGCTTGCGGCAGTCAAAGTGAGATTGTTGTTGCCGGCATCAAGTGTCAGACGTGCACCGCTGTCTGCAGTCAGCGCTGTACCGCTCAATAGCAGGGCGCCGCCGGACAAAAGCCCCCCGGTTGAACTGGCGCGGAGCTGGTTGCTGGCTGTGATCGAGGTACTACCCAATCCAGACAGGCCTAGAACACCGCTGCCAAACTGCAGGTCGGTGGTGTTCAGCGCCAGAGTACCTGTGCCTGCGCTAATGCCGGCTGTGGTCGCCGAGGAGTTAGCCAAAACGATGCGATTGGCGGTAAAGCTTGAGGCGATCCCCGGGACCAGGCTGTTGATACCGGCCGCATCCAAAGTGATCGACTGTATTGGCTTAGCGACCGTGCCTGCCAGATTGGTTGCTTGTGCCAAGTCAATAGTTGAGGCGCTGCCCAAAGTAATAGAGCGCGCTCGTTGCAAAACAGAAGTCAACGACGTGTCCAGCGTCAGTGCGTTAACCCCTGTGGCGGTGTTACCAAACACCAGACGAGACGCGGTGAGGGCGAACGACGCATTTTCGGCAGCTATAGTGCTGCCGGGCAATACGATAGTGCCTGGAGCATCGACGGCCAGAGCGCCCCGGGTAGCAAGTGTTGCGCCAGCCGTCACCGAAACGGTAGCGCCGTTACTGGCCGTCGGCACGGATCGCCGCACAACGTTATAAGCCAGATCGGAGAGCGACAGCACAGCGGCTTTGCCGGCATTGCTGCCACTCAAGGTCAAGTATTTTGGCGTGGCGAATAGGCTGTCGACCGGTGTTGCTGTCGCGCTGGCGGCGGAGCCGGTAGCCAGAGACGCACCTGTGCCCACACTGATGGCTTGAGTTGCAGCCAGAATGATCTCATCCGCCTTGACCGAAGCACCGGCCTGAACCTCGACGGTCTGTGTGCCGACGTCGAGGCTGCCATCGGCACTGAGCGTGCCGCCAAGGATCAGATGACCTGCGTTCCACCCGGATAAAACCGAATCGGCCAACGCGACCTTTCCGGTGGGCACGGACGCCCCACCCTGTGTGACGACGATGGCCGGAGCGGAGAGTTCGATCGTGGCGTTATCGCCGCCCGCAGCTGCCTTCGCTCGAACGGTAGCAAGGGCGCTGAGACTCTGGCTGACGGCCACAGCGAGCGTGCCGGAATCGGCCGGAACATTATTGCGCGCACCTGTGGACAGCGAGGTGCCTGCAAAAAACTTTGAGGCCAGATAGTCATCGTATTGCGCCAACGACCGTGCATAGCTGCCGGGACGAATCTCGTAGCCACTGTAGGTTGCGACGGGATTCAGTTGGTTCTGGAAGCCGGTATAGCCGGCCACGATAGCGGCGCCGTCAACGGTCTTGGCCGTCTGTCCGGGTGTCAACGTCTGATAGGAGGCTGCGGCGGGATTGACTAGATAAGCACCCGGCAGCAGGGCATATCGGGCCGGTAACAACTGATAAGTTCCAGCGGGCAAAGATGAACCTGCGGCCACATAGAGGCTTTGGCCCACTTTTAACCCGGAGTTTGCCCACATCATCGGGTCATAAGGCATGGACTGCCCGGCCAGCGAAGGCAGGATGACGTAGGTGTTAGCCAACACACCACCTGCCAGCACGTCTCTGCTGCCGCCAGTGCCCGGCGTGAATTGCGCGGCATACAAATCGCCGCCGCCGCTGATATCAATGACCGAACCCTGCGCCAAAAGCGCGTTGGGTGAGGTGATATCAATAGCGCGCTCTGGGATGGCCGTTAACTCAGACAGCGCCGAGGAATTCTGACCAAAGAGCCAACTGTTGCCGTTATCCACACGACCGTATGGAATCAAGGCACCGTTGCCACTGACCGAGGTCAAGCTGCCGTTCGTCAGCTGTACGGAGTTACTTCCATTGAGCGCGATGTGTCCGAAAGGCGCGAGCAGCGAGCCACTTTGGAAAATATTCTGGGCATTGACCTGCAATTCGCCGCCGGCCGACAACGGAATAGCGGTGCCATTGCCCACTTGCTCGAAACGCATAGTGCTTGCAGCGTTCAATGCAAATGAAGACCCGGTAGTGGGTATAACCCGGCTGGCGCGGAAAGTAAGGTTTGCGGCGCTGGTCAGGGCACCACCGAGTGCCGTCGGGAAAGTACCGTACCCGCGTAGGTTGATATCCCCATCGCTGATGAAAGTTGCCTGACTGATGTTGCGTAACGATACGGACTCGAACAGATCGATCTGCGCAGCACGAAGGGTCAACTGACCGGTGCCCGTGCTGGCCGCCGGACGCACTGAGACGAATTGCGCAGGACCGACACCCATGTAGCCGGCCGTTAATGAAGCGGGGCCGATGCCCAACATACCCAGCCGGGTGGTATCAAGCATCAGGCTGCGAGCCAGCGTTAGATCAACACCGGCACCGATGTCTATCTCATCGTCAGCCAACAGGTTGACCGAATCGACCTTGCTGTTTTTGACCAGGTTGGCATCTATAGCCGCCACGCCGTTGGCAGGCGATGAAGTGGATTGATTGAGGAGCTGCAGTACACGCGGCCCTTTCGGGAAGCTGGCCGCCCCTTCAACTGGCACAGTTCGGGTGATAGCAACACTGAGCGTACCGCCGGTGTTGTTGCCTTCAGCTGAAGTGCCGCCACCGACCGCCTGCAAGCTTCCCTGTAACGCGATCCCTTCAGTCGCCTTGACGTTGAGGCTACCCCCGGAACTGGTCACCAGCCTGCGGGTGTAGGCATCGGTTGCCGCATCACTGAGCAAATCCAGTTGGGCTTGCGAGCCGGAAACATTGATGGCCGATCCGGCTTGCGTTAGGACACTGCCACGCTCTGCAGTCAACCTGACATTGCCGCCATTGAGCACAGTGCCCAGTTGTAACTGGCTGTCGTTGGGGCGGTACAGCGTCCCACCAGAGACATCAATCAGCGATCCGGCGCCCAACTGCAGTTTGCGGGGCACGTAGAAATTTTGCGTGTTTACGCCGGGACTCGTGCCCGCAAACGTTACAGAACCATCGCGAACATCTATCTCGCCATTGAATAGCAGATCGGCGCTACTGGCCAAACTGACACTGGAGAGCGCCGTTCCTTGAATGACTGCTCCAGAGTCCACCACCAAGCTACCGTAGCGGTCTAGTAATCCAAATTGCGGCGCAACGGCTAGCGCTAAACTTACCGCCTGCCGCTGGTAGGTCAGCGGCAATCGGGAAGCCGTCAATGCGATGACGTTGTTGGCGTTAGGCACCAACGCTGTGTCTGTGTTGAATTGCAGCGTGCGCGCTGCCAAGTTGATGTTGGCATTTCCAACGATCTTTACTGTGGTCTTGGACAGATCGTTGCCCAGTGGCAGGCCGTCAGCCAGCAGATTGAAGCTGGTGAATCCATAGTCCGTAAAAAGCTGCGTACCCACTATGGCCACGCCGCCGCCCGCCGTGGTGGTGGCAATATTGCTGACCTGCAGGGCTTGCGTAGCTGGCGCAATGTTGAAGCGCGGCAGCGTTAGCCGGAAGCTACCGCCCTTAGCGTTGGCTACGCCGAAACCGGCCATGGTTAAATTGCTGCCGATATCAAAAACTTTATTCAGTCCGCCAGCCAAAGGCGACAGCAAGGCCAGGTTGCCACCTGCGCCACCGGTCAGCGTGCCGTTCTGCTTCTGCCAGGCACCGCCATCGGCCAGCAGACTGACATTGCTACCCAACCGCAGACGGCCACCGTCCAGCAGTTGCTGCAGCGTAATGCTGCCAGCATTGATGAAAGCCGCTGCGGTGGGCACAGTGCCAACCAGCAACTGCGAGTCGTTGATCCAGCGTCCGTTAACGTCCAGCGTGACGCCATCTGCCAAGAACAGCCCCGGATTGCTGAGGGTGTAATTGGTGACGTTGCGTGCCGAAGCGGTAATCGATCCGCCAGCAGAAGTGACGTTGGAACGCAGGTCTACGCGCGGAGCCTGTAGCAGCAGGCTGCCACCGGCGCCCAAGTCCAGCGGCGAATCGGCGGCCAAGGTAATAGCCTTGTCGCTGGACAGACTCACGCGACTGAAACCACCACGCGCGATGAAGTCTGTGGATAACTGTAGCGACAGACCATCGGGCAACGTGCCGCCCGGGCCCACTACGATGTTAGGGACAGTCTGCGACAGTAGAACTTCGGGTGCGTGATAGCCCGACGGGTTGGCCGTGTTGGCTAAGGTACCCAGCACAAACTGACCACCCAGCGGAGCGGTGCTCGGCGTGCGCTGATTGACGCCAGGTGTGGCCACGCCGGTAAAGCCGCCTTGCAGCACCATGCGCGAGCCCAACAGTTGCACCGTGCCGGCCGACTTGCCGTCGACGTAGCCGGCCTCGAACTGACCCAAGCCCGGGCCACTGATCTCTTCGATGATTCCCCAGCGGTCATCGACCTTTTTATAGGCCGGGGTGATGAGTCCTGAATAGATCTCGTTGGGGCTGGCATTGCCTATGTCTACGGTCGTGCCGTCGGCTTTAACCAACTGCGAGGTGCGCATGGCACCGCCGGCGTAGTTGACCGCACCGCCCGACACATTGATGTTGGCCTTTGCAGCCATGACCACATCACCGGCCGACTCAATGGCCACGGTGCCACCGGTGCTAGTGCGTTCAGCGACGTCGCGCTCGATCAGTGCGATGGCGCCATCGACCTTGGCTATAGGTGTGCCCACGCGGGCATCGATGACCACAGTTTTGCCGCGCAACACACCATCGCGTTGCAGCGGCGCATCGGCCAATTCGTTGGCGCGCAGTTCCACTGTCACCAGATTTCGCGTCACCGACGTGTTGGCGACGCTGCCCGACAAGTCAATGACCGCGCCGTCTTCCATACGGAAGCGGGCTGCCGGGTCGTTGTCTATGTTATTACCCAACGTAGCAAGTGTGCTCGCGGCTATGGCCGTCAGCTGCCCGCCATGCGCCACCACTTGGCTGCCGGCTTTCAGGTCAATGGTCTTGCCGATCAAGTCGACCGTGGAAGGTGACTGTTCCTGATCGTCGATGGCCTTGGCCGTGCTGGCGGTGTCAAGGTTGACCTGCGTGCTGCTGCCCGCCCCCAGAGTCAGCGCACCGCCTCGCGTTACCGCCTGGATCTGAAAGATGCCGGAGTCGGCCCGACCCGTGCTGACCGTATCGCGCGCCAACAAGCGTATAGAGCCGTTCTCAGAGACGCTGGTCGAGGCGCTGACGCGGCCGTTCTGGTTCACGGCCAAACCCACGGCCGTGACATTACCGCGCTCGGCGGTCACGCTGCCGGTGTTAGTGACTGTGCCGCCGCCGTCTACCTCGACCAGCAGGCCGCGGAGCTTGGCGTCATCGCTGGCGGCGATATAGACCTTTTGCCCTGCAGCCAACACCACCTGACCGCCATCGATGGCTGTGAGATCACCGGCATTCTCGACGGTACCGGCGGCTAGCAAAATGCGCTGACCGGCATCGTTGGTGGTGATCTTGGCGCCAGGCTTTACAGCGATGGTCGATGACGCGCCGTCCTTGAACAGCGCGTTTTGCGCGCCGGTTGAGGCACCAGTTTGCAAGGCAGACAGCAGACCATCGTTGAACACCTGATCGGTCATGTTCAGCGTAGACGCCAGCAGGCCGCCGACGTTCACGTTAGCGGTGGCACCGAACAATATGCCGTTCTGATTGATCAGATAGATCTGGCCGTTGGACTTCAGACTGCCGAAGATCTGCGACGGGTTTGCATCGTGAATGCGATTTAGCGCAATTGCGTTCTTGCCGGTTAACTGGTTAAACACCACAGTGCCATCGGCACTGATGTTAAAGCTCGCCCAGTTCAGGATGGCTTTGTCGGTCAGCTGGTTCACGGTAAACGTGTTTGCTGTCTGAGCAGCTGTGGCCTGACCACTGGTCACAAACGAACCACACACGCCGCTCACACACGGTATGGGTAAGGTTGCCGCGTCCGACAGGTTGAAGCGCATCGAGCCCAGCAACAGCAGTGCTGTGCCAAACTGACGCATACCGGGGCGTGGGGTAGTGCTCATGTGCGTTTACCAGGACGTGCGAAGCAGGAAGCCAAAGCGCTCCTGGTTCTTGAGTGTGTGACTGCCGGCCAGCAGCGGTTCGGCGACATACAGCGAGGCCGTGAAGAAGTCCCAAGCGTCGAGGTCTAGACCCAGACCGGCGCTGCGCAAATAGGTTGAACGATTCTGTCCGGGCAGCGGTGCCTGAAAGCGCACCACGCCGGCATCAATAAACACAAAGGGCTGCAGGCTGATGTGCTCGCCAAACGGGTGCAGATTGGCGGCACGCAAATCAATACTGCCATGCACACCGATGTCACCCAGTGTTTCGGCTTCCAGATATCCACGCACCGAGTTGGCGCCGCCGATGAGCTTTTGTTCGTTGCTGATCAGCGGATCAACGGCATATTGCCCGGCAGCCTGCAAACCCAAGCTTAAATCCCAAGGCAGCTTCTGGCGCACGCCGGCTTCAAGGCGCAGCACCGACCAGTTGGGCTTACAGCGGTAGCACTTGTCGGCGAACTCCTGGCGCGAGCTGCCGAAACCAGACAAGCCAAAGGCCAGTGAGGTGGAGGCATTCCAAACGCGTTGTTCGTCGCGAACGACCAAGCTGTAGCCGGTCTGCAGGCTTGCATAGCTCAGGGGTGTACTCAGGCCCTCGCCTTCTGTCACCAGCACGTCTTGAGCAGAGTCTTTGTAGTCTGCACCAAAGTTGAAGTTGGCCTGGAAGGCCTGCGTGTTAGCCACCGGGTGGCTGTAGCGCGCGCTGTA
>Ga0136644_10003808_pt1 | contig 11238 bp, 7 predicted proteins | sample C_130820_EF_Meta_FD_94780 | JGI IMG/M metagenome (GOLD analysis project Ga0136644, IMG submission 94780) | Freshwater microbial communities from Lake Croche, Canada to study carbon cycling - C_130820_EF_MetaG (v2) (version 2) | ecosystem: Environmental > Aquatic > Freshwater > Lake | place: Lake...
AACTCAAAGCCGCGCAATCTGAAGCCCGCTATGAGGTGATGAGCGAGAAAGACCTGGCGATGGCGATCAAGCGTACCGAAAAAGACATGATGGAAGCCGCCCGTAATCTGGAATTTGAGCGTGCGGCGAAATTGCGCGATGAACTGAAAGAACTGAAATCGCGTCTGTTTGTCTCAGGTTAAGAATTGAGGTTTGGAGCAATAAAATGCAAATAAGATCAAAGACTAAACGGCTTTTTCTAGGAGTACTTGCTATGTGTTTTTTTCATTCCACAGCGGAAGCGGGGAATCATTCTCATCCTTCTGGTTTAGAACTCAAATACATTGATCGATCGGTTCGCCCCCAAGATGATCTGTATGGGTACACCTCTGGCAAATGGCTTAAAGAAGCTGTATTACCCGCTCACCGTGCACGATTTGGAAGCTTTGACGAGTTACGTGACAAAGCAGAATTGCAAGTACGCGCAATTATTGAAGAATTAGCACAAAGCCGGGATTTGAAGCCGGGAAGCGAAGCAAAGAAAATTGCGGACCTGTATTCCAGTTTTATGGATGAAGCAAAAATTGAAGCCTTGGATGCTCTCCCTCTGAAAGCAGAATTTGCCAAAATTGACGCCATTCAAACTCGGACTGATTTATGGGCACGGTTAGGCGCCTTCAACTTAGAGGGAGTGAATACCCCGATAGGCTTAGGAATCGAACAAGACGGCAAAGATTCAACACGTTACCTCGTGCATTTATCTCAAAGTGGGATTGGCTTACCTGATCGCGATTACTTCCTTAAAGACGACGATGCAAAACTAAAATCAGCGCGAGTGGCCTATCAGGCGCATATCGCCAAGGTCTTGGGAATGATGGGCGAACCCGACCCTGAGGGGCAAGCAAGCCGAGTGATCGCTTTTGAGACGCAACTGGCCCAGGTGCAATGGACCAAAGTGGCGATGCGTGATCCTATCAAAACCTACAACAAGTTAACCCTCCCTGCGCTCAAAACCTTAGCCCCTGAATATGATTGGGAACCGCTCTTACTCGCCAGTGGAATCTCGATGGATCAAGTCCACGAGCTGATTGTCACCACACCCAGTTTTTTCTCAGAGAGCGGGAAGGTCATCGAGGGCGCATCGCTCCAAACCCTGAAAAGTTACTTGAAATGGCATGCCGCCCGCCATCTCATGCCGTATCTCAGCAAACGCTTTGCCGATGCTGATTTTGAGTTTTACGGCAAGACCTTACGAGGCATACCTGAGAATCGTCCGCGCTGGAAACGGGGAGTCGGCATGGTTGAAATGGCCTTAGGGGAAGCCGTTGGTAAGATTTATGTCGAGCGCCATTTCCCTCCCAAAGCCAAGGCAAGAATGGATGCCTTAGTCGCCAACTTGATGACCGCTTATCGTCAAAGTATGCAAAACCTAGAATGGATGAGTGCGGAGACTAGAACGGCCGCCCAACTCAAACTTTCTAAATTCAATATCAAAATCGCTTACCCCCAAAAATGGCGAGATTACCAAGGTCTTGAAGTCATTCCAGGGGATGTAGTGGGTAACGTGACGCGTCACGCCATCTTTGAATCTCAACGCCAAATAGCACGATTAGGAAAGCCAGTTGATCGAGAAGAGTGGTTGATGACACCACAGACCGTGAATGCGTACTACAACCCTGCGATGAATGAGATTGTGTTCCCCGCAGCGATTTTGCAGCCCCCGTTCTTTAATTTTGAAGCCGATGAGGCCGTGAATTACGGTGGAATAGGGGCCGTGATTGGCCATGAAATCAGCCATGGATTCGATGATCAAGGCAGCCAATATGATGGGGATGGCAATCTTCGGGATTGGTGGACACAGGAAGACCATGCTCAATTTGATCAACGTACCAATCGATTAGTGGCCCAATATGAACGTTATGAGCCCGTGAAGGGCTATCACGTCAATGGCAAACTGACTTTAGGCGAAAACATTGCCGATAACTCAGGTTTGGCCATTGCTTACAAGGCCTATCAACTCTCCCTGGAGGGGAAACCCGCAGCGGTGATAGAAGATATGACGGGTGAACAACGCTTTTACATGGGCTGGGCGCAAGTTTGGAGAGGTAAAGCACGAGAATCCGAAGCCATTCGATTGATTAAAGTCGATCCACATTCCCCCGCGGAAGTGCGCGGCAATGCTCCTTTGGTGAACCAACCCGGCTTTTATAATGCGTTTGGAGTGAAATCAGGCGACAAACTGTATCTACCTGAAGCAGAGCGGGTCACGATTTGGTAAGGTCGATGCCCCCCCACATCCGCAAAACGCTCAACCGCAAATCGGGGTTTGTGCGTAAATCCTTCATGCTGAACCTGATGTTGAGTTTGGCCTTCGCTTTCACCGCTTCAGGAGTCTTGGCGGATGACAATGGAGGAGGGGGGAAGATTGGAATCCAACTCGATTACATGGATCCCTCCGTCTCCCCGCGTATCAACCTCTTTAAATACGCCAATGGAAGATGGCTAAAAGACACCCCTATTCCCGCCGACCGGGCCATGTTTGGGATTGATGCCCTCACCCAAGAAAAAACTGAATTACAGCTCAAGGTGTTGGTGGAGCGCTTAGCCCAACGCAACGATCTGGTGGCGGGCACCGATGAGGCCAAAATTGCCTTACTGTATAAAAACTTTATGGACGAGGCCGCCATTGAACGCGCAGGCCTCAAACCAATCCTTCACCTGATCGAACCCATTGATGCACTCACATCGCATCATCAATTAGCCCAACTCTTTGCCAAGTTATCTCGCTCTGGGGTCACCATCCCCTTTGACTTTGGGGTGATGCAAGACGAAAAGCATGCGGATCGCTATTCCCTTCATCTCAGTCAAAGCGAACTTTCACTCCCAGACCGAGAGTACTACCTCGACCACAAAGACCAGCGTTTTCGTGTTTTCCGCCAACATTACGTCACGTATATCCAAGGTCAACTCCAGCGACTCGGGGTTAAGCATCCCCAGGACGCGGCCCGGCAGATCCTTTCTCTTGAAACGGAGATCGCAAAAATTCAGTGGGATCGGGTACAAAACCGTGATCCACAGAAAACTTATAACCCCCGTTCCATACAAGCCCTGAAAAAGATGGCCCCCCATTTGGCTTGGGACTCACTCTTGAAAGAAGAATCCTTACCCCCTGATCCCGGGCCAATGATTGTTGGGCAACCGAGTTATCTGATTCGGCTGGATCGATTAATCCAGAACACCCCGCTCTCGGTTTGGAAAACTTGGTTACGTTGGCAAGTGCTGCGTGCCTATGCCCCCATGCTGGATCAAGATCTCGCTCACCGACAGTTCGCTTTTGAGTCAGGAGAATTGCGAGGCGTGCCAGAACAAAAACCCCGATGGAAGCGCGCCCTACAATTGATTGAAGCAACCATGGGGGAAGGGCTGGGTCACCTCTATGTTGATGCCTACTTCATGCCTACATCAAAGGCCAAAATTCAACATATTGTCGATCACCTGATCGCGGCGTATGGCGAAAGTATCGATCATCTGGACTGGCTCAGCCCCGAAACCCAGCAAGCTGCGCACAAAAAACTCAATCATATCAATGCCAAGTTGGGTTACCCCAACACCTGGCGGGAGTATTCAGCACTTGATTTTATAGATGGGAATGTACCGGAGAACTTTGCGCGGGCGATGGCCTTTGAGTCGGCTCGCAACAATGCGAAATTAGGGCGCACGGTGGATCGGGATGAATGGATGATGACCCCTCAAACCGTCAATGCTTATTACAACCCAACATTAAACGAGATTGTATTTCCTGCCGCGCAATTACAAGCCCCGTATTTTGACGAACAAGCGGATGATGCAGCCAACTTCGGCAATATCGGTTTTATTATTGGACATGAACTCAGTCATGCCTTTGATGATCAAGGCGCTCAATTTGATGAAATTGGGAATTTACGGGACTGGTGGACTGAAAAAGACCACGCCGCCTTCCGTAAAAAAACCGCAGCGATAGTGGCGCAATACAATGTGGCTGAACCCCTGCCAAAAGTATTCGTGAATGGCGAACTCACCTTGGGTGAAAACATCGCCGATAATGCGGGACTGACCATTGCCTGGAAAGCTTACAACGCTTCTCTAAACGGCAAACCCTCCCCAGTCATCAATGGCATGACGGGTGCACAACGCTTCTTCATTAGCTACGCGCAAAGCTGGATGGGCAAATTAAGAGAAGCAGACCTATTACGTCTTCTCAAAACAGATCCGCATGCCCCGATGGACGTTCGGACGAATTGGGCGGTTCGTAATCAGGATGCCTTTCATGAAGCGTTTGGGACCCAGCCAGGAGATCCGCTCTGGCTCGCCCCCGATCAAAGGGTCAGGCTGTGGTAGATCTAATGCAAATACTATTTTCGTGCGATCAGAAATGAAGTCTGGATGGGGCCTAGACCTTTGCATTCGATCAGATCGCGTTCTTCTAAAATAAAATGTTCTTTTAATAGAACATGCGTCATAGAGGTCATTTGAATGCGTCCATTTTCTGAAGTCGACTCCATTCTTGACGCTGTATTGACTGTATTACCCCAAAGATCATAAGCAAATTTAGTAAACCCAATCACGCCGGCGACCACGGGACCAGAGTTCAACCCAATACGCATATTGAGTTCCATTCCATTTTTTTCGTTGAACTCTTTAAGATCTTCAAACATCCCTAAAGCCATATCTGCAACAATCTCGGCATGATCCGAACGCGGAATAGGTAACCCTCCCACGGCCATGTAGGCATCACCAATTGTTTTGATTTTTTCGATGCCCAGGTTTTCAGCACGTTGATCAAAGCGGCTAAAAAGATCATTCAAAAGCTTAACCAATTCCTGAGCTGTTTTACCTGAAGACATTTTGGTAAAACCCACTAAATCACTGAATAATATGGTGACTTCAGGGTAAGATCCCGCAATATTAGACTCGCCTTTTTTAAGACGCTCTGCGATAGGGCGGGGTAGGATGTTGAGCATGAGCTTTTCAGTTTTTAGCTGCTCAATATTGAGTAGTTCTTTCTCATGCTGGAGCTGGAGAATACGTTCACGATCTAAATCTCGTAACCGCTTCTTTTCAAGCGATGAAAAAACGCGTGCTCGCAAAAGAATCCGGTTAAAGGGTTTAGGTAAATAGTCTTCAGCACCAATTTGAATGCATTCCACCGTCTTATCAAATTCGTCTGCCGATGACACTACAATTACAGGCAAATACTGAAGCTCGGGTTCTGATTTAAGTACACGCAGTGTTTCAAGCCCATCTAACTCAGGCATTTCCATATCTAAAAGCATGAGATCAAAGTTTTCTGACCTCGCTTTCTCTATAGCCTCATATCCATCCCCCACCTCAGTTATTAAGGTGATACCAATATTATTCAATTCTCGAGTCAATATTTTGCGAAGCGTGCGGCTATCATCCACGACCAGAACTTTTAATTCTTTAATTAATTCAAGAATTTCCTTGGAAACGTTGTTCGTTATGCCGTGTTCTGAAGTTGGTTCGATGGAATGACTCATACGGCCTTATATTTTGCGTTTCTGGTAATAATTGATTCGGTCTTGCTTGATCATCAAAAACCTGTCTTCGTACAGTAAAGATTCCGAAGACCCAAGCATCAATACAGAACCATCATCTGCTAAATGATCATAGAGTTTGTTGATAACTTCTAATTTGGTCTCGTGCTTAAAATAAATTAAGACATTTCGCAAAAGAATCAGATCATATTTAGCACTAACGGGCCATTCTTCAACCAGATTGAGTCTCTCAAAAACAATATTTTTCTTTAAATCAGGAATACGTTGCCAACAACCATTTTCTAATTGGGTGAAATAGGTTTGGATTTGATACTTGGAGAGGCCCCGAGAAATTTCAGTTTCATTGTAGATCCCCTCCACGCTTTTCTTTATAGCCGACTCGCTAATATCGGTGGCACGCATAAGGATATTCCACGAAGCTAAGTCAGGAAATGATTCCTTAATGAGTATCGCAAGGCTATAAGGTTCTTGCCCTGTAGATGAAGCGGCGCACCAAATATGGAGTTTTTTTTCTTCACTGTTTTTTTTAATTAAAGCAGGCAGGATATGATCCCGAATGCTTTCAAACGGGTGAACATCTCTAAAGAACATGGTTTCATTGGTCGTCATGGCTTCAAAGCATTCCCAATGTGGAGGACCAATCGGTGATAGATACAAATGCTTCAGCAGGGACGAATAATCAGAGAAACCCCGATTTTTGGCTATGACGCTGAGTCTTGAGGAGACTAAATATTCTTTTGTATGGTCTAGAGAAATACCCGTATGTTTTTCTAAAATACGATAAAAATATTCAAGATACAGTGATGCGTCTGACGCACTTATTTCAGTCATTTCAATTGCGTCAGAAAAGTTAATTCATCTGCAATCTTATCAAGAGGTAAGATTTTTTCTGCAAGGTTAGCTTCTACGATAGCCCCTGGCATACCCCAGACCACACTGGTTTCTTGGTCTTGAGCAATGACCGCCCCACCATTCAACAGAATTTCTTGCGCCCCCTTCAGTCCATCTGATCCCATACCAGTCAGCACAACTGACAATAGGTTTTTTCCATACACTTGGGCTGCGGTCCTAAATAAAACATCAACGGAGGGCCGACAGGAGTTTTCGGGGGGATCTTCATTCAAATGCATGGTTACTTTTGTCCCTTTACGCCTCAAGTAAAGATGAAAACCTCCTGGTGCAATGAACGCTTGTCCCGGCAAGGCTTCTTGCCCTTCACTCGGCTCTGAAACTGGAGTGGCACACATATCCGTTAAACGTGAGGCAAGTTGCTCCGTAAACTTTGGGGGCATGTGCTGAACAATAAAGACGGGGACTTTTAAGGGCGTTTTTAAACCGCTAAACAAAGTCATTAAAGCCGCGGGTCCACCAGTTGAAACGCCGATCACCACGGCGTCAATCCGTCTGGAGGGATTCTGTTCCAGAATTTTGATAGCCTCAGTTACAACCGTCTCAGGCATTTTGACCGGTGCTTCATGTATTGCAGGTTTGACTTCGAATTTTGTGACAGCTTGACCCATTACTTGGGCTTGTTGCTCCCTTCTTGCAATGCCACGATCCCTTAAGGAAGGGGCTTGACCTTCAATTTTATTCTTACTACTGCATAGATTTTTAATCTTTGGAATTAAATCAGATTCCAGAATTGCATACGTTGCTTCTAAATCCTGAACGTTCTCGGGTTTCCCCACGTAATCACTCGCCCCATTCGTTAAAGCATCGATCGTAATCTTTGCGCCGCGTTGGGTGAGTTTGCTGAACATGATGACCGGGATTGAGGGGCGGATCTTTTTAATTTCTTTGAGAGCGGTCAGGCCATCCATTTCTGGCATTTCAACATCCAGCGTCACGACATCGGGTTCAGATCGGCTCAGGGCCTCTAATGCCAAGATGCCATTAGATGCCGTTCCTACAACTTCAATATCCTCATGATGCAGAAGGGCATTCATGATGACCCTTCGCATCACAGAAGAATCGTCTACGATCAATACTCTGATTTTTTCTATTGGGTTCACTGAGTAGGGTTTATGTGTTTAGTCTGAAAAGATTCAGGATAAATCAATGACATCGATTTAATTGATACGAAGAGGACCGGGTAGGTTTTTGTGATGATTAAAATTCACAATACCCTTTTTATCCAAAATAATAATAAGGTTTTCAGGAAGTTTATGAACCCCCAATACAAGCTCTCGCGAAGTCACAGGAAAGTTGTTTGGGGGGGGCTCAAAAGTATCATCTTCAAGCGGAATAATAGGCCCCACATCATCCACAAGTAGAGCGAGCAACATAGAGTCACTTTGCAAAATGATGCTGATTTTTTCTTGCTTTTCTTCAGGTTGCGGTAAGCCCAACTTTTCGTACATATCAATTGCAGGAAGCAACTGCCCGCGTAAATTCATAATTCCACGAATTGTTTTAGGGCTCTTGGGGACATACGTGATTTCCAGATCATGGTTAACTTCAAGCACATGATTGGCCAGGACTCCAAAGTAATGTCCACCCAAATAAAAGGTTGCGTAGTCAGCAGCCATCATGACGTTTCACTCAGCAATTCAGCCACCACAGAGTATTGTGTTTTGACATCAATTAATCGATGCATAGCTATAATTTCATCTATGTTAATTACGTTTATGACGCTTTCACCCAGAGATACACAGCCTAATAAACCTTTCTGAGGTGGGTTTGCAGCATGCAACTCTTTTGTGGTGTAAATGATGTCGTGGACTTGAGAAACAACCAAACCTATTGGTATGTCATCTTGATAATGAACAATGACTGAAATAGTGTCTTCACTATTCCAGTTTTTTGGTTTAGCCCCAGAAACATAAGACTCTAAATACAGGAGCTCCATAATCTGGTCGTCATACTGAACCACATGTCTGTTTCCATTTTTTTGGACTCTGGCGGGCAGGATGATTTCGAGTCGCTTTACTAAATCGAGAGGGATAGCCAGTTTTTCCAGGCCTTCCAGTTCGAATAACAACATGGAGACCTCTTCTTCGGTGTCCAGTCTGGTGATCGCGTGCTCCTCATTGAGCGGCCTGGATTGAATTTTAGCCACAAGACCGGATTGGATTGCGATGCCATCTACATCAATGATCAATGCAACGCGGCCATCCCCTAAGATGGTCGCCCCACCAAAATCTGTAATGTCTTTGAAAAGGGGTCCCAGAGGTTTGACCACGATTTCTTGAATATTCTGGACCTCATCTACGATTAACCCGAATCTAACCCCTGAGGATTGCAAAATCACAATGTTGATGACATCGCTTAACTCAGGAGAATCATGATCAAACTCTAATTGTTGATATAGATAAAGTAAGGGAACGAGACTGTCTCTTAGGCGAAACACAGGAGTTCCATAAAAGTCCTCTAGGCCTTTATCACCGGAAGACAAATCAAGTCTGACCATTTCTAAAATACTACTTTGAGGAATGGCATATTGTTCTTGATTACATCGTACAAATAGAGCGGGCATGATTGCCAGCGTAAGGGGAATTTTCACCCTTATGGTGGTGCCTTTTCCGCTTAAAGACTCGATATCAATCGAGCCGCCAATATTGGCAATATTGGTCTTGACCACATCCATTCCAACACCACGGCCCGATAAATTTGAAACCGCATCTTTGGTTGAAAAACCGGGTTCAAAAATAAGCTCAAGCAATTGGTATTCTTGAAGATTTTCTGCCTCTTGGGCGGTGACCAGTTTGCTACTTACCGCTTTTTTTCTCACTGAGTCATAGTTAACGCCGGCACCATCGTCTGCAATGGTAATCACCACCATGCCATTTTCATGGCTAGCTTTGAGCAGCAACTTCCCCACTTCTGGTTTTCCTGCTCTGATTCTTTCTTCTGGGGTCTCAAGACCGTGGTCGATACTATTTCGTATCATATGCACCAAAGGATCGCGGATAGCATCGAGCAAACTTCGATCTAATTCGGTTTCTGTTCCTTCCTGAAGCAAACTGACTTTCTTGTTGCACTCATTGGCGACATCCCTCACTAATCTTGGAAACTTCGCCCAAACCTGAGAGATAGGTTGCATGCGTGTTTTCATCATGCGTTCTTGCAATTCTTGAGTCAGCAAGTCGATGGTTCGCACTGCGTTTGAAAAATTGTGGTCGCCAAACTCAATTGAAAAGGGCAACAAGCGATTTCTCGCTAAGACCATCTCACTCACAAGACTCATCAGTTGATCAAGCAACTCTAAGTTAACCTTTACAGGCGCCACCACATCTTGATGCTTAGCCGAGTCCTCGGTTTCAGGATGGTGTTCTTCGGCATTTTCTGTTTCTGTGGTTTGCCCGGATAGCCCAGAGCTTGTTTTTGCAGAGGGATGTTCTAAGGAAATATCATCTAATAAAGGCTTTTCAGAATCGGGGGGCGAGGACGCTGCAACTGTTTCAGATTGCGCCTTTTCTGGTTGAGGTATCTTGTTTTCAGGTGAAAGGGCTTGCCCCGAGGCAAGTAAAAGAAGAGTTTTTATGAGTCCACTATCGTCACCGGAGGGCTCTTTTTGGTTGTTTTCTATCCCCTCGATAATCACACGGAGAGTATCTAAGGTAGACAGGAGAGTCGTAGTTTTTGTGGTGTCTAATCCAATGACCCCATCCCTTAATTTTCCGAGCATCGCCTCTGCAGCATGACATAGTTTCTCAAGGCGCTTTAAGGAAAAAAACCCACTATTACCTTTGAGTGTATGGACCGCTCTGAAAATATTTCGAATGAGTTTGATGTCGTCTGGAGTCTCTTCTAATTTAACAAAGTCAATATCCAGTTGGTCGAGGATTTCCCTCGCCTCGATAATAAATTCATCTAGGATGTCATCATCACTCATTGGGGATCACCCTAATCAGATAAGCGGATTGTTGAACCGAAAAGCGGGTTACAAACGATCGCAATTCAATTGCTAGCTTTGTTCATGCCTTAACTCTCTAAAAAATTAAACAGAGAATCTAGAAACCAAGTTTTGCAATTCACTTGCGATCTTGGCTAATTCGTTGGCAGCGATTTGGGTATGACTTGCACCTTGCGTTGTGCTCTGAGCTGCCTCTGATACGCTTACAATATTGGATGCAATTTCAGAGCTACTTCTTGCAGCTGTAGAGACGCTTCGGCTCATTTCACCCGTTGTAGCTGCCTGCTCTTCAACTGCACTTGCGATGATTGAGGAAATGTCATTGATTTTATTAATAATTGCAGAAATCTCAGCGATAGAGTCCATCGCACCTTTTGCATCACCTTGAATTGCTGTAATGCTGCCGCTGATTTCTTGTGTGGCTTTGGCTGTTTGGCGAGCGAGCTCTTTTACTTCGTTAGCTACCACAGCAAATCCTTTACCCAGTTCGCCTGCTCGGGCTGCTTCAATTGTTGCATTCAACGCCAAGAGATTCGTCTGTTCAGCAATACTTGAAATGACTTTAAGTACGCCACCAATTTGGGAACTAGAAGCCCCTAATTTCTCCATGGTAGCGTTGGTTCGCGAAGCAATATCTACGGCTTGATTCGCTACATTAGAAGCTTGCACTGCGTTGATCGATATTTCTCTAATGCTCGAACCCATTTCCTCTACACCTGCTGCTACTGCTTGGGTATTTGAGCTCACTTGTACGGCTGAATTTGAAACAAGTTTGGCTTGAGCTGAGGTTTTTTGAGCATCATTACTCATTTGAACACTCACCGCAGCGAGTTCTTCTGAAGAACTTGC
>Ga0136644_10003809_pt1 | contig 11238 bp, 10 predicted proteins | sample C_130820_EF_Meta_FD_94780 | JGI IMG/M metagenome (GOLD analysis project Ga0136644, IMG submission 94780) | Freshwater microbial communities from Lake Croche, Canada to study carbon cycling - C_130820_EF_MetaG (v2) (version 2) | ecosystem: Environmental > Aquatic > Freshwater > Lake | place...
ACCGAAAAAAACTTCTAGGAAGATTTAACCCAAGATGAAGGTGTCCGTTTTTACTTTTCTGCGGAATGGGGCCAAGCTTGGTTATCCATTTCGAGAGAGTATTCTGTCTGCTCTTCCGCTTGCAGACGAATATGTCGTGGCGCTTGGCCCATCCGATTGGGAGGAAAGAGATGAGACTCGACGGGTTCTCATGTCGATAAATGATCCAAAGTTAAAAATTATCGATTCTGTTTGGAATGAGAGAATGTGTGTCGATGGCTTCGTCTATGGTCAGCAAAAAATGCTGGCCCAAAGCCAATGTAACGGCGACTGGGCATTTTACTTGGAGGCCGATGAGGTGTTGCATGAGGACGACCTCGAAAAGATACATGCCAACATGAAAAAGCATTGTTCCAATAATAGTGTGGAGGCGCTGGTTTTTGATTACGTTCATTTTTTTGGGTCGCCTAGTTGGCAGGCTATTTCACCTGGTTGGTATAGACGGGCACCTAGAATAATTCGGAACACCATTCGAACCGTTGCATGTGATGGGCTGTTTTGGAATGTGATTGTCAACAATAAAAGGATGCGTTGGCCGAGGGCTGCGGTAACTGGGGCAAAGATTTATCACTATGGGCATGTCAGACCAGTTAACGCCATGAACGCCAAGCAACAATCGGTTGAACGTTATTGGAGCAAGACTCCACGGGACTTTAGTCGCTATGAAATAGACCCCCGAGCGGTTAAACCTTATACGGACTCTCATCCAAAAATCATGCAAGGATGGTTATCTGAAAGAGCGGATAATCTTTGGCAGCCCAGTCCCCGACATCGACCGACTCAACGCGAGCGTAGACATAGGTTTGCAATGGCACTAGAAAAGTCTTTGGGTCTGGACTTGTCTCGTAAACATTTCCACTTGGTATCTGATGTCTAACAACGGCGAGTATGCGATTGATGTTGCTGTCGTAGTGACAACTTACAACCGCCCTGCAGCTCTATCCTGGGTTCTTGCCTCACTGAGTCGGCAGACAGTTATGCCGGGGCAGATTGTAGTTGCGGATGACGGCTCTGGAATTCAGACCCGAGTTGTGATCGAGGCTTGGCGACTGTATTTCAATACCCAGCACCCAAAAACCAAATTGATTCACGCATGGCAAGAAGATAGGGGGTTTCGCGCCGCGGCAGCGCGAAATCTGGCGGTCCAATGCGCGAGAAATGCGCAACAGTCTCCGCGGGCAGTTATATTTTTGGATGGAGATTGCGTCGTACCCTCTTATTTCGTCGAAAACCATCTTGAACTTCTAGATAAAGGACTGATGGTGGCTGGTGGTCGAGGCTTGCTTACTCAGGTTTTTACCCGAGCAGCAGAGGAGATGGTCGATAATTTGTCACCAGGCGATCTCGTAAAGATGCTTAGAGTCTTTACGCCGCCATTTCGTTTGTGGCTAACCGGCGCATGCGACCGTTTTCTATCGATGTACCCATGTAAAAATCAGATGTTAAATTTTGTTAGAGATGCTCGACCTACAGACGATTCGGTTGTTCGAACATGTAATCTCAGCGTTTGGCTAGATGACTTTGACCGGGTCGGCGGGTTCAATGAATCTTTCGTAGGCTGGGGTTTGGAGGATACTGAGCTCGCGGTGAGACTAATTTCAGCCGGAGTTCGGGTTCGATCTGGTCGTTTCGCCACGAATGCTTTACACCTTTGGCATGCAGAGCGCTGCCGGTCAGAGTTCCAGGCGAATTCAGATCTTCTGGGAGTGAGCCGTAGCCGGGCTAGAAACACTGCCAGAGGATAGTGGGATGGGACTGTCAGTTATTTTGATTACCAAAAATGAGGCCCATGCCCTACCGCGAGCACTTGATTCCGTTAGATTTGCAGACCAGGTCGTTGTTTTAGATTCCGGAAGCTCTGATGGAACACAAGAACTTGCGGGGTCCTTCGGGGCTCAGGTGTTCGAGTCAAAGGAGTGGCCAGGTTTTGGGCCTCAAAAAAACCTCGCCCTCGCAAAGGCCAACCAAGATTGGGTTCTTAGTCTGGACGCTGACGAGTGGCTCGACGACTCTCTAGCAAGAAAAATTCAAGAACTGATCAGGATACCGTTAGATTCAGGCGACTCGACCCTTGGCCAACCAGTGGCCTACAGAATTAGACGTCGATCAATTTTTATCGATAGGAAAATTCGGTTCGGAGACTGGCGCCGTGACCGCGTAGTTCGTTTATTCCGTCGTGGTCGAGCGCACTTCAGTTCAGACCTTGTGCACGAACGTTTAATAGTGGAGGGACGAATAGACGATATTTGTGGATGGATAGAGCATCATCCAGTGCTGTTCGTGCAGGACGCTAAAGACAAGATGTGGTCCTACAACAGGGTTGCTGCCAAAAGAATCGCTTCAGAGGAGCGCGGTGGCCACCTTCGCGGTGTGTTAAAGGCAATTTTCAGTTTACTTAGGTCCCTTGTTTTGCGGGCTGGAGTCCTGGATGGTATCCGTGGAATCCAATTGGCTTGGTTCAATGCGTATGGAACTTACCTAAGATACTCGTTAGCCGGTGATATCCAGAACGAAGAGAGCTACCTAAGGGGAGAGGTGGGTTGGGTTCAAAAAGTCCGAGACTACATGAGCCTACTGGTAATAGACCATGGCATTCTTAGATTCCTCTACCCCAATAAATTTCGGCTTCGTGGCGGACTCTATCGAATAAATCAACCGAGCCCAAAGCGTCTCGAAAAATACAAAGATAAATTCGGAATACGAACGGTCATTAATCTTCGTGGGCGAAACAACCAACTGGGATGGTTCAGACTCGAGGAGCAGGCATGCAGGCGTCTAGGCCTTACTCTGGTAAATATCCAGGTCTATTCCCGCGGACTGGTTGATGTCGAAAAACTTCTAGAGTTAAAAAAACTAATCGAGACTATGGAACTGCCGGCCGTAGTTCACTGTAAATCTGGCGCTGATAGGGCAGGATTCTTTTCCGTAATGTATAGACATTTCAGGCTTGGAGAGCCTATCGAATATGCGAAAAAGGAGTTGGGTCTACTTTACGGGCATTCAAAATCAGCAAAAACCGGGATTTTAGACCATTTCTATCAATCATATTTATCGGAGAGAAGGGATCGTCAAACCTTCATTGGCTGGTGTTGCTCTGATTTTGATCGAGAAGCATTAACGCGACGGTTTAGCCCCAAGAATTTTTTCAGTTGGATTTTTGACAGCGTACTTCGACGAGAATAGGGTGAGCATGACAAAAGACATCCGTCTCTATTTGCGCTTGTTGGGTTACATTCGACCGTATTGGCGCGTTGTAATAATATCTCTGCTCGCCATGATTGCTAGTGCCGCGCTAGAGCCGGTTTTGCCAGCTCTAATGAAACCCCTCATTGACAAGAGCTTGCTCCAAAAGCACGACGAGAGCCTGTGGCAAGTTCCATTTTTCATCGTTTTGGCGTTTACATTGAAAGGCTTGGCCGACTATGCCTCCACTGTCGCTAGCCAAACCGTTGCTCAGAAAACCATCGCAGATTTAAGAGCCATAATTTTTTCACGCCAGATGTATTTACCAATAAACCATCACCAAGCGGAGGGTAGTGGTCGCATGTTATCTAGAGTCACATATGACACTGCCATGATAGGCGATGTTGTATCAACTGCGTGGCTCACTATTATTCGAGATAGTCTTGTAGTGACGGGGTTGTTAGGGTTTCTCTTTTATACTGCATGGCAACTCACCCTATTGGTTTTGTTGATAGCACCATTTTTGGCCTACCTTATACGGCGAATTAATGTCCGGCTAAGAAGCTCTAGTGAAAAAGTTCAGGCTTCAATGGGCTCCGTTACTGGAATTGTAGAAGAATCATTGCGGGGACTTCCCGAGATAAAAATATTCGATGCGTATGAGAGTCAAAAGAACCGCTTCCATAAACAAAACGATGCGCTGCGTCGGGAGCAGATGAGGGTGGTTAGGGTACAGGCCATAAATGTGCCTCTAGTTCAAGTGCTCGCTGCACTCTCTGTGGCCGCTGTCATATATTTTGCATCAACGCTGAGTCGTCAAAATTTATTGACCCCCGGAGAATTTGTGTCATTTATTGCCGCGATGAGTATGGTTTTTGAGCCTGTTCGTCGTCTAACAAATGTAAATGCTGTTCTACAAAGGGGTCTCGCGGCGGCTGATTCAATATTTTCTCTCATAGATTCCTCAACAGAGCAGGATATAGTCGACAAATCCCCCGGAACGAAGAACTTTTCGCAGGGTCTACCCAGTGCCCATAAAAACGAGCCTCTTAGCATGTCCTTTTCTAAAGTATTCTATCGTTATTCGGAGTCGCGAGAGTGGGTGCTTAGAGACTTCTCTTTAAATATCCCGGCAGGCAATTCGGTTACACTTGTAGGCCCATCTGGAGCCGGAAAGACTAGTCTTTTATATCTAATATGTGGATTTTACATACCTACAAGGGGCGATATTTTCATTGGGAACCAGCCTTTGTGTAACATACCAACTGAAAAGTTGAGGCGATTGATATCATGGGTCAGCCAAAGTACGTTTCTATTTGATCTAACAGTAGAAGAAAATCTATTGCTAGCAAACCCCAGCGCCAGCAAGCTAGATATTGAGCATGCTCTCGATGCTGCAAACGCGCTTGACTTTATAAAGCAGTTGCCAGAAGGCATGAGAACCAGATTGGGCTATCAAGGATTTTCTTTATCGGGTGGTCAACGCCAACGCCTTTCTATCGCGAGAGCGATCCTTAAGGACGCACCAATTCTACTCCTCGATGAGGTAACAAGTTCCTTGGACAGCATCGCCGAAAACGCAGTAAATGAGAGCTTGCAAGTGCTAAAGCGTGGCAGAACGACGGTATCTGTGACACACAAGCTCGGCAATATCGATTCTTCAGACGTAATTGTAAAAATTTGATTAGACCGATAACTGTCGTCCTGAGCAACCTCAAGTGGGGAGCTCTTACCTTCTGGTGTCTCACCTGCATGGTTCTACCGTTCAGTACAGCACTAACACTTTTATTTAGTATTCCGGCCGTGGTACTGTCCGTTCTGTCCGCCAGCAGGAAGAGTGTAGTGAGGTGCCTTCAACAGCCACTTATTTTATTGAGTCTTGCGTTATTCACATGGCTTTATTTGTCATCTCTGTGGTCAATAGCTCCACGAGATGAGTTATTGGAGGCCCTCTCGAAATACCGACGTCTTTTTTACATCCCTCTATTTTTAATTGTCTTGTATGAGATAGATTCGGAAAAGTGGAATTTCGCGCCAATCAAATTTTTCCTGGTCGGCTGTACTTTTGTTTTGATTGGATCTCTCTTCACAACTCTAGGGCTAACGGAATTCATACTCGGCCCCGAGCGTTCTCCCGGATCTGGTTGGGAGGTGTTAAGCCATAATGGCAAAGCTTTATTTTATATTGGACCACCAGAAAACCCGACATTTGGACGTAACCATATAACAACAACCCTTTTTTTGGTCCTTCTCTTTAATGGCTTGTTTTACATGTCGGGGCTGCGCAGCGGCAGGCTAAGATGTATATACCTGCTCTTCGCCTGTCTCGCGGCGTTCTCCATATCAAATATGCAGTCAAGGGGGGGGTATCTATTACTTGCCACCAGCCTTTTTTGTTGGGCTCTTATATTCGCCCGATCGATAAATTGTAGTGATAACAAATTCAGAATATTGATGTGGCTTATCCCTACCGTCCTCACCATTGCGCTTCTTTCATCAGGTACGGCTGAAAAGCGTCTTACACAGTCAATGCAGGAAATAAGGCATTATATGAAGGATGGTAGCAGTGATAATTCTAGTGCTGGAGGCCGGCTTTCTTTTTACGCTGCCGGTATGGGCAGCGTAATCGATCAACCATTTATAGGGTTTGGTGCAGGGTCGTTTGCTCAAGTCTATGTCAATAGCAACAACCATGGTGCGTTACACAAACTAAGAAACCAGCCGCACAGTGAGATTGTAAATCAGCTTGTTCAGGGAGGGGGGATCGCTCTATGTCTCTATCTGGCAATTTTTGCTTACATGATAGCCATTTCGCTGAGATCACGACGATTGGAAGTACTAATCCCTGTGGTCTTGTTATTAATGTATTCGGTCTGGAACTCAACCCTCTGGGATCTCGCCGAGGGACATTTTTTTGTGCTCATGGTCGTTACCGTAACGATTGTAGATAACATGTCACTACTAAAAAACGGCAAGGGACCATTAATTGCTAGTGGATAAACTATTGTCGTCTCCGCTCAAAGAGTAGTTAGATTTTCTTGGTCAAGGGCGCCACGCTATTTATTGTTTAGTGTACGATAGGCCTCACCCTATGTGGGCGAACTTTAGTGCCCTGGAATTCGTGTTTTTTATTGAGCTGGATTTTTTTTAGATAAAAGACTGGATGCCTGAAGATAATCCTTCGGTGTACCGATGTCGATAAAGGTTCCATGGAATTCGATGCCGAAAAGCTTGTGGCCCTGGGCTACTGAAGCTGGGAGTAGATCATCTTCTAGGGAAAACGTGTTGCCAGGCGTGAACGCCGGGTTCCCCAGTACGGATGGATTCATCAGATAAACACCACCATTTGCTAAGTGGCTCCTCTTCCCAGGGCCCAAATTCAGGGAGTCGATTTCGCCATCAGACCTAACCTCAACACCCATATATCTCCCGGCCTCGCTCGTTCGGAAAAGGGAAAAAGTCCAGTCAGACGACATATCAGCATGGAACTTTGAGAGATTAGCAAGGTTTACTTCAAAAAATGTATCTCCGTTCAACACTAAGAAGGGCTCTCCCAGCCCCTGTGCTGCTAACAATAATCCGCCCCCTGTGCCAAGAGGCTTCTCCTCGATTGCGTACGTCAATGGAGTGGAACCATATCTCGAACCAAGGTGATCCATGATCACGTCCTTTTTATACCCCACTGAAAGCACGAATCGACTGACCCCTTGGCCTATCCAGTAGTCCAACTGATACTCTATGAACGGGCGTCCGTTTATGGGCGCCATAGGCTTTGGGATATTAGGAACGACACTCCGAAGGCGAGTGCCCATTCCGCCAGCAATTATAATTGCCGTCGTCATCTCATCCCTTTATTCTACTGAATTAAGTATGGCGCAGATCTCATCTATTTCCTCCATCCGAAGATCGGGAAAGTTGCCGATGTAAAACCCATAGAAGTGTATATGTTCCACCTCCGGAAACTGGCTATGAAAGCCATCAGGGATGAGCCCCCTTAGATAGGGCTGACGAATCTGGTTACCCCCGCCAGCGCTACCGCGACGAAACTCGATACCGGACTCACGCATCGTCAACATGAGTCGCTGCACAAACCCCTCGTCGGGCCTTTTCAAAACCAAGTTGAATGCATAGTTGCTCGAGCCATTAAGCTTGAAGTTAGTCCTGTACTTCCTCGAGTCGATTTGCCCGAGGAATCGTTTCAGATTCTCAGTTCGACGGAAAACATTGTAATCTAGGCGCTTTAGCTGACTACGGCCAATGATTCCACCAATCTCAGTATTGCGGGTGTTGTAGGCGGGGAAAGCAAAGATGAAATCGGGGTTTAGCTCCGGATTCGCCAATTGGTATGCATCACGGACTGTCGCGTCATTCGCTTCGCGCACCATGCCATGCGAGCGAAACATGCGAGCTTGCTGATATACCTCCGGATCGTTGGTACAGATCATGCCGCCCTCAATGGTGCTCATATGGTGAGCGTAGTAGAAGGAGAAATTGGAAACCCATCCAAAACTCCCTAACCTTTGTCCATTGTGAGTTGCCCCATGAGATTCGCAAACGTCCTCAATCAATGGAATGCGCTTGCGATGAAGTTCACTGACCAATTCATCCGTTAGTCCGTCAAACCCTTGGGCGTGTGTCAGGAATACAGCCCTAGTGCGGTCTGTGATGTTAGCTAACACCTTTTGAGAATCCATCGCTAATGATTGCGGATCGATATCAACGAAAACGGGGGTGAATCCGTTCTGCAGTACCGAGGCAATGTCGGAGACCCATGTGAGCGGGGGAACGATTACCTCTCCCCCGTCCGGATGGCGAATCTTGAGAATCGCCATTGTTAAAAGATTCGCAGAAGCGCCCGAATTAACAAAAACACTGTATTTCACACCAAGCCAGCTTGACCACTCTTCCTCAAAGGCTCGGACATTAGGGCCATGCGTCAGAACAGGATCATCCTGCCTAAGGTGTTCAATTACAGCATCAAGATCCTCGCGAAGTATGTTGTTACGCATCAGGGGGTATTTCATAAATTATCCAATTAATTTTCGAGGCTGACTGACACTTACTTTGATAGTGATCTGGAAAAAGCACGGACACTATTGAGAACTGCTTGAGGGCCAATTCCAACCTTTTCGTGCAGCTCTGTTCTTGTACCCAGTTCGAAGTGGTAGACGCCCTCAACGCCAATATTCAGCATCTTGGCTTTGATTTCGTGCCGCGCGATGAACTCGAAGAGCATGGAATCAAGACCTCCACGCCCCCGAAATCCCTCCTCTAAGCTAACGATTCCCCCGTATGACTTAAGCGTGTCATAGAGGTCCGCTACCGAAAATTTTGCCAGGTCAAACAAATCGATCAAACCAACTTGGAGCCCTTCCTCAGAGAGTACTATTGACGCCTCGAGCGCAGTATGAAGCATGTAACCCGTCGCGACAAGACAGATTTCATCGCTCCGCTTGTGCACGTGAAACCCCTTGGATATATTCGGTGCCTCATTTCTGTATATAACTGGAAGAACCTGAGCATCGAAGCGTAAATATTTAGGATCACAATTATTTATGCAAGTGTCAAAAAACTTAGCTGCAGTTATGTGGTCAGCTGGGGACAGTACCTGAAAGTTTGGTAGTGCTCTCATTAAAGTTATGTCCTCGTAACACTGATGGGTCGGCCCTGAGACAACATAACTGTACCCCGCTCCGACGCCGATTAGGTTCACATTTATCGGACGAACTACAGAGAGCAACGCCAGATTTACTCTAATCTGCTCGTAGCAACGCATAGTGATGAATGGGGCGATAGCGTATGCAAAGACCGTGTAGCCCTCTAATGCGAGACCTGCGGACACGTTTATGAGATTCTGCTCGGCAATACCAACGTTCACAAACCGATCCGGAAAATCCGCGCGGATTCTATCAAGCACCGGCGATCCATAGTCTGCGCAAGTAAAGAATATCTTTTCATTGTTGGACATCTCACGCCAAATGTTCTCAAGAAAGGCGTCGCGCATAGCCAGAGGTTTGATAGGCATTAGACCCCCCCCAGAAGACTGTCAAGTAAGTCTGGCTTAGGATTTACTACGTGAGACAGTGGCGCATTCTCTAAACCTGGGACTCCACGCCCTTTCAAGGTTTTTGCAATTAGCGCCGTAGGCTTCCCGTTCAGCATATTCTTTTGCCGTAGAAGAGCCACTCGCAAGGCAACCACATCATGCCCTTGTACCTCTAGGCAATCCCAACCAAAAGAGCTTAAACGAGCACCCAAATCCCCATGCGAAACAATTTGATTGGTATATCCAAGCATACTGATGCTGTTGTCATCAACAACGAGATGTAGGTTGTCCAGATTATGCTGGGCTGCGAACATAATAGCCTCCCAGTTTGCCCCCTCGTGGAGTTCACCGTCCCCAACAACAACGAATACGTCTCGGCGATTCTCCTTTCGCTTGAGACCAAGCGCCATTCCTGTAGCGACACCCAGGCCATGGCCCAAAGAGCCATTCACCGTCTCATAGCCCGGAATGACAGGATCCGGAATGCCTCCAAGGAAACTACCGGACTCACATACATGTTGTAGTTCCTCCATGGGAAAATATCCAAGATCCGCTAAAATCGGATACATACAAATGGACCCATGCCCCTTGCTTATGATGCAGCGATCACGACTCTCATCGCGGGCGTTGGTCGGGTCGAAACGTAAGACTCCGCCGAAATACAGAGCTACAAAAATCTCTATTGAGGACAGGGAAGATGCAAGCCGGGTTTCAGGGGCTCTGAGGTGAATCGCCAGGGTCTCTCGCCAGACCCAGTCCGCTTTTGCGCGCAAGTCCGAAAGGTTCATTGCCCTGTCCTCGCTCCCGCTTTTTGCATGCTATCTCGAGACAACTGGTGGGTCAATGTCAGTCGAACGGCTAGGTAAAAAGAAGTTAAGGTAACAATACCCAAGTAAAGGTGGGGTGATGTTCTATGCTTCAGGAAACCACAATTACCCAATGCCTCCGTAACAGTAGGACCGATCAGACCAGTTTCGCAAACCGAAGGAAAAGTTGTCATATAGATGCTCAAAGTCCATTGGGCTGATAAAGCACTACGCAACTTCCGGAATCGTCGAAGTCGAATGGTACGTGTATCAGTTTATTCAAACGATCTCGAATTGCTGTATGCCGCTCTGGTTTGGCGAAAATTAAAAGAAAACCACCTCCACCAGCCCCTAAAATCTTCCCCCCAAGAGCACCTGCATCCATTGCAGCTCGATATATGTTATCGATCTCTGGAGTTGATACTCGTTCGGAGAGGCTGCGCTTTAGTTGCCAACTCGTGTGCAGTAACTTCCCGAATGAATCGATGGGCTCGTGCGAATCCCGCAGGATTGAAAGCGCCTCATCGACCATGGCTCGCATTAGAGTTAACTCCCTTTCACGGTTCACAAGGTTGTCGATTTTTGATTTCGCAACATCTGAGGCAACTCTGGAAAAACCAGTGAAAAAGAGCATCAAGTGATCACGTAGTTCCTTACGTCGATTCCCAGGGATAATAACAGGGTAAACGTTAAATGAATCGTTGGGATGAAATTCGATACGATTGAAACCCCCGAACGCGGCAGAAACTTGATCTTGCGACCCCACATTTTCACCGATAATGTTCTGCTCGACATGAATAGCATCACAAGCAAGTTGCTTTTTATCTGCCATTTTCCCCTTCAAGCCCTGTAACGCATGCAATAGTCCTACCGTGAATGACGAACTCGAACCCAAGCCAGAACGTGCGGGTAAGTCACCATCGTGATGAATTTCTACACCATCTGTCACTTTTTCCCAATTCAGAACTGCGCGGACGGCAGGATGTTGAATCTCGTCGTTATTTTTGACGTTCTCTATTTGAGAATAAACAATACGATGTTTGTGTTCGAAGAATGGGGGCAGTCGACGGCATGTGATGTAGCAATACTTGTCAACAGTTGTCGCCAAAACAGCACCGCCATACCTCCGAAACCACCCGGGATAATCAGTTCCTCCGCCGAAAA
>Ga0136644_10003813_pt1 | contig 11226 bp, 15 predicted proteins | sample C_130820_EF_Meta_FD_94780 | JGI IMG/M metagenome (GOLD analysis project Ga0136644, IMG submission 94780) | Freshwater microbial communities from Lake Croche, Canada to study carbon cycling - C_130820_EF_MetaG (v2) (version 2) | ecosystem: Environmental > Aquatic > Freshwater > Lake | place...
AACAAAGATGCCACCTGTTCCTCTCCTATTTATTATAGCATGTGTAGGACTTGTATTGCTAGCTATAATTATTTCAATCGCAGTTGGGTTTATTCCTGCTTTAGCGATTGTAGCAATTATATGCATTTTGGTGTTTGCCCTTGTTCAACTTGGAATTCTTCAACTATATTTTGGTCCAGCAAATGATGGGAAAGGAAATCAACTTGTGACAGGAAATTGGTATGACTCAGGGCCTGCTCCTGCTCCACCCTCCATTCCAGTCTTTAAACACATTGAGAAAAGTGAAGTATTCTATGTTGGAGGAAATGAATTTACGTATGATGAGGCGGCAGCAGTATGTGCTGCGTATGATGCAGATCTAGCAACCTATGATCAAGTAAATCAAGCATACAATGAGGGAGCGGAATGGTGTGGGTATGGTTGGTCACAAGGCGGAATGGCGCTGTTCCCGACGCAAGATTCGACATGGGAATCTCTGCAGCAAGAAAGTGATTCTTCGAAACGTACAGGATGTGGACGTCCTGGAATCAATGGTGGATACTTTGATCCCCAAAATAAATTTGGTGTCAACTGTTTTGGCGTCAAACCAAAAGGAAAGCATATGAAATATCCTTTGCCTGTTCCAGGTACAGATTCCGGAAACTTTAACAAAATGGTCGATAAGTTCAAAGGAATGATCTCGAAGTTTATTGTGTCTCCTTTTAATCGTGATGGATGGTCGGCATGGAGCCTGAATGCACATGAAGTTTCTCTTCCATCAATGTAAATGAGTAACTATGCATTAGACACTCCCATACTCAAAAACACACCTGTTACGGATTGGGACATTCCCTTTGCGCCGGCATACACTCCTCCACATTCGAATCAAATGGATCAATCGCATCGCCGCATGAACTGGTTGTTCGATGCTCGACAGCACACGGTCGCACATCAAAATCATCCAAAATCCGCGAGATTAGACAAGAAAAAGTAATCCGAAGATACAAATGATTGAACTAATTCTATTAGCAGGATTGGGAGCAGTAGGATACTTGCTTGCAAAAGATACTATGAAAGAATCATTTCAGGCAGCCGTTCCCCGTCTTGTGAACCAGCACCAAGATGAAGTATATCATACGCAGGAACACAAAGGGCACAACAATGAAGTCCCATACTTTGGTGCAAATGTGACACAGAGTATGTACTCAGGCGCAACGGACCATATTCTAGATAACCACACGGGTGCAGGAAAAGAGTACTTCCAGAAACGAGAAGTACAGTCATTCTTTGATGCAAAAGCAGGAACAGGAAACCCATTTGGAAATCAGAATGAGTCTGACTTTATGCAATCGCGAATGGTGACAGGGCAGCAAATGAAGAATGTGTTTCCGATCGAGCAAGTTCAAGTCGGACCTGGAGCGAATGATGGATACACGAATATTCCAAAAGGTGGATTCCAGCAAGAACAGTTGAGAGATTTCGCGCTTCCACCGACGACAGATGAACTTCGTGTGGTGACAAAACCGAAGCTTTCATATGAACCTCCTGTGATTCCTGGATCAAATGCAGTGACACTCCCTGGTATTCAGGCCGAAGTAAAAAGGAATCGTCCGGATCGATTTGCGATTCTAGGTATGAATCGCGTGAATACAGCGGTAGGAGCCCAAACGGCTCCTGCAATCTATCCTGAACAGCCTATGAAGACGCAAGCACGTGAAACGACTGAAAAAGAGTATTTTGGTTCGATTGGTGGAACGATTGCGATCTTGGCTCCCTACATCCGTGCATTCACGGAACCGTATCAGGAATTCATGAAGTTGACAACAGAAGGTCGCCCAGGTCCTGCAGGTGTTCCTGCAGGAGGAGGTATCTCCGTTGGTTCGGAGAGTTACTCGGCCGTGTCAAACCGTAATGAACAAGCAATCATTGATGCTGCACGTATGAATGGAGGTGCAAATGTTGTAGGATCTCCGGTCACTGCAGAACACTTAGGTTCCTACCGCTTCTCTCAACCTTTGCAAGAAGATATCCATGTCCAACGCAACCATCCATCCTTGCTGAATGCATTCCATTCCAATCCATATTCTAAGCCTCTGAATGCATTTTAAAAACGAATGATGTACAATGTATATACATAGATCACATGGTATACACATCGATTGATTTATTTTCAGGAGCAGGCGGACTGACTCAAGGATTTGTTGATGCAGGATATACTGTTCTCTTTGGAGTCGAGCATGATGAACATGCTGTGAAAACATATACTGCAAATTTTACACATCCAATGTTTCATGCAGATATATGTACATTGGATGCAGCCAGTTTGGTTCAGACGTATGGAAAAGTTGATGTCGTGTTTGGAGGACCTCCTTGCCAAGGATTCAGTATGGCCGGAAAACGAGACAATAAAGATCCACGCAATAGTTTGTTTATGGAGTATCTTCGTTTTGTGGATGCGTTTGAGCCAAAATATTGTGTCATGGAGAACGTTCCAGGTATTCTAACTATGAAAACAGAGAGTGGAGAGTATGTGAAAGATATTTTGAAACTACAGTTCCAAAACTTGGGATATACACTCAAGTATGAAAAACTGTATGCTCCGGAGTATGGCGTTCCTCAAAAGCGACGACGTGTTATATTTCTTGCATGGCGCGTCGATATGCAAGAACCTGACTTCCCTGCGCCGACACACACAAAAGACACATTTGTTCCGATTCGTACAATTCTAATTCCAAAAGAGGAGGTCGATGCAAAATACTTTCATAGCCAAAAAATGATTGATGGATTCTTCACGCGTCTTCAAAAGAATAAAGAATCAGGAAAAGGATTCGGAGCACAGTTTGTTCGATTGGATGAACCATGTTATACGATTTCTGCAAGATACTACAAAGATGGATGTGATGCACTTGTCAAGTACTCTGACACAGAAATACGGAAGTTAACAGAAAAAGAAGTTGCACGTGTGCAAACGTTTCCAGAGACGTTCAAGTTTGTTTGTTCAAGTATTCAAACATACAAACAAATTGGCAACGCGGTTCCGTGTATATTAGGACGAGAGATTGCACGGAATCTCTTGAAATTTCTTGATCTCTGAAAAGTATTTCTCATAGGACCACACATACTCGGAATCAGACGCGTTCGGATACACTAGAATACAACGGTATCCCACAATCGTATCTATTTTTTTTTGTTCTGGGATTTCCTTGGTTAGAAATATCACTGCCTTGCATTTTCCAACAAGATCTAGATCTTGTCGATACCGTTCTCGCAAGGTTGTCTTTTTTGACAGAACATACATTTGAGACATATCTTGACACTCTAGATCCGGAGGAACTAAAGTATCTATTTTATGACAACTTGTTTTTGGTTTCTTGGTTGTAAAGTTTCCATCGCAATCAATATAAATTTGGTTGTATACATGTATGCCTAGATCTGCATGTTGTTTCGCGATTGCAAGTTCAAACGATTGTCCGGCTCTCGCTTTTCGAGATTGAAAGATAGACATGCACATGTTGGCAAGATGTCGTTTCCCTTGTTTATCGGAATGCTCTGAATACCATACACGTTCAAATTCTTTTTCTGACAGAGGACTCTGTAGTATATCTTTGCAAAACATGTATGCACGTGCACACTCTTCTTTTTTTTGAGACTCCCAATCCGAGAAGGAAAGAATATATTCATCCATGCAGTGTTGCATTCGTTTACACATGGATTTCGTTTTGAATGTATGGACTTATTTCGCGAGCAGTGCATGTACACAAACACTCCTATCACTATGTGTATGAAGACACTCACTCCGCATGAACAGTATGAATGTATACGTATTTGTATGGAGAGTAAGACTACCGTGACAATTTGTACACATTCATCCGTCAACTTGTTCGTGGAAACTCTTCTGAAAGACTTGGGGGTTCCGGTTGTACATCACTGTGAATCAGAAATCCCGCGTAGGCAGATGCAAATCCAGCAATAGAGACAAGTGCAATCGAAATAGCATAGACTGTGCTTAAAGATACCATTCTTCCTTCTTATGAATTCATAAGATGTTTCATTTAGTGAAAGATACGTCGTCTGAAATTGAAAACAATTTAATAAATGTTCGATACCTTCGCGACTCTATATTTTCATGGTGGTTAAACATTGTGTTGCTGGTTGTGGTTGTGGGATCGTTCGGGTACTTTTTGTATGCGAGTTATGGAACTGCAACACCGATTGAACTTCAAAAAATTCCATTTGAACCGAATCTTTGGCAGAACGCGACAAGAAATGTTCCAAGTACAGAATATGGACAAATTCCTCAAACTGAAACTGGATCTAGTGTACAGGGGTATTCCCGTCGAACAGGCGCAGCGGGACTTTAATGCATTACAAGAGGCTCCACCTGCACCTGTTGTGAAACGCCGACTAAGAATTAAAAATGCAGTACAGTAATGAGAACTGCGGCGGCATACACGTACAAAGCAAAAGTGAACGCCCAATCGAGACTGACAAAGGTGCAGTATCCATCGGGAGTTGCATACACAAATACAACCCTTCCATCTGCGAACTGTCGTCCGAATTATGGTATGTTGAGTTATGTCCGGAATATTTGTTGTAAAAACGTCACAAAACCGTGTGTTCCTTTGCATGTGGCCGGAACATTGCAAGGAGGAGGGCCTATGGATTCAGGCACATACATATTGTCCGGATCTGCAAATGGAATCGTGTATGATGCTGGAGGCGTATATTGCGAAATGTGTCCCCCTATTCTTCAACCGATTCTTGATGGAAATTTTTCGTCGGGAATTCGTTTGGACGGAAACGGAGGACCAACAATTTTAGACGGGAATAGATAAATGACATCGTATGTGACATTCAAGCTTCGTAGAAATACACAAGCAAACCTAATGAATGTTGTTCTTCAAGAAGGAGAACCTGCATACTCATTGGACACCCATATCCTAAAAATCGGAAATGGATCTCAAACATGGGCAAATCTTCCTGCATCGTCAGGATCCGGAACAGGTTCCACAGGTCCCACAGGTTCCACCGGTCCCACAGGTCCCACAGGTCCCACAGGTCCCACAGGACCCACAGGTCCCACAGGTTCCACAGGTCCCACAGGACAAGCATCGACTGTCACGGGACCACAAGGTCCTGCAGGGGTTTCTACAGGTGCACTGTATTATTTCAACTTGAGTGGAGCTGCAGGTGCAACTTTATCTGCACCTATGTCTCCAAGCATTGCAGGAGTTATGTCCAAACTACATGGTGAACTAGTTGCTAACAATACATACTATACTGGCGCGTTGTATCAAGGATACTTTACTCAGTCAACGACTCCATCGGCAGATCCAATTGCAACATTTGAAACTGTAGTAGCAGATCCAAACACAGATCATGTTCCTGCTGGAATCTGGACATTTTATGTCAATGCGTATTCATTCACTCAGAAAGTTCCTGCAACAGATCCACCTACAGATGCAGTTGCCTCTCACATTTGGGCAACATTGACTATTGGATCTGTATCTCCAATCCAGTCACAGAAAGTTCCAATTCAGGGACTCAATGATGGAAACATTTTAATTTCAATTGTAGTTCCTGAACTATCTATTTCTGTGTCGGATCGTATCCTTGTAAGTTTTTACATGGATCCTCCTGCATCCGGAAATGCAATTGAGTTTTGGACAGAAGGAACATCTGTAAGTTATACGATGACTTCATTGACACCCGGAGTAGGTCCTACTGGTCCCACAGGATCCACAGGTCCTACGGGTGCCACAGGTCCCACAGGAAGTATTCAAACTCCAACTGCAGATGTTAATTTTGGAGGATATGCATTGACAAATGCATCAACTGTTTATGCAACGGGACTATATGCATCGGGCGCAACAGACGTATCTCCTCAAATAGGAATATTCAATACAAAATCAACTGGGCTTTACCAGCAATATAAATTTAATAATTCAACAACTGGAGACGGGGGATATACACAGGATCACTTACAATTATTTTCGTATTCGAATGATCCAAATTATACTACAGGTAATAATGGCATATTCTTTTGTCTAGATATAAGTCCCAATGGAACTGTTACAATACCACGGTCGTTGTATACACCATATGCAAATGTGGGCGGTCGCATTGATGCACAAAGTGTAGCAGTATCTCAAAATATGTTTATACAAGGTAATCCTGTGACAGCTCTTCCAACCAATCCATATGCAGTCTTCCATACTTCAGTTAACATATCTGTAGATGGAGGTACTAACTCATACCCATCTCCTGCAAATGGAGGCTATGTGAATTCTTGGGATCTATACCCCGATCATCCTATTGTTCGGTCAGGAGTCAACGGTAGTGATACTACAGCATCATTCTTTTATCCACAAATCACAGGTCTGTATCAAATAAATGTAACACTTCCAATCAAAAGCGTATATTTTGATGATGACCCACTGTTGGGGTTTATTCAGACTTCTCCTAGTCTAGCACAAATATTTTCATTTCGATCGTCTGGGTCTATGTGTACAGTCCTCGAAGCAGGGTCTACATATCTGATTTGTGGATACTCATTTCAATACGGTGGTATATCATATAGAAACACCATTGGTGTTGGTGCAGGAGGAACACTATCCTTTGCATTATTAAGTACGAATGTGTAGGCTAGTATATAAAGAATGATCTCTGTATTTTGGGGATTTGTAGGATTTCTAGTTGGATTATTAGTCACATCTGTATTCTCTCCTCCTCTTCGTAAAGTTCCAACAGTTCCTAATCCGCTGGAACAAGAGCCACTGCATACAGACTCTGGGTGTGTATCGTTTACGTCCGAAGAAGTGCCTTGTACAGAGAGTGCAACATCAATGAATGTTCTCGCAGTCAAACATAAATGAATATTGTCCCACGAGACAGTCTTCCACTTTTTTCGTTTATTATTGGATTAGGGGTCGCGATTTGTTTATTCCGTAAACCATTTTATATTCAAAAAACACTGGCAGTTCCACTCGATACTGCAGAATCAAACATTGTAAAAATGGATGGAAAGTGTTTTCGATACCATGCGCAAGATACTCAGTGCAAAATACTTTCGTCTAAGTAAAAATGGCAGACGGAGCAACGGATCTTAGTGAGTTATTGGGAAGTGGACCCGTACAGAATCCATCGTTGCCACAGTCAACTACCTTTTCTCCTATTGTGACAGGCGGAGTAGACCCATTTATTGCTCCTCAAGTATCGTCCAGTAAACCAAGTGTGGACAGTTCGTCGCACATGTTTCACTCTATTCGGCACTCGTTCAAGCACCTATTGACATTCGTTGGGTTTTTTGTAGGAGCATTTGTTATTTCTCTCAGCACGCCTAGATCACTCATTTTGCAGTACATTCCAAACACATATACGTCCGGAGGAGTTCCGTCGTATCTAGGTTCAGCCATTCTAGGAGGCGCGGCAGTACTGATTGCATACGTGACAGGAACACTATTGAATGCGTTGTTCTAAGAGTCTTGTGCAACAAGTATATCTCCTTGATACGAATGAATGATCGCACGGTTGAATCCAGTCAGGGTATGATCGAGTCGGTATTCGATAAATTGTCGTGTTGTTCGCGACTGAAGAATCCACTCTTTCGCGGTATCATAGGAGAGAGTAAAGAAACAATCTTCCAAATCAATACCGTAGAGCGGAGCGCACAAATAAATTGGAAATGGTGTGACTCGCATTTTGTTAATATGTGTTGACTGTAAAAAAGATTTCGTTTTTTGGTTACGAATATTCAACACGTCGAAGCCCGTACTTATCCATGCATTTCCTAAGAAATTTCTTGCAGTCCGCACACGGTTCCGAGTTCATACACTCGCCGCTGTTATTCAGTCGAATGACAATCAAAACAGCTCCACGTAGTTGTGAAAGGTCACCCAAACGTTTCACAACCGCGCGTTCTGCGTGTATTGTGTTTTCCGACCATCCGCATCCTCTCGATCGAGATCCAACTCGATTCCTTGCTTCTGCGATAATCTTTCCACGCAAACGTATCTCTGCAAGGTGCAGAAATGTATTATGGAACCTGTTGGAAGGCATTTCTTACAGTTTCAAGATTTACTCTGTAAAAATTCGTTTTGAAGAAGTAATGGCAGATCTTGGATCCAATTCGATGTGGTCCGATATTTCTGGATCCACAACCGATATTTTGGGACCTGACTATAGTTATGCAGACAATATTCAAGGACCCTCTGCACAAGGTGTAGGTTCCGATGGAACGTTTAGTCAATTAGGAAGAAATGCAAGCGCAATTGCATACTATGTCCAAACGTTAATTACAGGAGATCCACCACTTGGAAATCAGTTTTTTGTGAATACTGGAGGAACATGTACTGCATCTGACGGTCAACTACGATCAAGATATAATTATGTGAACAATATGTCTTCGGGATCCGCTGCCCTTCCTGCATCGATGAGTGAACTTGGATCGGACTTTAATGGATTGATTCCAGGAGTCGTGGATGATATTGAAGGATTGAATCCGACCTACTTGTTTTCTGCAATGACTGCAGATTCATCTCCATCATGTGGATGTTACAAATGCAATGTTACATCTGGAACCCCCTATCAATTTTTAACTCCTTCGCTAGATCCTGATTTTTCGTCTGATCAATGTCAAGAAGTCGATATTTCAAACTGTTCTCCTCCATCTACAGAATCGTTCGGAAACCAATGGAACTATACGCTTCCGGTCGCAATTGTTGGTATTCTTGCGTTACTTGTATTTTCAGCGAAATAATTGAAATACTTCAATGGAAAACGTGTTTCGAATTAAGAAGAGCAGAGATGGGCCTGCAAAGTCTAAGCAGCAGGATTCTCTTGGAACTCTGGATTCGGTACATCAAACGATTGTCTCGTCAATGAGAGAGAGTCGAATGAACATAGATGAACTACGAAAACGCAAAGAAGAACTTGAAGATCAAATGGATTCTCTTGAGAATGTACATATTGCAACAAAAATCCAAGAAGAGTTATCCAAAGTCACCAAACAACTACTGCAAAAAAATCCAGTCGAAGATTATTACTTGAAAAATGCAGATATTATGTTGAAATATTACGGAAGCTCTGAAAAAGCTCAATCCATGTCTTCAACACCCTCGGATAAAAATACATTTGTCAAGTATTTGTACTTGCAGCCACAAGAGAATCCGTCTGTTTCCAAAAAAGAACTATATAATGAATTCACGAGTCGAATGAAAGTAAATAGACACACTGTAGATGTGATTAAAAGCGTTTCTGATCACTGCGATAAATGCAATGTTCCGCGCGAACAATTGGACGATGAAAGTCTTGTGTGCCCGAAATGTGGATCGGAAGAGTACTTACTTGTTGTGTCTGATTTTCCATCGTTTCGTGATCCTCCCAAAGAACGAAATAATTACGCATACAAAAAAATTAATCACCTGAATGAAATCCTAAATCAGTTCCAAGCAAAAGAATCTACAATTATTCCAGAAGACGTTATGAATGAAGTTGTTCTTGAAATTAAAAAACGACGAATTCAAAATATCGCAGAACTTACGGAAACAGGAATGCGAGAAATTCTAAAGAAACTCAATCGATCAAAGTATTATGAACATGCAACTCATATTTTGTCTCGCTTGAACGGAAACCCTCCACCAACAATCACTCCTGAAATTGAAGAGAAGATACGAACTATGTTTCAAGAAATCCAAGCGCCGTTTTTGCTCTATTGTCCAGATGACCGTACAAACTTTTTATCGTATTCATACATTTTATATAAATTTTTTGAGTTACTTGAACTTGATGAATATAAAGTCTACTTTCCTTTACTGAAATCAAGAGATAGACTTATTGCACATGATCAAATCTGGAAAAAAATCTGTGAGTACTTGCGTTGGCAATTTATTGATTCTGTATAAATAAAAAATGGATTTATTATTTTTACGTTTGAATACAATACCAAAGGTGAAATGGATCATGCAATGACGATTATCCGACATTCACCTATCGGATACCTTCGAATTTCGGGACTTGGACTTACAGAGCTTCCGAAAATTCCGGAAGGTACTACAGAATTGAGTTGTACTCATAATAGACTTACAAAGTTGCCAGATAATCTTCCAAAGAGTTTGAAAGTATTGTATTGCTATTATAATCAACTCACTGAACTTCCAAAAACACTTCCGGAAGGTCTTTACCTAATAGACTGCGGAAACAATCGTCTCACAACCCTTCCGGACACTCTTCCAAAAAGCATGGAATACTTGTACTGTTCAAACAATCAATTGACCATGCTTCCGGAGACTCTTCCGGCAAGTATTAAAATCTTAGGTTGTGATCAGAATCGTATTTCCAAACTGCCTGATGTTATCCCTACCAGTCTCTCTAGACTTTGGTGCCAAAGCAACCGTTTGGCATCACTTCCAGAGACTCTTCCGGCAAGTCTTGTAGACTTATATTGTTACAACAATATTCTAACCAGACTTCCAGAGACTCTTCCTCCTGCAATTGCGAAGTTAGTATGCGATAATAATAACCTCACTCTATTGCCGGAAAAACTTCCGAAATCTCTCGAGCTACTGAATTGTGCCAAGAATCGTTTGACACGATTACCGGATGTTCTTCCGGAATCTATTCAAATTATAAATTGTTGTAGCAATCACTTGAGTTGTTTTCCGGATACTCTTCCTGCAAGACTGAGTGAAATATTTCATACGGATAATTATTTACTTCCGATCCGTGAAAGTAACGAATCTATTCGTGAGTATATCCACCGTGTCAATGCCATCTCAGAAACACAAAGTAAAGAACGCATTACAGAACGATGTGCTGTGTTCTTTGAAGAGTTGGCAAAGAAGATGTGGCATCCTTCACGGGTGGAACGACTCATGCTGGCAGGAATAGATATGGAGGAGATGTGAAAAACGGATGTGAATTATTTTTCGATTCAATATCAAAAGATGTTTCGCAATATTGGTGTGATTGGTCATATGCTCACTTTTGAATACTATGCATGGCACTCTGCCTACAATACGATATGTGTTCCACTATCTATGGTGAGCCTACGAATGGGGAATCGGTCGGTGTATGTCAGTACTCCAGAGTATGGATGGCGTTCTGACTACGATGCAGAACCGGAAGCAAAAAAAGTATTTCGTGAGTTTCTTGCATGTATTCAGTCTGCCCAACGCAAGCATGACTTTGACTCCATATCTGTAGAATCGTCAAGATACTCTTCTAAACCCATACACTCCGTCGGGAACT
>Ga0136644_10003814_pt1 | contig 11223 bp, 8 predicted proteins | sample C_130820_EF_Meta_FD_94780 | JGI IMG/M metagenome (GOLD analysis project Ga0136644, IMG submission 94780) | Freshwater microbial communities from Lake Croche, Canada to study carbon cycling - C_130820_EF_MetaG (v2) (version 2) | ecosystem: Environmental > Aquatic > Freshwater > Lake | place: Lake...
GCGACGCCGGCCGCGGCCTGTGCGGGGCGATCACGGCGATCCTGCATGGTGCAGCCAACCGCACGAGTGCGGAACTGGCCGCTGCCGTCGGGCCTTTCGACGGCTTTGCCGCCAACCGCGAACCGATGCTCAACGTCATGCGGATGCACCGAACGGCCGTCGACACGATCGACTCCTCATGCCCCGGCTACCTGCGGGATGCCGCCCGGAAGGTCTGGGACGAGGTCTTGGCGGGCGGGCAGAGCCACGGCTACCGCAATGCCCAGGCGACGGTGCTGGCTCCAACCGGCACGATCTCGTTCCTCATGGACTGCGACACGACGGGCATCGAGCCCGACATCGCACTGGTGAAATACAAGCAACTCGCCGGCGGCGGCATGCTCAAGATCGTCAACCAGACGGTTCCGCTGGCCCTGAGGACGCTGGGCTATGAAGGTCCAGCGATCGAGGGAATCCTGGCCTTCGTCGACAAGAACGACACCATCGAAGGGGCACCGGGCCTCAAGGATCAGCACCTGTCAGTCTTTGACTGTGCGTTCAAGCCGCGATTGGGCGTTCGCAGCATCGCCTGGGAGGCGCATGTCAAGATGATGGCGGCGGCACAGCCGTTCATCTCGGGGGCGATCTCCAAGACGGTGAACATGCCCCGCGAAACAACGCCGGCCGACATTGCCGGCGCGTATATGGAGGGCTGGCGGATGGGGCTGAAAGCCCTGGCGATCTACCGTGATGGATCGAAGGAGAGTCAGCCTCTCAATACCAGCACCGAGGCTGACAAGACGGCCGCCAAGGCGACGCCCGCCCCTCGCCGCGAGCGGCTCCCGGATACCCGTCGGAGCGTCACCCACAAGTTCAACGTGGGTGGCCACGAAGGCTATATCACTGTTGGCCTCTACGACGACGGCCGGCCGGGTGAACTCTTCATCACGATGGCCAAGGAGGGCAGCACGATCGGTGGCCTGATGGACGCCTTCGGAACGTCGGTGTCGATGAGCCTGCAGTATGGTGTGCCACTTGAAGTCTATGTGAAGAAGTTTTCACACACTCGCTTCGAGCCCTGGGGCTACACCAAGAACCCGGACATCCCGGTGGCCAAGAGCCTGGTCGACTATCTCTTCCGCTGGATGGGCACGGAATTCATCGCCGGCTACCGAGAGGCCAACCGGCCGGGTGGCAGCCATGGCGCCGCCAGCGGCGAAGAAACATCCTCCGGCGACGATACGGAAACAGAGCGCAAGCCCGCCGCCATGACGGCGCGCGGGCTTGCCGATGGCCAAGGAAAGGCCCGCACCAACGGTGAGGCGACATCCAGCCGGGGCAAGCATCCGGCCGGCACCAACGGTCATGCCACAACTCCGACAGCCACCGCGTCAGCCGTGAAGGTGGCCGGTGCCACGGACAGGAATGCAGCGATGCTCGAACGGGCCGGCCTCAAGATGGCGGTCGATCCGACCGCCAGCCCGGCCGACCGGCAGAGCCAGTTTGCCAAGTTCCAGATCGACGCCCCGGCATGCGACAACTGTGGCTCGATCACGGTCCGGAACGGCAACTGCTACCTGTGTCATAACTGCGGCAACAGCATGGGGTGTTCGTGAAGGCGTGCCTTTACGGTCGGTCGGAACGGTGGTAGCGGCTGAATGACTGTGTTGGAATTCGTCTGGAGAACGACGCGTCGTTCGGACGAAGCTACTGTCACTGACATTCGACTTGTTTCCGCGTCCCGTCGGAGGTGCCAAAACCAACGCGTTGGTCCGGATCCTTGAAAAGCGCCCGCCCGCCAGCAGCGATGCCACCGGAGCGGGGCCCGATCCGCATCAGTTTCGCACGTACTACCCCGTTCGCAGGCGGACGACAGGTTCGATATTCCGAAAGGCCGTGGCAGAGACATCTGCCGCGGCCTTTCGCTTTTCCCCCACCACATCCGGCAAAAACCCTTGCCCTGGTGGCCTGGCCGGCCGGCGTTTGCCCCGCCTCGCACCCCCCGTTAGCATACCGCCCGAGGACGCCGCCACGGCGGCTTGAGCCCCGGGGCTCTACGTGTTTGATATTCCATAGTCTGCGAGGTGATGTGTGCGACGGTGGATGCGCTCCCTGATCGTGGCCCTGCTGTGCCTGACCCTGTCTGTCGATACGGCCAAGGCCTGCTGGTGGCGCCGTCACCACACGACCGCCCGCAACTACAGTCCAGCCCTTCCCGGCCAGCCACTTGATATGCCAGTTGGCACTCCAATTGCCAATCACGCTGGCGGTCCAACGTGCTGTCTCCCCGGAGAGGGCTCGGTCGCGTTCATGTCTGAGGCCGAGTTCGTGGTCGTTGTCGAGCAACACGACCACACTCTGTTCGACAGTGACGTTTTTGATTCGGAAGTGGTGGTGTCTGCCGGCGTCGACACCGAATGGGTAAGCGAGCAGGCTGAGACGTCTGCCGAGCCAGACCAGGTCATCCGTGGTCGTGAAGAGCCGACTGCGGCCGAGCACTCGGCAACGACTGCGGACACGGTGGTCGTCCACGGTCCCACATTCGTGGTGGACGAGGCGTCAGCCGCTCCGGAACCCGCCTCGGTCGTGGCCGCCCAGCCGATGCCCGTCCAGGCCGCGAGCCCGGACGTGCTGCCGAATCCGGTGGTCACGAAGGAACCGCTGCCGGACCTGCTCCCCGCCACCGCCGGGCCGGATGAGCCGGCGACAATCCCGCAGCCGCTGGAGCCGAATCTGTTTGATCTCTACGACGATACGGAAGGGAACGCAGCCGGCGACGATGCGACGCTGCCTGCCGACGAAGCGGCTACCGAAGAGCCAGAAGAGACACCGCCGGCTGCGTCGGAGGCCGACCCTGAGGCGGCGTTCTTCACGCCGAGAGAGCCGATGCGTCGCTGGACCAACGAGGCTGGCACACATCAAGCCCAGGGCTGGCTCGTCGAACTGCGTGCCGACCGGGTGCGAATCCTGAAGGTCAACGGTCGCCATACGACCGTAGCACGGGAGTCGCTCTCCTCGGAAGACCGTGACTACGTCTCGGCCGTCAACGATCGACTGTCATCCGATCATCACTCTGCTGCCGCCTCGACGACCACAGCCGGCCTCTGATTACCCGGCAGGCGATCGCCCGGCAGCACGGTTTCAAGCTGCCGCCGTAGCCCTTATTCGTCGAGCACCGCCACCGTCTCGAAGGCCTTGCCTTCGAGCATTTCCAGCGACGCGCCGCCGCCAGTCGAAACATGGCTCACCCGGTCGGCATACCCGAGCTGCTCGACCGCTGCAGCCGAGTCGCCGCCACCGATGATCGTGATCGCACCGTTGGCCGTGGCCGCAGCCACGGCGTCGGCCACGGCCTTGGTGCCCGCGTCGAAGGGTGGCATCTCGAAGACCCCCATCGGACCGTTCCACACGATGGTGCCGGCCGAGCGGACGATCTCCGCATACTGCTTCGCCGTCTCAGGCCCGATGTCGAGCCCTTCAAACCCGTCCGGAATGGCACCGGCCTTTACGATCTGCTTGTTGGCACCTGAGGAAAAATCGTCGGCGCAGTGGGTGTCGACCGGCAGCACGAGCTTGGAGCCTGCCTTGGCGATCAGTTCCTTCGCCAGATCGAGTTTGTCTTTCTCGACCAACGACTTGCCGGTCTTGCCGCCCTGCGCCAGCGAGAACGTGTAGGCCATGGCGCCGCCGATCAGCACGTGGTCGCAGACCGACAGGAGGTTCGTGATCACGGCGATCTTGTCCGACACCTTCTTGCCGCCCAGGATTGCGACGAAGGGACGCTTCGGCTGGGCAATCGCGTCGGCGAGATACTGGATTTCCTTCTCCACCAGGAAGCCGACTACGGCCGGCTTGCCGAGGGCTTTCATCGCCACGGGCACCGCATGCATGCTGGCCTCGGTGCGGTGGCAGGTGCCAAAGGCGTCGTTGACGTAGGCATCGGCCAGGGCGGCGAGCCCGGAGACATAGGCGATGTCGTCTCCTTTCTTCTCACCCTTGTTGAACCGCACGTTCTCCAACACGAGCACGCCTCCTGCCGGCAGCGTCTTGGCTTTGGCATGCGAGTCGGGCCCTCCCGTATCGCTGGCGAGCATCACCGGAACCCCGAGCAGTTCGCCGAGCCGCTTGGCGACCGGGGCGAGGGAAAAGGCCTGCTCAAACCCCTTGCCCGCCGGACGGCCCAGATGCGACATGAGGATCGCCCGGCCACCACGGTCGAGAATCGATTTGATCGTCGGCAATGCCATGCGGATCCGTCGGTCGTCGGTGATCGCCCCGGCGTCATCCTGCGGGACGTTGAAGTCGACGCGAACAAGGACGGTTTTGCCCTGGGGATCGATGCTGGCGACGGATTTCTTGGCCATGGGTGGCTCCTGCGGGATGTCTCACGGGCGGCAACGGGGCCGTATTCGACAACAGCAGCGGCCGGACCGCAACCCAGGCGGGCCTCTCGCCAGCCGTTCCCCATCCTCGGCCCTACACTGCTGGCATTTCCTGCAGCGGGAAGCGATAGTTTTCTCCATGAGACACCCGATTTTCATCGCCGGATTCTGCCTGTGCCTCGCCGTCGGCAGCGTGGCCGGCGCCCAGCCGCCGGCGTTGACTGACCAGCTGCCCTGGGAGCCCGACTACGCCAGCGCCGTCGCCGCAGCACAGGCCCAGCACCGCCACATGGTCGTGCTGCTCGCCACCGCCAACGACGAACCCTGCCGCATTCTCGTGGAGCAGCGGCTGACTGATCCACTCATCCGCGAGTCGCTTGCGGACATGGTCTGGGTGCGGGTGCTGGACGATGCCGAGTTGGAACAGGCACTCGAGTCCAGGAAGCATCCGACACTGGCCTTCGTCAATCCGTTCACCGGCGGCGTGCTCCACCGTGTTACCGGAGAGAAGACCGTCGAACTCTTGGCGCGGGAGATCGTGCATGCGCGGCGGGCCATCGGGCTTGCCCTACCGCCGGCGCTCGAGGCAGTAGCAGAGCGGATGTTTGCCTTCGATGAAGCGGGGGTCGAAGCATTGCTTCAGGCCGGCGATGCCGACGGGCTCCAGGCGCTGCTGGCCGCTGCGGCCAACGACGACTCGCGGCTCGCCAACTATCTCGTGGCCCAGGTCACCCTCCCGGCCGGACTCGTGCCCGACGACATTCGTTTCCTGGTCGGGACCGACTGCCTCGAGGGCGTGAATACGAGTCTGGATTTCCTGGGCGATCCGCTGGTGGCAGCCCGCCCTCCCGACTTGGAGGCTTCGTGTATCGAATACCCGCTGCCAGAATCGAGGCTCGTGCTCGTCCCATTCGACAGTTCCCAGGGAGCGGAGGGCCGCGTGCGGATCACGGCCCCAAACTGCCGCCTCACGACCGATACGATACGATTCGACGAGCCAGCTCCGGGAACCGCCGTCCAGATCAGACACTATGAGGTTCGTCCGCTCGCCGTGGCCGAGGCGTCGCGGCTCTCCGGCCGCGTGCTCAAGCCCGACGGCACACCAGCTGCCGCCGCGATCGTTCGCATCGATGACTGGTACGAAACCTCCGATGAGGACGCCGCACCGCTGCCCGCCGTCGTCCGCACCAATGCGGATGGCCGATTCACGTTTCCCCGGGTATCACCCGGCCGCTGGCTGGTGCGGGCAGAGTTTCCCGGTGGCGAGCGGGAACAGTTCGTCGACCTCGAAGCTGGCGGCCACGCATCGTGCGATCTCTCGCTCTCGGCCGTGACCACCGTGGGCCTGCGGTGGGTGCTCCAGACCGACGAACTCTCACAGGATCTGGCTGGACCGGGCGTGCAGACCGGCGAGGCGTATACAAGCGTCGCCAGCAGTCGCATCGCACTCGGCCGAGGGATGCGGATTCGCACGAACGATTATGGCGACATCATGATGGCTCAGACGCCCCTGGCGGACGACAGCCTGACCGAGGAGTCACGGCAGGCTCTGGCAGCTCTGCCTGCGGGCACGCCCGTCTGGTATCTCTTCGACTGCGCCTACACAGACGACTTTCTCCCGCTCTCAGGGCTGCACCGCGAGGCCCGTCCCTTCGACGCCATCCAGGCCGTTCGCGATGGCGACCCCCTGCCCGACCAGGACTGGGCCATCATCGGCCCGATTCTGCCTCAGGCGGTCACCGATGCGCGGGATCGCGGCAACTATTTTCAGTTTGCCCGCGGCGAACCTGTCCGCCAGGGAGACGTCTTCACGCTGCGCTCCGCGACGAGCAACCGCTTTGCCAAGCTCGAAGTCACCTCGGTGACGATCGTCACTCCGGCATCTCGATGACCGCCTTGAGCACGCCACCGGCAGGCTCCAGCAACCGCGGAAACGCCGCAATCGTGTCGGCAAATGGCACGTGGTGGGTGATCCACGGCCCCGTGTCAATCGTTCCTGTTTCGATCAGCCCAATGATCCTGGCAAAATCGCGGGACAGTGCGTTGCGGCTGGCGAGGATCGTCAACTCCCGCCGATGCATGAACGGCGCGTGCGGAAACACAAGGTCGCTCTGCGTGATGCCAACGTAGACGAGCCGCCCTCCAAAACTGCAGAGTTTCAAAGCATTCGCCATGCTGGTGGTGCTGCCGGTGGCATCGACGACGAGGTCGCACATTCTCCCATCGGTGAGCCCCGCGATCTGCTGCTCGTCAGACGCGTCGCCCGTGGCGACAAGCGTGTCGGCCACACCCATCGTGTCACGGACAAGCGCGAGACGGCTCTCGATCATGTCCATCACGATCACACGGGCCCCGGAGAGCTTGGCGAATTCAAGCGCCGACAGACCGATCGGCCCGGCACCGATGATCAATACATTCTCGCCCTGGCGTGGGTGGCCACGGTCGATCGCATGGCAGCCGATGGCGAGCGTCTCCACGAGCGCGTTCTGGGCATGCGAGAGATTCGGTGAGGGATGGAGTTTTCTCGCTGGCACCGTGAAGAGCGGCCGCAATCCTCCGTCGCAGTGCACGCCCAACGTCTGGTGATGTTCACAGCAGTTGGTCAATCCCCGCCGGCATGAATAACAGGCCTGACAGTTGATGTAGGGCTCGACGCAGCAGCGATCGCCCGCCTTCACGTTCACGACACCGGGACCGACGGCCACCACCTCGACTCCCAATTCATGCCCGGGAATGCGGGGGTAGCTGAAGAAGGGCATCTTGCCGAGGTAGCCACCATAGTCGGTGCCACAGATACCGACCGCATGCACGCGGACCACTGCCTCCCCAGCCAGTGGTGCCGCCGGTTCCGCGATCTCGACGAATCGGAACTCGCGTGGCTTCTCCAACAGCAGGCTCTGCATTCTGTCACTCCCTGTTCGCAAGGCCGTAGAAACGTGACGCAGTGCCGCCCCAGATCGCGGCCTGTTCCGTCATCGATAACGTGCTCGACACATCCCGGATGATGCTCGCCACCTCGGCATAGTCGCCGGAGAGCAGGCAGACTGGCCAGTCGCTGCCGAACATGAGCCGCTCAGGCCCGAACGCCGTCAGCGCGATGTCGAGACAAGCTGCAAAGTCCGCCGGACTCCACTGTCGCCAGGCCGCCTCCGTCACCAGCCCCGACAGCTTACAGCAGACGTTTTTCTGTTTGGCCAGCGACGCGATGTCCCGCCGCCACGGCTCCATGTCGCCGGGTGATTTCCATCGTGCGATCTGTGGCTTTGCCAGATGGTCGAGAACGAACGGCTGATCGGGAAGCTGGGCCGCGAGTTCCGCGGCCGCCGGCAGCTGTTGCGGATAGAGCAGGAGGTCGTACGTGAGACCGACGGACTCGAGTGATTTCAGTCCCCGCACGAACTCTGGGCCCAGGAGAAACCTGGGGTCGGGCTCGTCCTGCACCACATGCCGCACGCCGACCAGGTGTTTTCGGTCCACGAAGGCAACGAGTTGCTCAGCGACGCGTGGGCTCCGCAGATCGACCCATCCCACGACGCCACGGATCAGCGGATGCTTCTCCGCCAAGGCGAGCAGCCAGTGGGTTTCCTCAAGGGTCTGCCGGGCCTGGACGGCGACCGTGCCGCCGATGCCCTCGGCCGCGGCCACCGGACCGAGATCTCCCGGCAGGTAATCGCGGGCCAGCCGCTCCATGCCGGCACCGATCCAGGGATAGTCCGCGGCGGAATAGCTCCAGAAATGCTGATGCGAGTCGATGTGCATGGGGCTCACAAACAGGGGCCGCGCGTTGCGCGTCAGTTGTTTTCCGTGAGGCCTTCGATGTGCCCGATGTTTTTCACCGGGGCAAAGATCGCCTGTACGTCGGTGAGCAATGCCATGTCGATCGGCTCGGCGGCCCAGGTCGCCCAGTCGCGGATGTTGGTCGGATTCGCACTGCCGGCCACCGTGGTGGCAATGTCGGGATTGGCGAGCGCAAACTGCAGGGCGAGCTTTGCAATCGGCGTGCCGCGGCTCCGGCAGAGCTCAGCCGCCCGCCTGGCGGCCGCCTTGACCGCTTCCGGCTCCTTGAGCCAGCCAGGGAGCGGCGCATCGGTGAGGAGCCGAGCGCTGAACGGTCCCGCGCTCATGACACCGATCCCCCGGGCCTTGAGATAGGGAATCGTCTCGTCGGCAAACCTGGTGTTCTGCAGCGTGTACTGGTTGTAGTTGAGCACGCAGTCGATGTGGGCCTGGTCGGCAATGAACCGAAAAATTTTCTGGGGATAGCCGCTGAAGCCGACAAATCGAACCTTGCCCGCCTGCTGGATCTTTCGCAGGGCTGGCAGCGTCTCGTCAACGATCTGTTGCATCGGCACGAACTCGATGTCATGACAGAGGATGATGTCGAGGTGGTCGGTGCCGAGCCGGTGCAACGACACATCCACGCTCTCGGCCACCCGCCGGGCCGAGAAGTCGAAGTGCGGCAGGTCGTAGCGGCCGAGCTTCGTGCACAGGAGATAGTCGTGCCGGGGTATGTTCCGCAGCGCCACGCCGAGGAGAACCTCACTCATCCCACGCCCGTAGAAGGGGCTCGTATCGATGAGGTTCATGCCACAGTCGAGCGCCGCCCGCACGCTCTCCAGCGCCTCGTCGAGCGTGATCGAGCGGAATTCCTGCCCCAGCGACGATGCGCCGAAGGCCAGGATCGGGACCTCCAAGCCGGTGGTGCCAAGCGGGCGGGTTTGCATGGGTTTACCTGCCTGGGTTCATCGGAAGGTTCTGCAGCCGACGGACAGCAAGAGGTTGGCCCACGGCTGCTGGTCGGCGGTCTGGATCGTGAGCACATGGTCAGCCGAGGCGACCGCCTCGTAGAAGTCCCACTTCACGATCGGCTCGAGCGTGCAGCCGCTTTTCGCCGCGGAGAGGATCCGCCGGTACTCTGCCCAGACCGGCGGATCGCCCGGCGTCGCGGCCGCATAGGAATCGCTACGGTCGACACCCATCGTATGCACCTCGTCGATCTGCACCGTGCCGAGGATCGCCTCAAACACCTGCGCCACGGTGGGCACACCCGGCATGAGTTGCAGCGAGACGAGTTCCGCCCGGGGCCCCCGCTTGTTGGCTGCGGGATAGTTGCCGTCGGCGATCAGCACCTTCGAGTGATGCCCTGCCTGGGCGAGGATCCGGAGAACGTCCGGGTGGAGCAGCGTGGTGTTGAGCATTCTGTATGGTCACCGAAAAGGCACTGTTGGTCTGGTCATTCCGCGAGAGGCCATGCGGTAGCCGCCTGCCCGCGGAGGCTCGCCATCGTCTGCCGGGCAGCGTCGATGGCGGTCGGCAGCGGAAACACTTCCGCCGACAGAAACCCTTCGTAGCCGATCGCACGAAGTGCGGCAACAATCGGCCGGGCATTCACGTGTCCTAGCCCCATCGCCCGGCGGTTGGAGTCGGCCCAATGCACATGCCCCACCCGGCTGCCGGCAGCGGCGAGGGCGGCGGCGACATCCGCCTCCTCGATGTTCATGTGAAAGAGGTCGCAGAGCAATTGCACCGTGCGGATGCCGCCCGCCTCCAGGAATGCCGCGGCGTCCCCCTGGCGGTTGAACAGGTTCGTTTCGTAGCGGTTGAGCGGCTCGTAGAGCAGCACCTGCCCCAGTTCGGCAGCGCGGGCCCCAAGTTCATGAAGGGCCGCAGAGAGGAAGCCGACTGCATCGTCCAGCGAGACGTTCCCCTCGCTTCTGCCCTGCATCGATCCGATGATCGCCGGCGCGCCACACTCGCCGGCAACGTCGATCATGCCTGCAATGAAATCCCGCGCCGCCGCCCGCACGGCGGCATCGGCATGGCAGAGATGGAGTTTTTGTTTCACCCAGCCGGCACCAGTTCCGACTGCTGCCAACACCAGCCCATGTTCCGGCAGCAGCCGTGCAAGCTCCGCCCTGGGAAACGCTGCTGCCGACTCAGGAAAAATCTCCACGGCGTCAAAGCCCAGTTCGGCCGCAGCGCGGCAGGCGGCCGCCAGCCCATCCGAGTTGCCGTTGGTGTGGAATACGAAGGGACCCTGCCGCGCCTCTGGCACCAGACAGATCGTGATGGCGGATTTCATCGCTGGAGACCAGATTCCCTACGAACAATCCTCAGCCCAAAAAGAGCGGGCGGAAATGGCGGTCAAAAATGTTGTCGGTCACCTGCCGGGCCACGATCTCGCGATTGGCCGTCAGCAGATCGGTATACCGAGCACCCTGCTTCGCGGCCACCTTGAACGACACGTGCAGAAGTTGGCGGACGTTGGCATTGAACTGCGGATTCGTCGGTACGTGGCGGATCGCCGCGGCCAGCCGGGGCCCACTCCAGCCGTTGACCTCCGCGGCCGACGGTAGCTTCGAACGGTCGATGTCGATGACGGTCGCATACGGCCCGCAGAGTTCGTCGACGTGGTCGAGGGCATACGCATAGATTTCCTTGGCCAGCACGAGTCCATCGCCGCCAGACTCGGCCAGTCCGATCAGTTCCTCAAGCCAGGTCGTTCCGGCAGTCTTCAGATGCACGCCGGCACCGGTGGAATCAAGCACACGTCGGATCACAGGGTAGAGAGAGAACTTGTCGCTGCCACTATGCACAGACAGCTTCAGGGAGCGGGGCAGGCCGTAGCGGTCGGCCGCGAAGGCCAGCACTGCGATGTCATCGGCAAACTCGCGTTCGAATCTCGCGAGATCACCCACATAGTCGACACCCTTGTTGAACCGGCCGGTGAATTTCGGAGCGATCGTCTCCAGGGGAATCCGTTCGTCGGCGAGTAGGGCGAGGATCACGAGCAGTTGCGGCGGCGTCTGGGGAAGGTCGGTCTCGTCCATGCTCACTTCGGTGACGAACGGCCTGCTGCCCA
>Ga0136644_10003815_pt1 | contig 11223 bp, 3 predicted proteins | sample C_130820_EF_Meta_FD_94780 | JGI IMG/M metagenome (GOLD analysis project Ga0136644, IMG submission 94780) | Freshwater microbial communities from Lake Croche, Canada to study carbon cycling - C_130820_EF_MetaG (v2) (version 2) | ecosystem: Environmental > Aquatic > Freshwater > Lake | place: Lake...
CAAAATGCCGAAATTCCGCACTATGCGAGTTGGAACGCCTGTGGTGGCGACGCATTTATTAAGAGACGCTGAATCACATCTGACGCCAATTGGTAGTTTTTTACGAAAGAACAGTTTAGATGAGTTGCCTCAGTTGTGGTGCATTTTGGTAGGGGACATGAGTTTTGTTGGCCCTCGTCCGGCGCTGTTCAATCAATATGATTTGATAACCTTGCGTTCAAATCAGGGTGTACACACCTTAGTGCCTGGCCTGACCGGCTGGGCGCAAGTCAACGGCCGAGACGAGTTGCCAATTCCTGAAAAAGTGGCATTGGATGCTCAGTATTTGGCATGCCAAGGATTCTGGTTCGATCTCAAGATTCTGTGGTTGACCTTTCTGAAGGTGATTCAGCGTGACGGTGTGTCGCACTGATGATTTTCTTAGCTAGGTGCAATAGATAAAAATAGAGACCTATCCAGGGTCCATCGCCAAGACCGACATATCATGAAGTTATCTCGATGAATGTATATTTTTAAAACATGAGTTGAGATAGCAATCAGTTCGTACCGTATAAATTTTGCTCAAAACACATCAACTCCATGGACAGTGCCGCCTCAACATCAGCCACGATCATTCTTGAGCTGCCAAGAAGCTTTAAAAGGCTCATCGTCTTGGCCGTCGACACCAGCCTCTGTGTGCTTTCTGTGTGGCTGGCTTTTTACCTTCGATTGGGGGAGTTCTCATCGCTAAGTAAGTCACAATCAGCAGCCGTTTACGCCGCAATTTTGACTGCGATACCCACGTTCATCGTTTTTGGCTTGTACCGCACCATTTTCAGGTTCAGCGGATTGACTGCCATGTTGACCGTGATGCGGGCCATGCTCGTCTATGGTTTGATTTATGCCACCTTGTTCACCGTCATCGCTATTGACGGTATTCCACGCACCATTGGTTTGATTCAACCCATTTTGCTGTTTCTGTTTGTGGGGGCCTCTCGTGCATTCGCAAGCATGGGGCTTGGGGGGCTTTATCAAGGGCGTATCCAACGAGCGGCGTTACCGCAATTGTTGATTTACGGCGCTGGCAGTGCGGGTCGCCAGATGGCAGCGGCCATGGCCAACAGTCAAGAGATGAGGGTGGTAGGTTTTCTGGATGACGACGACCGCTTGCATGGTCATGTGCTCAACGGACTGCCCATCTACAACCCTCAAAACTTATCTAAGGTATTGGCCAAAGTTCCCGTCACGGACGTGTTGTTGGCCTTGCCCTCAGCCACACGACAGCGGCGCAACAACATATTGACCGCATTGACCGAGCACCAATTGGCTGTGCGTACCTTGCCCAATTTGAGCGACATAGCCTCTGGCAAAGTGAGCTTGAGTCATGTGCGAGATTTGGACATTGACGACTTGTTGGGGCGGGAGCCAGTCAAGCCCAATGGCTTGCTGCTCCATCGAAATACCCATGGAAAATCTGTGTTGGTCACGGGCGCCGGTGGCAGCATCGGCAGCGAGTTATGCCGCCAAATCATCAAGTGCCAACCCCGACAGTTATTGATGGTTGAAATGAGCGAGTTTGCGCTTTACCAGATTCATCAAGAATTAATGGGTACTTTGGCGGCTTTGCAAAGCGACCATGAAACCATGGCGATAGAGCTTGTACCCCTGTTGGCGTCGGTGTGCGACGAGGTGCGCATGAAGGAGATCATGAGCACATGGCGACCTCACACGGTCTACCATGCAGCAGCTTATAAACATGTCCCATTAGTTGAGCACAATCCGACCGAAGGTTTACGTAACAATGTCTTAGGTACCTTGGTTTGTGCCCAAATGGCGGCTCAAAATGGCGTGCTGAATTTTGTACTCATCAGCACGGACAAAGCCGTTCGTTCAACCAATATCATGGGCGCGACCAAACGTCTCTCCGAGATGGTTCTCCAGGCATTGGCAGTTAAAAGCCGTACCAATTTTTCTATGGTTCGTTTTGGCAATGTCTTGGGTTCCAGTGGCTCTGTTGTGCCGTTGTTTCGCGAGCAAATTAAAAACGGGGGTCCTATCACACTGACCCATCAAGAAGTAACCCGTTATTTCATGACCATTACAGAAGCCGCTGAGCTTGTGATTCAAGCAGGCGCCATGAGTACGGGGGGCGATGTGTATGTTCTCGATATGGGGCAACCCGTTCGTATCGCAGACCTTGCAAAACGCATGGTGGAATTGTCTGGTCTGACTTTACGTGATGCAGAAAATCCAGATGGGGATATCGAAATCACCCTCGCAGGCTTACGCCCAGGTGAAAAATTGTTCGAAGAACTGTTGATTGGTAACAACCCCAAGTCAACGCAACACATTCGCATCATGAAAGCGAATGAAGAATTTTTACATTGGGATGTCTTACAGCTTAAGTTGAACGCTTTAAAAGCCTGCATGAAGGTCAACGATGCGCCCGCCTTACGTGGCATACTGCAAGAGCTGGTGCCCAGTTACAAACCAACGGGTGAAGTAGTGGACTGGGTTAGCTTGGCGAAACACGAAAAAAAACATCCTTAAGCAGCTGAGTCAGAAAATCAGTCATCCAGCAATAACATTAAGATAGATGAAATATCCAATGGTTTTCCTATGACATTGACGGTGATAGGACTACTGCTTGAATTTGAATTCAAAGAAGTAATACTACAGGTGTAAGACTTTCCAGAAGTAAATCCCGAAACTGAAATAGGGGATGACATACCCGTTTTTTCAATGGTAGTTTGGCTTGGAGACGCGCAGGTTACTTTATAGCCAGTTATCGAACTGCCGCCATTATTAGCGGGTGCTGTGAATGTGAAGACAATTTTCCCGGGAAGCACTGTTGTCAGGAGGCTGGTCACTGGGCCGGGTGGTCCTGTGGGGGTAACTAAATTAGATGAAGGCGACCATGGGCCGTCGGCAACAGTGCTTTTGGCTCGCACAAAGCAATAGTAAGAAACGCCATTTGTCAGGCCAGTGACTGTAACTGGAGAGCTTGAACCTGTAGCTGAAATTGTAGAAACGCCATCCGATGAGCATCCAGCGGTAAAGTTGGTCAATGTGCCCGTACCTAAACTGCCCGGTGTGAAAGAAATCGTAATGCTGCCGTTTCCTGCGGTGACTGTACCTAGACTTGGGGCAGTAGGAGGGGAACCAGATAAAACTTCGGTATAGAACATGCCACGTCCGTGGGTCGCTGCAACGAGAACAGAATCGCTGTACCAAAAAAGCTCATCTACCGGTACATTCGAAGGCCCATCATTGATTGTATTCCATGTGGAGCCTGAGTTTTCGCTCGTAAATACACCCACTTCGGTTCCTGCATAAAGCCAATTGGGATTATTGGGATGTCTAACTACTGACCGAATTGGGGCATTCGGCAATGTATTACTGATACTGGTCCAAGTTACACCGCTATTATTTGTCATTTGCAAATTATTGCTTGAATAGCCTCCAAAAGCCACAAAAACACGATTAGTATTACTTTTATCGATCAATATTCTCAATACAGACCTTGCGGGAAGACCTGTGACCTGTGTCCAAATAGGATTGCTAGCGGTACCATTGCTTGTTTTATATAATGACCCATTATTATGGCCAACCCATATTATATTGGGGTCACCTTCTGCAACAGCTATGGCACTGATATAGTATTGACTACCTACGGCTAAAGCACTCTTTATAATTGACCAAGCAGGCGTTGTGGCCTTAATATTTTCACTTACCCATAATGATTTAGCGCCAGCTAACATTCTGTTGTTATTATTCGGATCTAAAACAAATGGAGCAATGAAGTTGGCCTCTGAAGTATTTGTGGCGCCACAAGTATAAGATTGAGGTCCGCCAAAAGATTCGGTGATGCCTGCGCAAATGTTTGAAGCAGATACGCCTCCGTTTGTCGATCTGTGTATGGTAAGGTAAATATATTCACCATACAAGGTATTGTCGTCGACGCTGTCTACAGCCGAGTATCCGCCATCACCACTATTAAATTCTTTCCAGCTTATTCCAGAACCACTGTATTTTAAATCTCCATTATCCTGTGTACCTCCAATGATCCTTCCTCCAGCACTTAATTTACCTGCACCACCGTAAAATTGGGTAATACTCAAGCCATTATTCAAAGAAGTCCATCCGGTTGTTTTTGTTACTGCATAAATATCTGAGGCCTTATATACGCCTCCATCATTTCCAAAAAATACTATTTTGTTGGAGGTTCCATTGTAGGATGGGGACGAAATAATAAAATGATGATCAGCATGCGGGGAAGAAGGGGCGCTGTACCATTGACTTATTTGGGTCCAAGTTGTTCCTCCATTGGTAGATCGCCAAAGGTCAAGACCGCCCACAATTAAGTGACTGGCATTTGTTGGGTCCACCCAAATGGCGTTGGCATACCATCCCTGTGTACTAAGGTGACTCGACGTGAAGCGGTAAACCTGAGACCAAGAGCTGCCCCCATTGATCGACTTTAAAATATACGATGAACTCGATGACTCATATGTCGCAAAGACAGTACCAGAGGCACTTTTGGCGTAAGCCAATTCAACGCGGCCAATTCCGATCGTTTGATTGGTCCACGTGGCACCAGAATTTGTGCTGTAAGCAATATTTCCCGAATCGCCACCTATGATGGCGTTCACCCCGTTGTTGGGTTCAAAGTCCACATCCAGTGATCTGTTACTGTAAACCTTTGACCAACTATTGCCGCTGTCAGTTGATCTATAGGTTCCACCGTTTGTCGCTGCAAGCAGAATAGAACTGTTTGTAGGATGAATGGCCAATCTGTTCACAGCATACCATTGACTTCCAAGAGTCGGATTGGTTGAACTCATCTGATTCCAAGTAACGCCGCCATCTACGGATTTAAAAATACCTGCCCCAGAATCATTATTAACAAATCCTTCACCAGTTGCTGCAAATAGGACATTCGAATTAGAAGGATCCATAACCAAAGTACTGATTGACAAATTGCCCATGAAATCATTCACTGGGCTCCAGTTCAATCCCCCATCTGTAGTTTTCCAGATCCCTCCGGAAACACTGCCTGCCCACATCTTGTTCGTATCGGTCGGGTGAATAAGTATGGATCTCACCCGCCCCCCAATATTGCCAGGGCCCAAGGGTATCCATCTGTAAGAGTAAACACCTGCAATTGGAGGCATTTCTGAAAGGCCCATCGAGCTGATTGTTTCGTCTTGAATCTGAAGTATTTCTTTTCTTTGTTGATTGGCAATGATTAAACCATCTGGCTTCACGGTTCCAGACTCATCTTTTCTTTGCATTTGGCGAAAAGCGGCAGCTTCACCAGGATGATCTGGTTTTGGACCCAGTGCTTTTACCATCGCTCGTTCAAGCTTTTGGGTGGGCATTTCACAAATGTCTTGGTTAGATAAATTTCTAATTTGCTGCAATTTAACCAGGTCCGGGGAGGTTAATCCGAGAGCTTTGGAAATTTTATCATTGTCAACCGCATTAGCATCAGTGCATATATTTTTAAGTTCTGAAGTGCTGGGCTTGAGGGTTGGGTAGCTGTGACAAGCAGAAAGTAAGGCAGACACAAGGCCAATTTCAAATAAAGAAATCAGTGTCGGCAGACGTAATTTAAACATAATAAACCAATAATTCAGTAGTGCAATTCGAATTCAGAGATATTGTACGTTTAAAGAAATTTTGATGCTGACCTACCCGCAGAAGATTACGCCTTCCGGAACCGGCCGAGGACTTGTGAGTTCTTAGACTATAAGTATCGACTGCAGAACGATATGTAAATACGCATATGTTTATGACGTCTTGGTTACCCATCAAGCCGAACTTGCAGAGGGACATATTTTCAAAGCTTGGAGCGGCGACTGCACAGGAACGGCATACTGTAACGTGCTGACCTACCAAGCTCGCCAAATCAGATCCAGGTTTGCGCATCCAGCACACTTAGAGCCCAGGTTGATCAGTGCTAAGTTTTTTAGGTTGTTCTGGTGTCTGTAGCACTTCAATGCACATTGCAAAATTTGAAAAATAATATTATTTTTATTTTAATGGCGTCATCCAATATGTGCGCGGTATGGACAACTGAAGGCAGACGATCGATTTTTTTATTGCAAAAAGTCTTTCACCGTTGTCGTTTCTTGAATGGCATTTTGCCGATCATTGGATACAGGGTCTAAAGGCGGTTGTAGCTCTACATTCTTTGCATTTCCATATTGCGAGCGCGAAAATGGAAAATTCAAGTTGGCCCAATCGTTATAGTCGTGCAGAGTTCCTAAGACAGAATCAACATTCAAATCTTTCGAATAAGTGCCAATGGTCAAGAGGCCATTCAAATTCCAATCAGCATACGCGCCAACCGCAGTGCCGCGTCCAATATTGGCAGATTCTGACAATGCAGACTCATTCAAATTGGCTCCTGTTCCACTTGAATAAGACATGATGAATTGAGATGTATCACCGCAAGGTGATGCAACTAAATTGCACCTGCTTGGCGTACCATCACCCTTAGCGCTTCTCCATCTTTGGTAAGCTGTGATTGAGGTAGGTTCAGGATCGAGACCAGCCAATTGATAGGTGTAATTCATAACACTCCAATAATTGGGCTTGTCATTAAGGTTTTCATCTCCACCATGACGCAAGCCTAAATTGTGGCCTAGCTCATGCATGATGGTGGAGGCTTGTTGATTGATCAATTTGTTTAAATTAGATCCAGGTGTCGTGTTAAAACCCCAGTTCCCCATCGAAATCAAAAAGTCATTACCCAAAATCTCTGCGTATCCAGAAGAACCTGCTGCTCCATTAGGTGATTGACTGTATCCAAAAAGAAGATAATGGAAGAAAGACCTGCGGCGCAAGTCCATATATTCTTCTTTCCAATCATAAATGCTCCGCCTGCTGCTTGTATTGGCTGAGCACGTAGTTTGATCCAAGGTGACGCAAGGCTCGAAAGGAGTCAGATTGTTACCTTGACCAAAATTAAAATTAGTTTTTGAAAAGCTGGAGCTGAACTCCGTACCTGCATCAAAAATTACATTGATTGATTTAGCCGCAAAGGCATTCACCACCATTTGCAACGACTCGATCCTGGGAATGACACCTGGGTCAGAACTGTTCATCCTGTCCATTTCAATCAAAATATCTTTTTGGTCTGACCTTGCACCCATGGCATAAAGATCGATTCCAGCAAACGTACCCCCAGATACTTCTGCGCTGTCAGGAATGCCATCGCCATCTGTATCGACTGCGCCAACAGGTACATCATTCCTACCGGCTGGCGTTACCCAATCTACCCGAACCCAATCAGCTGCGGTGTTGGTATCTGTATCAGCCGTTCGTGGATAAGGCCGAACAATCGATTTCCCATAATCCGAAGCGCTGTAAAAAATAGCGGGTATGGCACTGCCTGACCATTTACCGCTGGTCGTTGGAGTTTGAGTCGAATTTCCAAACTTTATAAAGTCAACTGTGGCGCTTGCTTTCAAGAGCTCAAAAAAACCATCCGCATACCAATAAGGAACGTTATCCCCTGAACGCAAACGAATATTTTGTGTGCCTCTTTGTGCCAGGTTGGAAGGGTTTCCAGAAATGATCACATAACCATCAGATGGAATGCTTACAGAAGGTAACGTGAAAGTTGAGTTTGAACTGGCCATACCCGTACTGACATTTCGACTTGTCGTTCTTAATGAATAATTGGACAAGTTGATCGAATTGGCAGTAGGGTTGTAAATTTCAAACCAGCAATCCGTCAAATAATAGTAGCAATTAGAAACTTCTGAAATCACAAGATCATTCAAGCTCGAAGCGCTTACTGTCAGTGTCACCGCGTTAGAACTCACATTACCAACGCTGTTGGAAACGACCACAGAAAACTGTGATCCTGTTTCACCCATTGTGACTGGAGCAGAATAGCTGGCAGCCGTAGCACCCGTAATGGCATTGCCGTTTTTAAGCCATTGGTAGGTAAAAGGCCCAGTGCCCATGGCCGTGACCGAAAAGCTGGCATTTTGCCCTGACACCACAGTAGTTGCGCTAGGCTGGGCCGAAATCGTGGGAGGGTCATCATCCAGTAGCAGACTCAGTATGGCACTCAAATCGACCCCACGGGCTTTGATTTGAACAGGCGTTGAACCGAGCCCAGTGCCATAACCATTGTTGGCGGCAACACTGCACAAATACGTCACCCCAGGTTTCAAATTCTTGACTGTGATGGGCGAGCTTGTGCCCGTTGCCGATTGGGTGGTTTGCCCGTTGGCGGTGCATGTGGCTGTGTAGCCCGTCAAAGCACTGCTGCCAGTACTTGTCGGGGCAGTAAAGCTGACAAGCGCTTTAAGGGGTGAGGACGTAACAATCACATTGTTAGGCGAAGTTGCAGTACCGGGAATCACCACGTTGGAGGCAATTGACCAAGCACTGTCGGCTGCCGTTGTGCGTGTTAACGCACTGCAGGTGTAAGTATGGCCATTCGATAACCCGGTCACAGTCAGCGTTGTTTGCGCTCCTGGGGTCATTTGAGATGGCGTGCCATCTGTACAAGCTGCAAAGTAATTGACAAATGTCCCTGATCCCAAGGCGCCTGGCGTGAAAGTTACGGTGGCAGTTGCATTGCCTGGCGAAGCCTTGACTTCGGTCGGCGCAGAGGGCGGTATGACGATGTTGCTGTAAGAGAAATTGCCATCTGACACATCAAAAAAGACGTTGTTTGCGCACTGCACCCACACCCTGGCCGAACTGGACGACCCCTGTGGGAAGCTAACTACCGCTGAGCCTGAATTGGGCACATTCGAAGCCAACAAAGCGCCAAGTTGCGTCAACCCGCCATCCACAGACAGCCCAATGTTGACGTTTGCACAATTGACTGGAGATGCCTGCGTGTTGGCAGCGTTCCATCTGACAGTCGTACTTGCGCCTAAAGTCTCGCCGCCATTGGGCGCTGTCACACGGAAGGGCCCCGCAGACGTTGTCACTGCCAAGCTCACATCACTGTCGTGAATGCCGCCATTTTGATCGCGCACAGTGAGTCGAAACTTCAGGTTGCGGTTAGTGGTTGGTAAACGCTCGCCAATGTCAGTGGTATTGGCCAGCAGATTCGACAATTTGGGGAAATACCGTTTCGCAGAACTGCTGGGCTCAAAACTCCTGAAAAGTGGCCGCGAACCCACGTCTCCCATATCGGTCGCTGTCGAGGCCGTGCCTAAATCCATTTCATCCCAAGCGTATGTCAAGGTATCGCTGGTGTTGACATCCGTGGCACTGCCTGTCAAAACAAATGGTGTATTGGCTGGTATCGTGTAAGCAGGGCCCGCTGAGGCTACAGGCGCGATGTTGTTGATCGCACTACGCGTACCACAAGTTGCACCACCACCCGAAGTCACAAAAGTGATGATTTCATTGATGCTGCCCCCATGAAACAAACTGTCAGAATGAGGTTGTAGATCTTCGGCACCGCAAATGCCGGCGTAGGCCATGATGGTTGTACCACTGCCCGGTTCAAATGCTGTGGTGGAGCTTCTGTTAACACCACCACAATTACTCGTTGTAGCGTTAAATGTATGGTTGGCATGGAATTGATGGCCCATCTCATGCGCCACATAGTCAATGTCAAACGGATCGCCTATTGGTTGTGGTGAACCAGTCTCTCCACGTGCCTTTAGAGAGGCATCGCAAACCCCAAAATTAGCTACACCGCCGCCGCCTGTGCTGAACACGTGCCCAATATCGTAGTTGGCTGAACCAATCACAGTGTCAACGTTGGTTTGATTTTCTGAAAGCAAAGCAGGTCCGTTATTATTTGTATAAGGATCCGTAGCCGCATTCGTGTAAATCAAAGAAGCGTTGTTAGGCACCAAAACCATTTTGATGGCCAGGTCGCGCTGATAAATAAAGTTCACACGGGCCAGTGTCGTCGTCATTGCACTCAATGCGCCAGACACCGTGCCACCGTGGTAGGCCGTGTATTCACCGGTGGCAGCCAGTGCCAAGCGGTAAGTGGTCAGCTGACTGCCCGAACGTGCCAGGAATTGATTTGCAAAAACTTGCGTGTCGTTGAGCTTAGAAGCATTTTCCGATTCAAACGTTATCGGGGGGTGACGCACCATATCGCGCGTATTCTTGTCAGTTGGCAAATAGTCTTTTTTGTAATAACTGATGTAAGTTCGGATCCCCGATGCATCCACTCGCGGATCGATAAATACCGTGCCTTGATCAGTGGTCAGCATGGCGTGAAAGCCTTGCTCGGTAAAGTCTGCGGTACCAGATACCGCAATCGAGTCAGAGCCTCGAACATCAAAAGTCTTGATCGATGGAAAATTGGCCGCCAATTCTGGCGCCATGTGTTGGGACTCTTCAAAAGACAAATCAACCATGCGCCCATCAGGCAATGGAACTGGGATCACTATCGACGTGGGTGTTATCGAAAGACCTGCACTACGTTGAGCAGTGACAAGAGCTGTCTGAATTACAGATTCATCAAGATGGAAGTGCGCAAACCGGTCAGGCAACAGTTTGACCTCTGGTACCTTGCTTCTTGCTGTGCTGTTACCGCCAATGGGCACCCACAAACGGCTGAAGTCAGCTTTGCCTGACTGAGCCTGTACATGGAGCCAGGCAAAACAGCTCAATCCGAAAAGAATCAGATGTTTAAAACGCATGGAATTCAGTCTAGCATTAAGTTAGACTTTATGCCTCAAGTTCGGTAGATCTCAAATGAATCAAGATGTCGCAATATGTATAAAATATAAAAATAATAATAATTTAAGAAATTTTCTGATATATAATTCAAATTATCAATTAATTTGCATATTGCGACAAATGCCTGCCTACAGAGCTGAAGACTTCAAAATCGATCAAGTTTGGGACACCGATCTGGCGTGGCAACATCTGCAAACTCAAGGGCAAACGGACACCAAACGCACCGTAGAGCGCCGTTTAAGTGAACACTTTTGGCCTGATGAACTCAGCAGCGGGCAACTGCAAGATGAGCATGGCCTACCTGCTAACCATCTGCTTATTGACTGGGCACTGGCCCAAGCTCGCAGCAAACGCAAATTACCACTCTTTGCGCAACTCCACAGCCCCACGCTTAAGCAACTGCAGCTCCATGCCAACGACGCACGCGGGGCACGCTACTGGCTCAACTTGCCCGTCGCCGATGCAGCGCAACTTCAACAAAGCGACATCATTCATGCCCTGCAACGCCTGCAAAAGCACATGGGCAAAAATATTGCTGTGTTCCCAAGCGGGGCGCTG
>Ga0136644_10003816_pt1 | contig 11220 bp, 9 predicted proteins | sample C_130820_EF_Meta_FD_94780 | JGI IMG/M metagenome (GOLD analysis project Ga0136644, IMG submission 94780) | Freshwater microbial communities from Lake Croche, Canada to study carbon cycling - C_130820_EF_MetaG (v2) (version 2) | ecosystem: Environmental > Aquatic > Freshwater > Lake | place: Lake...
ACCCCATGGAAAAGCAGACCGTCAGTGATGCCACTGCCGGCAAAAACTACGTTTTCACCGGAGGCCAATTCTTCAGCCTCATAAACCTTATCTACATCAGTGATACCCATCTCATTGAGACGGGCAATGTTGCCTTCCTTGGTGTAGTCGGCCCATTCAGTGGTTTGGGCAACGGCGGGGTCATACACCAGTTGCCCTTGGAAATGGGCACCGAGGGCCCGCAGGGCCGCGGCGGAGATCACCCCCTCGGGGGCAGCACCAATGCCCATCAAGGCATGGGTACCGGTGCCGGCAAAACCACAGGCAATGGCAGCTTGCACATCACCATCGGAGATCGGTTTCACCCGGGCGCCAGTGGCACGGATTTCAGCAATGAGCCCCTTGTGGCGAGCCCGATCCATCACCACGATCACTAGGTCGCTGGCGGGCATACCAAGCACTTCGCTCAGGATGGCGATGTTTTCAGTGGCCGACTTGCGGATGTCCACCTTGCCCTTGGCGGCCGGGGGGGCAGCCAGTTTGTTCATGTAGAAGTCGGGGGCATTGAAGAGGCCGCCGCGGTCGCTGGCGGCCAGCACGGCCATGGAGCCATCCTGGTTATTGGCGCAGAGGTTGGTGCCTTCGCAGGGGTCGACCGCAAAATCCACTCCGGGACCAGTGCCACTGCCAACCTCTTCGCCGATGTAAAGCATCGGTGCTTCGTCGCGTTCGCCTTCGCCGATCACGATCCGACCCTGCATCTGGATTTGGCCCATGCGCAGACGCATGGCCTCCACCGCTGCGGCATCAGCTTCATCCTTCTTTCCCAGCCCCGTGAGCTTTGCCGAGGCGATGGCCGCCTGCTCGACAACTTCAAGGAGTTCCTGGATGAGAGTGCGGTCCAAGGTGTTTGGGGGCGAAAAGGACTGGGGCCTAAGGCCTTTGGGCCTATAGCGGCGGCAACTGTATCAGTGCTAGCCGCCAGAGCTGCGCCCCACTGCCTTGGTCCGCTGCGTCGCGCCGCTTCCAAGGGGAACTTCGCTTAACTACGTAGAATTTGCTCCCCCCCTCTGCCCCAGCGATGACCCAGAAATCCCTTGTGATCGCTCCATCGATCCTTTCAGCTGACTTTTCCAAGCTTGGGGATGACGTAAGGGCGGTGGATCAAGCCGGTGCCGACTGGATCCATGTGGATGTGATGGATGGTCGTTTTGTACCAAACATCACGATTGGACCGCTGGTGGTGGAGGCGCTGCGCCCCGTGACCACAAAGCCATTGGACGTGCATTTGATGATCGTGGAGCCGGAGCGTTACGTGGCCGACTTTGCCAAGGCCGGCGCCGATCACATCTACGTGCAGGTGGAGGCCTGTCCGCATTTGCACCGTAATCTCAGCCAGATCAAAGATCTGGGCTGCAAGGCGGGCGCCGTACTTAACCCCAGCACCCCCTTATCGACCCTTGAGTACTGCCTTGAGCTCTGTGATCTGGTGTTGATCATGAGCGTGAACCCTGGTTTCGGTGGCCAGAGCTTTATCCCCTCCGCCGTTGACAAGGTCCGCAGCCTGCGGCGCCTGTGCGATGAGCGCGGCCTTGACCCCTGGATTGAGGTGGATGGCGGTGTTAAGGCCAGCAATGCTTGGCAGGTGATTGAAGCTGGCGCCAACGCCCTGGTGGCAGGCTCAGCGGTATTCAACTCGCCCGATTACGCCGAGGCAATCAAAGGAATTCGCCAAAGCCGGCGCCCGGAGATGGTGGCCGCCTGAAGCAGTCTTCATTAGTCACTGAAGACTTTTAGTCGATGGCCCCGGCGCAGCTGGGGCCATCAACTATCAAAAAACCAGCCGTAGCTATGCAGGCCGATCCCCAGCAGGTTTACGCCGATATAACAAACGCTGATTACTACCAGCCCCCCCACCGCCACCCAGGCGGGCCGACGGCCCTGCCAGCCCCTGGTTAGGCGGGTGTGAAGGTAGGCGGCATACACCAACCAGCAAATTAAGGCCCAGGTTTCCTTTGGATCCCAGCTCCACCAGCTGCCCCAGGCTTCATTGGCCCACACAGCACCGCTAATGATGCCAATGGTGAGCATCAGAAAGCCAACGGTGATAGTGCGATAGCTGAGATTGTCTAGGCGTTCACTAAGGCCAATATTTACGGATTGGAGTTCTATGGGTCCGCCATTGGCCAGGTGGGCCCGCTGATAGGCCCCAGTGCCAATAGAACTGCTTCGTAATTCCACCGCATCGCCCCGCTGGGTCCAAAGGACCGCCAACGACAGCAGCGAACCCACCAGCAGGGCTGCGTAACTCATCATGATTACGCTCACGTGCATTACCAACCAGCTGGACCGCAGGGCAGGCACCAGGGGGGCCGAATTCTGCAGGCTGTCGGGCAGGGCAAAGCTGGCAAAGGCCACACAAACCAGGGCCATGGGGGTGGTAGCTGCCGGGACCAGGGGGGAGGGCCAGCTGCGTTCCACCAGCAGCTGGGTGAGCGTGCAACCCCAGGCAAGAAAGCAAAGGGATTCGTAGAGGTTGCTGATGGGGAAGTGGCCGGAATCCAGCCAGCGCCAGAGCAATTGGCTCGTGAGCAAAAGATTTGCCGCTACCACCAGGACCCGTACGAGTTGCCCAGCAGGGGCCACCTTGCCCCCGTCCTTTGCATCGCTGCCACTCAGGGACCAGAAGGCCAAGGGCAGGGCCAGCAGCAATGCCGCAAAGGCCAGCAAACCAAGCAATAAAACCGGATCCTTAAACACCGCTTCAAGCAAAACAAAGTGACCTAGGTCTAAGTCAGCCCGGGGCTGGACGGGGTTATCGGCTGGCGTCCCTGAGGAGCCATAGACCCCCCATTAGCCCAATGCCCACTGGGGCCCAGGCCGATACAAACGGCATCAGGGTGCCTTTTACCCCAAGAGAACTGAAAACAAATGCCAATAGGTAATACAGAAATATCAGCAAAACGCTGATGCCAAAGCCCTGGCTTCGGCTGGTGCGGCCGTTGGGTCGAGCGCCGAGGCTCGCACCAATTAGGCCAAATACCAAACAGATGGCAGGGAAGGAAAACTTCTCCTCGATACGTACCCTTAGTTTTCTAGCTTCCTTGCGGTCCCCAGCCTGCTCGAGGATTCGCAGACCCTCACGGGCTTGGGCCACGGTCATGTTATTGGCATCCTTAGGCAGATCGGCAAGATCTATGGGCGCCCCATTTAGGGGATAGAAATAGTTTTTAAAATCAGCAGTAGTATTGGTTCCGCCATTCTCAGCGATGGTTATTATGCTTCCATCTAGGAATTCCCAGCTGCCACGTTTTTGATCATAACGAGCTTGCTTGGCCTTAAGCATTTGCCGATAGTTTGGCCTGCTGAAGTCAAGGAGTGTCACATCTATCATCGCCCCTTCGAAATAATAACGGGCGTAAAATAGTTGGACTAATCTTTCCTTCTCACTTTGCTCGGCCCCTGCGACCTTGCCATATCGGGGATAAATAATATTCTCTCCTTTCTCTGAGTCTATGCTGCGGCCAAGCGCTTTTTGCAGCGTTACATAGCCGGCCCTGTTACTGGGGGGAACAATTGCATCATTAAAAATAAAGGTAAGGCCACTCATTAGTCCAGCCAGTACTAGGGCCGGCAGTACAAAGCGAGCAGTGGATACGCCGATGCTGCGTAGGGCGGTGAGTTCACTGCCGCCAGAAAGGCGGCTGTAGGCCAAAAGAGTGGCCATCAGGGTGGCCATAGGAAACGACAGCACCAAAAAGCCCGGCAACTTGAGCAGCAGAACTTTCATGGCCACATCTAGGGGAAGGCCAGCTTCCGCCACCTTGCGGACCAGTTCAAATACAACCCCTACGGAAAGGGTTACGGCGGTGAAGGCGGCAACCCCAAAGAGCAGAGGGGCAATTAATTCCGCCCATAGCCAACGATCCATCAGGGGAATTCTTTGCCAAAGACGCTGGCTTAGCCCTTGGATCCTTTGCAAAGCACGGCTTAAAAATGGTTGGTTATTAGAGGTGTTTGTCATTACAGCTTGAAGGATTCTCCGAGGTAATGGCGTTTCACCTGGGCATTGGCCGCCACCTCTAGGGCCGTTCCGGCCGCCAGGATCTGTCCCTCTGTGAGGATGTAGGCGCGATCTGTGATTGTAAGGGTTTCCCTCACATTGTGATCAGTAATCAACATACCAACGCCCTTCAACTTAAGACTGGTGATTAGTTGCTGAAGATCATGAACCGCCAGGGGATCTACGCCGGCAAAGGGTTCATCTAGCAATAGAAAGCGGGGCCCTTGCTTACCCACTGCCAGGGCCCTGGCCACCTCAGTGCGGCGCCGTTCCCCCCCCGAGAGTTGGAAGCCGCGCCGGTGGCAGAAGCGGGCCAGTTGAAATTCTTCGATGAGTTCATCGAGGCGAGCCCGGCGCAGGGGGGCTGGAAAGCCACTTTCCTGCAGGGCCAGCAGCAAATTGTCTCTAACACTAAGGCTGCGGAAGACACTGGCTTCCTGGGGCAAATAGCCGATGCCTTGGCGGGCCCGCTGGGGCATGGCCAGGGCCCTGATCGAACGACCATCAAGCAGCACATCACCGCTGTCCGGCCGCAGAAGGCCAGTGACCAAGTTGAAAGTGGTGGTTTTGCCAGCCCCATTGGGGCCCAGCAGGCCCACTACTTCGCCAGGTTGCAATTGCAGACTCACCCCCTTAACAACCGGGCGGCCCCCAAGAGTTAGTTCAACGGACTGGAGCTCCAGGCTCATGGGGCAGGCACCACCGCGGACTGCCGCTTGATCCGAAACCAACTTTTTACCTGATCACCCTGGGCCGGATCAGCCACTAAACGGTCCGCTGCCACTAGGTAGGTGACCCGTTGGGCCTTCAGCCGGTTACCCCCCTCCTGCACCACATCAACGTCACCGATCAGCACTATGCGTCCCTCCTTGGTGAAGTATTGGGCTTGACGGGCCGTAGCCACCAGCTTCTTTTCTGGGTAAAGGACTCTGACATTGCCTGTGGCGGTTACAACCCCAGTGGTGTTATCAGCCTGTTGCAGATCTGACTGCACAGTGATCAACGGACCGGCCCCAGGGGATGTTGAACCTGGGGATGCGGTCGCTGGGGCTGGGGTGGCGGGGTAAAGCTGTTCAGACTGGGGCAAGGGCTGAACTATCGGCTGGGGCAGGGGCTGGGCAGAGGCAGCAACGGGTAACCACAGGCAAGCCAGCAGCAGAGCGGTAAGCCGCTGGGGGACCAGAGCCGACGCAGGGATCGGCATGGGGCCGTTGCTTTTGGTGGGGGCCATACTACCCGTCCTCAGGCCTGGAAAAGATCAGTTGGGGCAAGGGCTCTACAAGGGGAACCTCCCCCTGCTGCAGGGCCCATAGCCGTTGTTGGCAGGGCTTTATCAGTGGATCCTCCAGCCAATGGGCTGGGGATGCCTGGGCAGAGCGCAACCTCCCTAGGCCCTCGCCCAGTAAAACCATGGCGCCATGGCTATTACCCCTTTCCCCGTGGAGTAAGGCAACGGCAATTTGAACGATGCCTTGGAGCCAACGGCGCTCCGGTTCAGCGGTTTCCTGCCAAAGTTCTTCAAAGAGGTCATGGCTGGCATACCAATCACCACTATTAAAAAAAATGACCCCCGCTACAAAACGGGGGTCATTGAACGAATCCGTCAAGTTCAGCGCTTGGCAGCCTTTTTGGCGGGCAATTTACGGAGGCGGATCGACTCTGGGGTTACCTCGAGCATCTCATCGGGACCGATATATTCCAGGGCCCGTTCCAGATTCATCTGAATTGGCGCCTGGAGGGTATCTAAAACTTCAGCGCCAGCGGACCTGATGTTGGTGACCTGCTTAGCCTTACAGACATTTAGTTCAATGTCCTGGGCGCGATTGTTTTCACCAACAATCATCCCCTTGTAAACCTTGGTGCCTGGGGTAATGAAGAACTGACCTCGATCTTCTGCCCCCTTAAGAGCATAGAAGGTGGCCACACCCTCTTCGAAGGAAATAAGCACCCCGTTGCGACGGGTGTCTAGGTCCCCTTGCATCTTGCGATATTCCAGGAAGGAGTGGCTCATGATTCCTTCGCCGCGGGTGGCGCGGATGAAGTCCCCACGGAAACCGATCAAGCCCCTGGCGGGCACCACAAACTCCAGCTGGGTGCGGTTGTCCATCCCCGTTTCCATATTTTGCATCTCGCCCTTGCGGATGCCAAGCCGTTCGATGCAGTTGCCCACTGCCTCTTCAGGCACATCCAAAACCAAGGTTTCAAAGGGCTCGCAGGGGGAGCCATCGATGGTACGGAAAATAACCTGGGGCTGGGAAACCTGGAATTCGTAACCCTCACGGCGCATGGTTTCGATCAGGATGCCGAGGTGCAATTCGCCACGGCCACTAACCGAGAAGCGATCGGGGGAGTCTGTGTCTTCCACCCGGAGGGCCACATTGGTGAGCAATTCCTTCTGGAGGCGCTCCCTCAGCTGACGGCTAGTAACAAACTTGCCTTCTTTGCCAGCAAAGGGTGAATCGTTTACGCAGAAAGTCATCTGCAAGGTGGGTTCATCCACCTTGATCAGAGGCAATGCCAAGGGATTATCAGGGCAGGCAACGGTCTCGCCGATATTTACATCATCAAAACCAGAAATTGCCACCAGATCACCGGCGCTGGCCTCTTGGATCTCAATGCGTTGCAAACCCTGGAAGCCCAGCAACTTGGTGATCCGACCGCGTTTAACACTGCCGTCATCCTTGAGTAATGCAGCTGTTTGGCCAGCTTTCACCACACCGTTGTGGATCTTGCCAATCACAATCCGACCAAGGAAGTCTGAATAATCAAGGGTGGTTATTTGCAACTGAAAGGGCTTCTCTGGGTCGCCCACCGGCGGTGGTACGTGGCGAAGAATCGCTTGGAACAACGGCAGCATCGTGTCGCTTTCCGTAGCCATGTCTGGCTTGGCAAAACCACCAAGGCCACTGCCGAATAAATAGGTGAAATCACACTGGTCATCATCGGCGCCCAGCTCGATGAAGAGATCGAGCACCTTGCTCACTGCCACCTCAGGGTCTGCCCTGGGTCGATCGATTTTGTTTACAAAAACGATGGGACGGAGGCCCTTTTCCAGGGCCTTTTTCAGCACAAAGCGGGTTTGGGGCATCGGCCCCTCGTTGGCGTCAACGATTAGCAAACAGCCATCAACCATGCCCAGCACCCGCTCCACTTCGCCACCGAAGTCGGCGTGACCGGGGGTATCAACAATGTTGATCCGGGTGCCTTCGAAATCAACAGCGGTGTTCTTCGAGAGAATTGTGATTCCCCGTTCCCGTTCCAAATCGTTGGAATCCATGACGCAAGTCGGTACGGCTTCGCCGTCACGGAAGATGCCTGATTGCTTCAGGAGGGCATCCACAAGGGTGGTCTTGCCATGGTCAACGTGGGCGATGATCGCAATGTTGCGGATCGCGGCGCACTTAGCGGTGGCGCTCATTTGGAGATGGTGTTTAGCGGAAGCTCTACCGCACCCTGAGGGAGGTGCTGAACATGCCTAGTCTATCCCCTCGCCTGTCAGAAGGGTCCGCGAGACTGATTGAAGTGGATGGCTGCCTCAAACTGCTGCAAGGCCTGAGCTGAGCCTTCGAAGCGCCAATGCCAGGGTTCGTAGCTAACCCCTTGGCGATTGCCCTTGGCAAATGAGAGTTGGTAGTGGAAGCGATGGGCGTTGTTCTGGAGCCAAAAAAAGGCTGGGGTGCCCTCAAAGCTTTCTGAAAGGTTGGTTTGGGGCATGGTCTCGTCCCCCAAGTCCAGGGCCAAGCCTGTGCTGTGCTCGGAATAGCCCGGGGGAGCACTCACCCTGGCCCTTTCTTCAGCACTCTGGTTGCGCTCTGACTTGACCCCAAAGAAAATTTGCTTCTGCATGGCTATGGGCCGGAAGGCACTGATAACCGTGAGCTGCACCCCATCTGCCGCTGCTGCGCTGCGCATTTGCTCGTAGGCCGTTGCCGCATCCCTCGACAGTGCTAGGCCTGGGGCCACCTCCACCAGCTGGCTGGCCTCAGCCTCGCCATAGGGGAAATGGCCCAAAAGCCGCCCTTGAAAATCTGGCCTTGCACTGATGCCAGCCACTGGCGGCGGTCCCCAGAACCTTTGTTGCAACTGCTCTTGGAGCAGAAATAACACCGCCAAGCCACCGCCCAAGGCCAGGGCAGTGGAAAGCACCACAGGAGCTATCGGCAATTCCCGGCGCTTGGGGGTACGGCTCAGGCGCCGGGCCACCGGCAGCTCCTCTCGGGTGCTACGCATCCATACCGGTGACGAACAAATCTGTCAGATCCTAGTGCCAGGCTTACTTCTTACCAACAGCTAACGGTTCAGCAGTGTTAGCTTCAGCCCACGTCATTCCCCGTCAAAAAGGTCCCAGGCATGTTGCGTGTCGCTGTTGTTGGTGGTGGTCCTAGCGGTTCCTGCGCTGCAGAGGTGCTTGCGAAGGCGGGGATTCAAACCTGGATCTTTGAACGAAAGCTTGACAATGCAAAGCCCTGCGGTGGGGCGATACCCCTGTGCATGGTTTCGGAATTCGACCTTCCCACCTCGATCATTGATCGCAAGGTGCGGCACATGAAAATGATTTCACCTTCCAATCGGGAGGTGGATATCCATCTGGAAAACAGCGATGAATACATCGGGATGTGCCGGCGGGAGGTGATGGATGCCTTCCTGCGGGAGCGGGCAGCAGGCTTGGGCGCCACCTTGATCAATGGGCTGGTGCAGTCGGTGGACACCGGCAAGCAACGCCAGGGGCCTTACACCCTCAGCTATGCCGATTTCAGCAGCGGTGGCCCCACCGGCGAACTCAAGACCCTGGAGGTGGATCTGATCATTGGCGCCGATGGTGCCAACAGTCGTATCGCCAAGGCCATGGATGCCGGGGATTACAACGTGGCCATTGCCTTCCAGGAAAGAATTCGTCTGCCCGAGGAGGAAATGGCCTACTACGAAGACCTGGCCGAAATGTATGTGGGTACTGACGTATCCCCAGATTTCTATGCCTGGGTATTCCCTAAATACGACCACGTGGCGGTGGGAACCGGCACGATGCAGGAAAACCAATCCTTGATCAAGGGTTTACAGGCTGGTATTCGCGAACGGGCAAGTAAGCGCCTATTGAAAGGAGAAGTTATCAAGGTGGAAGCCCATCCAATCCCAGAGCATCCTCGCCCCCGCAGGGTTGTTGGTCGCATGGCCCTAGTGGGTGATGCCGCCGGATATGTAACTAAGAGTTCTGGCGAAGGGATCTATTTTGCAGCCAAGAGCGGCCGCATGTGTGCCGAAGAAATTGTCGCCACTAGCGGCAATGGCAAGCGGATACCCACAGAGAAGGATCTCAAAGGTTACCTCAAGAAATGGGATCGAAAATACGGTACTACCTATAAGGTATTGGAAATCCTTCAAAACATTTTTTACCGTAATGATGCCGCCAGGGAAGCCTTTGTGGAAATGTGTGACGACAAAGATGTTCAAAGACTAACCTTTGACAGTTACCTATACAAACGAGTGGTAATCATGAATCCTTGGCAGCAGCTAAAACTTACTTTCCTTACCCTTGGTTCAATTTTGCGGGGCAATGCCCTTGCCCCGCAGGCCTACAAGCCAGTGGATAGTGCTGTTCGTACTGAGGAAGAACTCAAGGAAGCACTGGAGGCAGAGCTCAGCCGTTGATCCGGCTGAAATCAGCCAGCACTGAGGCCTGATTGCGCAGTACTGCCAAGAGGTTGAGCCGATTGCGGCGCACCTCTGGGTCCTCAGCCATCACCATCACGCTTTGGTCCCCATCAAAAAAGGCGGCCAAGGTACCTGCCCCTGCACTCAAACCTTCAGCAAGCTCGGCGTAACGACCGGAGCCGCTGCCAGTGGCAATCGGCTCCAGTTGATTAAGCACCTGGAGCATGGCGCTTTCGCTGCTCTTTTCAAACAAAGACGGCTTAACTACGTCTTCTGCAGTAAGCACATTCGCTGCCAATTCCCCTTTTTCGGCTAGGCGGGAGGCCCGTTGCACCACGGCCTGCACGGCTGCCAATGCCCCTTGGCTGCGCAGCTTTACCAGGAGCTTCGCCCGTTCCCTGGCATCAGCTGGATCAGTGATTACCCGGGCCAAGGGCACGCTTTCCCCTGCCACCGCCTGGACCAGGTCCGTGGGAACCCCCTCTTCCTCCAACAGGCTCAGCAGTCGCTGGCGCAGGAATTCCCCGAGCTCCCCCGCCAGGGCTGGGGCATCCACAGCAAAATTGGGGAGCAATGCCGCCCAATGGGCGCTAGCCCGCTGCAGCAGCGCCTGGAGGTCTAGGCCCCAGCCCTGGGACCAAAGGATCTGGAGCAGGCCGTTACCGGCGCGACGCAGGGCATAGGGGTCAGAGGAGCCGCTAGGTCGCTCCCCCTTGGCATAGATGCTCAGCAGGAGTTCCAGCCGTTCGGCCAGGGCAAGCACCGCACCGGCCCCGGAGCTGGGCAACCGATCGCCGGCGCCGCGGGGCAGGTAATGCTCAAGCACCGCCAGGGCTACCTCGCGGTGCTCCCCCTCCGCCAATAGATATTTGGCACCTATTACCCCCTGGAGCTCAGGGAATTCAGCCACCATCTGGCTCACCAGATCATGCTTGCAAAGGTGGGCGGCCCGCCGGGCATTGGCTGTGTTGATGCCGCTTGACGGCAACAGCTCCAGCAACACATCCGTAAACCACTCCAGCCGTTCACACCGGTCTCGGAGGCTGCCTAGCCCTTCGGCAAAGGTGACCCGATCTAGTTGCTCGCGTCGGTCAATGCTGGCCATGGCTCGGTCAGCCTGAACAAAAAACTCGGCATCGGCCAGGCGCGCTTTAAGCACCCTTTCATTGCCCCTGCGCACGGTGGCCGTGGCGGCGGCCAAACCATTGCCTACGCAGAGGAAGCGGGGCAGCAGCGAGTCCCTGGCGTCTAGGGCGAGGGGATCAATTTCCGCAGCAAGGCGGTATAGGGGTACATAGCGTTGGTGGGAGCGCATCACCGTGGCCAAGAGCTCCGCAGGTAGGGAGAGGTAGTGCTCCGCCACTGAGCCTTCAAACAATTGCGGCGCCTCCACCAGGTCGGTAAGTTCGTCCAACAATTCATTGGGTAGATCAGGCCTAGCGCCAAGGGTGGCCGCGGCTTCATCCACAGCCCGTTTGATCGCTGCCCTGCGGCTGGCGCGATTTACCTCAACCCCAACGGAGGCAAGC
>Ga0136644_10003819_pt1 | contig 11214 bp, 7 predicted proteins | sample C_130820_EF_Meta_FD_94780 | JGI IMG/M metagenome (GOLD analysis project Ga0136644, IMG submission 94780) | Freshwater microbial communities from Lake Croche, Canada to study carbon cycling - C_130820_EF_MetaG (v2) (version 2) | ecosystem: Environmental > Aquatic > Freshwater > Lake | place: Lake...
AATCGCCCCTGTAAATCGGGCCCCTTAATTGGTGCCAGGCACGAATGTGGCCGGGCTGGGTTTGGCTAGCATTCCTAATCGCCCCTGTAAATCGGGCCCCTTAATTGGTGCCAGGCACGAATGTGGCCGGGCTGGGTTTGGCTAGCATTCCTAATCGCCCCTGTAAATCGGGCCCCCTTAATTGGTGCCAGGCACGAATGTGGCCGGGCTGGGTTTGGCTAGCATTCCCAATCGCCCCTGTAAATCGGGCCCCCTTAATTGGTGCCAGGCACGAATGTGGCCGGGCTGGGTTTGGCTAGCATTCCCAATCGCCCCTGTAAATCGGGCCCCTTAATTGGTGCCAGGCACAAATGTGGCCGCGGTTTTTTTGAACCGCTGATACACGCTGATACTCTCTGATATGGCAGCATTCCATGCGCAAGAAATCGAATTCCCATGCTACCACCGATACCCCTCTCAACGCGGTATCATAGAGCTTTTCGTACACAATGGGGCTTCGAAATGTCCTTTTTAGTCTGCAATTGACTTGCCTGGTAGAACGATGAATAAAGAAGAAATGCAACGTCAACTCTTGGAACATCTCGGTCTTAAATGGGAGGATCTTCCAGAGCCAATACCACCTTCAGAGGATGAAGTTCGTCGCTGTGTCACTGATCTTCTGGACATCGACAAGGCTACCAAGTCGGTAGATCTACTCGTTGAATGGCCGGACCAAGCCGTGATGGCTTTAAGAGCCGCTATCAAGGACGCGGGCTTGATGGAAAAAATCTGCATATCAGAGCCATTGCAGCAAGCGTTTTCCCCCATTATCAAATTGCTTTGCAAGTCGGCGCCTGACCTAATTGTTGAAAAGTTAGTGACACTGTCGGAATTTCCAGAACAGATTGCGGAACAGTGCATTGAAACCGCGTTTCAACATGATTCCAATAAGCTTGTGCCACTTTTCTCACAGTTCGTCGCTGAGGAACAAAATCGACATGTTCGCGCTGCGTTAGTTGGCATCCGAGCTGCCGTACGGAATCATGGATTTACAGTCAGCCGCCAAGATCCGTTGTACCAACTCGGTCTACGAATCTGTTTGCCTGACTACCCGACAAAACCTCAAATCGAAGCGTTGACCAGCACCGATCCTGCGATCTTTGTATGTCAGTCATTCGGTTCACTGGCTGAGGTTGACTTGGCAAGAATGCCCTACTTCAGTATTGATAATCCTCATTTCAAAGAGATCCTTTGCTGGCTACCATCGGTCGTTTCCTATGCAGCGACGGATCTCGTTCGTTCCGAATTCGCGCGTGCTGCTGAGCTTCACGACCATGATGCGAACTCGCGTGGCGCTTGTCGCTACTTTATCCCGTTAGCCGCAAAGAAGTTGGGTTCGGAGTGCCGCGATGCCATTCTCCGAATGCTGTCCTCAGAACCCAGGAAACTAGAGGATTCTCTTCGCGGTCCGGTCACTAAAGCGCTTGCTATTGTCGAGTGTGGTCGCGATCCACTCTCAGATGCTTCAGATGCCATCCGTAACGGAGAGCTTGGGACCCTCAGTAAGTTCGAGCAAGCAGTGCCTCTTTTTTTGGCGTTCGATGGTGAAGTTCGAAATGGGGGGATATTTCAATTCTTATTCAATTCCAGTGGTATCCTGGCATCAGAAACGCTTGAGTCTTTGCGATTGATGAACGACCTTCCGGGGCAAGCCTTGCTAGAAGCGGGCATTGCTGCGGCGATGTCTGAGGCCCAAGCGTCATCTCCACACATAGCGACGAGGCAATTGGGGACAAATTTCCTGCGGAAGAAGTTCCGCGATTCCATCGACGAACTTCAACGAGCCTACTTTGAACAGTGCGATGGTGACTTGCGACTTTACACCTTTGTCCTCGCGCACGTCAATCAGTACCGGGTGATTTGAATGCTCCGTAGGGGCCCCCCAATTGGTTCCAGGCACAACGCACGAAATCGGAGTCCCATGCTATCGGTGGATGAACCTACATCGAATCGGCAACATCATTCGCCGGGCCGAAGCCAGTTGCGATTCAACTGGCCTACCGCAATGCTCGAATCGTTCGGGGGCACCTGCCTGTGAATGTATACCTGCCAGCCAGCTTGCATGAGGAACTTGCTGGCGAACTCCAATAGCAATCGGTTCTGAAAAACCCCTCCCGTAAGCCCCAAACGTCGCGAGTGAGTCAATGTATTGGGTAGCTGACCGACAGCCTCTACGAGCAACCTTGCGATCGAAAGATGCACGCGACGGGCAATTCGAGGGATGCTTGTCCCCAATCGTATATCCTCTAGAACTGAACGCAAAACATCCCGCCCATCAAACTCCAACATCCTCCCCGGACGCGTGACGAGAAACTCATAAGCCCCATCCTCGGTGTCCTCCCAGGTCGCGCGATCCTCGAGCACCATCGCCGCATGGCCTTCGTAATCGCTCACATGAACCAACCCAAGCAGCGACGCAATCCCATCGAGCCAACGACCCATGCTGCTGCTTGGAATCGCTTGTGCCTTGAAATTGGAACTGCCCAGCAATACCTCTTGCTCGCGAGTCGATAGACTACCCCAAGGGGACTTGTGTGGCCAATCGCTGATCTTGTCGAGCTGCCCGAGGTCAATCTCCGCATCCATCAATAACGCCAGCGCCGAACGCCATGGGTTCTTGGCTGCCACATCCCCCGAGGGCAATCGAAAGCTCCGCAGATGCCCCAACCGCATCACGTCACTACCCTGGCTTGCCATCAACTCTCCACCCCACAGCGTCCCGTCCGATCCATAGCCGGTCCCATCGAAGACAAAACCCAGTAACGGCTCATCCACGTCCAACCCAACATCGACTGCCAACGCTCCTAAATGGGCTGCGTGATGCTGTAGCGATTGATGCTGAAGCGATTGATCAATACAAGCCGATTGAAACCAAGGTGACTTTCCAGCAGCAAGCCGCTGGCCGATCAAGGTTGATCGGTAGCCAGGATGCAAATCGGTGACAATCGTACGGATCTGGGGATAGGACTCCAGCATCGCTAGAGTCTCTTTCTCGATGCGATCTGAAACTCCAGGATGGCTTGCATCCCCCAAATGCTGCATCAAATAGATGCTATCGGGCTTGGAAAACGCCCAAGCTGCCTTGAGGTCTGCTCCCAGAGCTATCGCAGGATTGGCGATCGCAGGATTGGCGCTCGCAGCCAATCGACAAGGTGTATTTCCTCGCCCCATACGGATCGGGATGAGCCCGACGGTTGTATCGCATACGACCGGATCATCCAGCGGCTGTACAATCCCTCGATCGTGCTTCAAAATCGCGTCGACCTCAGATCCGAACCGCTCGATCGCTTGCTCATCATCGATCAACATCGGCTCGCCCGAATCATTCGATGAGGTGACGACCATCGGCTGCCCGAATCGATGGGACAGCAACATCTGCATGGGATTGTTCGGGAGCATCACTCCTAAAGAGCAAGGCAATTCCGAAACCCAACTTCCCAAAGATTCGCACGGGTTGCTTGCAGAGTGCGGTTCGCTTTGAGAGTGCGGTTCGCTTGCAGAGTGCGGGCGACGTCGAGCGATGACAATCGGCCGATGCGTCCCCTGCAAGGCGACTAAAGCGCCGGCAGTCCATCGACCCACCTCGAGCGCTTGCTGGAGCGTTGCGACCAAGACCGCAAACGGCTTGGAATCCCGACGCTTGAGTCGCCGTAGTTTCAATACCGCTTGCTCGCTGCTTGCATCGCATAGGAATTGGTATCCCCCGACTCCCTTGACCAGCACAATCCCACCGGCTCTGAGAGTCCTTTCGAACCTCGCGAGCATATTCTCGACCTTATAGGATTGATCGCAAGCTAGCTCGATCGCATTGGGCTGTGTCCATGTCCATTGCGGTCCGCATTGAAAACAGCCGATTGTCTGAGCATGGAAACGGCGACTCGACGGATCGGCGTACTCGAACTGACAGTCCTGGCACAGTGGAAATGGATCGAGCGTTGTTCGAGACCGGTCAAAAGGCGCAGATCTTTGGATCGAAAACCTAGGGCCGCACTGCGTGCAACTGATTAGCGGATAGAGATACCTACGGTCTTGTGGATTGAAAAGTTCGCTAATACATGCTTGGCATATTGCTAAGTCCGGCAGAGCATCGCACAGCGAGGAACTCTGCCCCTGGCTCTTCTGGATTTCGAATCGCTCCTTCGTAGAGTTCGCTATTTCGATGGTCGAGACCTCGGTGATGACCTGCGAGTCGATACGAGCCAGGCTCGGGAGTATGCTGGCCAAGCGAGACATGAACTCATCGAGTTGATCCTTCGAAGCTTGGGCTTCGATGCAAACTCCAATCGCTGTATTGCACACTGACCCTTGAACATTTAGCGATGTGGCAAGATGCCAGACCAAGGGCCGAAAGCCGACCCCCTGCAATCGACCTTCGAGTTCGATCCTCCATCGCTTGTGGTTCATGATGCTTTACGAGCCATGGCCAGCATGGCTCGGTTGCAAGCCCAAGAACCGATGGAGGCTTAGGAAATCGATATCGAACTCACAGCGGCCTTCGGTGGTAAGCTCACTAGCGATTTGACCGAGCACTGAGGTGAATTTGAAGCCGTGTCCTGAAAGGCCCGCGACGACCACGACGTTGGGTGCATCGGGCAATCGGTCAACGATGAAATGCTCGTCGGGAGTCATGGTGTAATAGCAACCGCTCCAGCGACGAAGCTTGAGCTCTGTCTCGGGCAGATAAGTCCCGAGGAACTCTTCGACCAATCGTCGGTCTTGGTCATCAGGAGGGTGCTGTCCGTCAATCGGTCCGGGTACTTGCAGGCCGCCGGAGTGACGCGCCACCTTCAATCCCTGACCGCTGTGGTCGGGAAACCCATAGTAGTAACCGCTGGGCGTGTCGAAAAAGAAGCAAGGGAATCCGCGATCTTGTGCGTAGTTGGTCGTCCGGGTCGCATACCAGTACAGGTGTTTGCGAAGAACTTGCAATGGGATCGAGTAGTTGGCCAGCGCTTGCGAGGCCCAAGGCCCTGCGCAGAGGATGAGTTTCTTGGCATGCAATGTACCTTGTTCGGTCCGAACCGAGACTCCCTGCGAGTCAGATTGCCAACCGATCATCCGCTCGCAAACGCGGATCTGAGCGCTGAGCTTGCGGGCTTGCTCGATGTGTGCTGCTACGCATTCTTCGACCAGCAGATACCCTGCGTCCTGTTCGAGGATGGCTTGCCAGTGGCAGGATCCATGGACTCCTGGAAAACGCTCTGAGGCTTGCTGCATGCTGAGCAATTCGATTGGTAGAGAGTGTTCTTGAGCGCTGCGAGCGACCCCTTGGAGCACCACTCCATCGGCTGGTCCGATCTCGAGCAAACCGGTTGGAAAGTAAAGTTGCTTGCCAATCTCCGATTCGAGTTTGCGCCACAAGTCATAAGCGCGGATCAGCAGCGGAACGTAGCTAGAGTGTTCGAAGTACGATTTCCGGATGATCCGAGTATCGCCATGCGAGCTACCCAAGCGATGGGGAGGATCGAATTGATCGATCCCAACGACGCTGTAGCCTTGCTTTGCAAGCGCATAGCAGGCTGATGAGCCGACGCCACCGAGCCCGACGACCAAGACATCGCATGTGCCGGATGTTGGGTTGGTTGGAGCCATAGAACGAACTAAGAGTAAACTGCGACAGGATTGCCGAGGATATCAAGCCTTGGCTTAACGCCCAGTCCGGGTTCATTCGAGGCAGCAAGTCGACCATCGATGCGTTGCGGGGCGCCTTGGGCGATGCTGACGGTGACGTAGCTGTTGAAGTCCGTGCTGGTAAAGAGAAGCTCGGTTGGAGTGCTATGGGCGAGGTGGGCGATGGCTGCCGTGACGATATCGCCACCCCATGTGTCTTCGATGGTCATACCGATTCCCATGGCTACGCACAGATCCCGAGCTTGTCGGATTTTGGTCAACCCACCGAACTTGCTGATTTTGAGATTCACCACGTCCATCGCCAGATCCCTTCGGCCGCGAAGAAGCATTTCAAGTCCATCGACGTTTTCATCGAGCACAAAAGGGTGGTCGGTTTGTCTTCGGACTGCGAGGCACTCTTCGTAGGTCACGCAAGGTTGTTCGATGTAGACGTCGAGGTTCTTTACCCCTCGGCAGACGCGGACAGCTTCGTGCTGGGTCCAGCCGGTGTTGGCGTCGGCGACGAGTCGATCGGTGGGTTGCAATGCGGCTCGGACCGCGTGGATGCGTTCGATATCGACGTCTGGATCTCCACCGACCTTGAGTTGGAACCGACGGTAGCCTTGGGCTCGGTAGCCTGAGACGTTGGCTGCCATCTGCTCGGGGGATTCTTGGGAGATCGCCCGATAGAGATGAAAGTCTTCACCGTATCGCCCACCTAGGAGAGTGCAGACAGGCAATCCGGATTGTTGTCCGAGCAGGTCCCAGCAGGCCACATCGACCGGAGATTTCACGTAGGGGTGGCCTTTGAGCGACGCGTCCATGATTCGGTTGAGCTTATCGATCTGCAGTGGATCGTGGCCGATGAGTTGGGGAGCAAGTTCTGCGAGGCCGGCTCGCACTCCGGTGGCATAGGATGGGAGGTAGGCAGGACCAAGAGGGCAGGACTCACCCCAACCGATCAGCCCGGCATCGGTAACGACGGCGACGACCGTCGAGTCGAAGACATCGACCGATTTTCCGCCGCTCCATTTGTAGGTGACCTCGTGCAGTGGCAGGTCGACTTGGTAGACGCGTATCTCTTTGATTTTCATGGGTGGTATTCAGTTGAGTCGGCAGATTTTCTGATTCGTCAGATTTTCGCAAGCGGGTTCAATCGGGTTATTGTACAAGATAACTGAGATTGCGATCTTGGCACCTTGGCCCGAGCATTGAAACTCCTGATGTGATCATCTTAGAGGAGGTCTGCACTTCCCAACGCTCTTCAGTGCTATAATAGGGCCTTTCGATTCGTGAATTCTTTTTCCCTTTGCATTTTTCTTTCGCTAGGACTCGGCCATGTGCGACCAGGATCACTTTGACGACGACATCAAGAAATACTCTCGCCGGGACATCGGAGCTTTGGCAGCACTTGGGATGAGTGCTGCGATCTTGTTTCCTCAGGATGCCAAGGCGCTCGAGGTACAGGAGCAGGAAGTCACCATCAAGACTCCTGATGGCCAGTGCGATGCATACTTTGTAACACCGGCCAAAGGAGCCCACGCAGCGGTATTGGTTTGGCCGGATATTTTTGGTTTGCGACCAGCGTTTCGCCAGATGGCCAAGCGGCTCGCCGAGGCCGGCTATAGCGTGCTGGTGGTCAATCCCTTTTATCGCAGCATGAAAGCTCCGACGGCACCCCAGGGAGCGAGCACACCGATTCAAGAAGTGGTTGCTTTGGCACGTGGCTTGAACGCCAAGACACATCAAGCCGACGGGGCAGCCTTTGTGGCTTGGCTGGATACTCAGCCGCAGGTCGACAAGAGCAAGAAGATTGGGACGATCGGCTATTGCATGGGGGGCCCGATCGTGATGCGAACGGCTGCGGCGGTTCCTGAGCGAATTGGTGCAGGGTGTTCGTTCCATGGGGGCGGATTGGTGACCAAAGAGCCCGAGAGTCCGCACCTTTTGATTCCCAAGATGAAGGGTGCGTTCTTGATAGCGATCGCAGAGAACGACGATCAGCGGGATCCTGATTCCAAAAAAGTCCTCCAGGAGTCGTTTGAGGCAGCCAAGTTATCGGCCGAGATCGAGGTGTATCCAGCAGGGCATGGTTGGTGTCCACCCGACACGCGAGTGTACAACAAGGAACAATCCGAGCGAGCCTGGGCAAGGATGCTAGCGACTTTCGAAAAGGGGCTCGGTTGACCGAATCGCCGTCGGCTTTGCTCCACTGACTTTCCGACCCGTCGGCGACAAAGGGGGCTTCGAATAAAAAACCAGACTTTTGGCGAGTGTTACTACTCATGCGATGCTGCTTTGTAAGCGGATTGGCGGTGGGCGGGGCGGCAAAGATACGGTTTTTCCTCGTTGCATCTCTCTATAAGACTTGCACAACCTTTGGATTGGGATGTTAAATTCTCCACGTGTACCGATTCCTCAAATCGATCGCCCGAGCCAAGTTTGTTTGTCCCTAGATCATTGAATTCCATCATGAAACGAATTACTAGCGCAGCGATCGCTCTACTTTTTTCAGCCCATGGGTTAACCAGCCTGGCATCCGCCCAAGAGCTACCGACGGACGGTACGCTCGATACAAGGCTCGGGAAGATCGAGCTCAAGAACGGTTTTCCCACCGACGCAACGGTTCAAAAGCTCTTCGATGACATCGATTACCAACGAGCATGCCAAGCCTACCTGTGGGCTCTTCCATTGATGGCAATGCAAGAGTGGCAGCGAGAGCACCGTGAAACCTTTGGTGCGGGCAGCCTCGACTACGTGGATTACTTCACGTTCACGGACAAGCTGGGTTTGCTCACCGCCAATGCGACGACTCCTTACGTGATGGCTTTTCCGAACCTTACGGAAACGGGTCCACTGGTGATGGAGGTTCCTGCTGGACCAACTGCAGGCGGTATGACCGACTTTTGGCAACGTCCATTGACCGACTCCGGTCAAACCGGGCCCGACAAAGGTCAGGGTGGAAAGTTTCTTGTGCTCGGTCCCGACGATCCAGACATCAAGCCCGAGGGCTATTATGTTTTGCGATCACCGACCAACAACGTTTGGTTCGCTCACCGCTCGCTCGATCCAGATCCGGCCAAGGCCAAAGCCCTGGCCGGCGCGTTGAAAATCTATCCTTACTCGAAACGCGAGAATCCTGATCCCACACGCCACCTTTCTCCCAACGGACGCGCATGGACAGGCAAACAACCCTCGGGACTGGCCTATTGGGAAGGCTTGGCAAAGGTCATCAATCAGGAACCAGCACTCGAACGAGATCGATTGTTTCTCGGGATGCTACAGCCGTTGGGAATCGAGAAAGGAAAAGCGTTTCAACCTACGGATCGCCAGAAGAAGATCTTGATCGACGCGGCACTGACCGGCGAAGTCATGGCTCGAACGATCGGCTATGCCAAGCGATTTCCGGGAACCAAGGTATGGCCTTCCAAGGAGTGGGAGTTCTCGCTGATGCTCCAAGAGACTTCGCAAGAACTACCCAACCACACTCAGTTCGATGAGCGGACCTCCTGGTTCTACGAAGCCGTCGGAGTATCGGTGGGGATGATGGGCCGAACGGTCGGAGCAGGCCAGGTGTATTTGGAAGCATCCAAGGATTCCAAGGGAAATTGGTTGGATGGGAGCAAGACCTATCATCTGCGAGTTCCACCCAATGCACCCGTTGCCCAATTTTGGTCGTTTACCGTATACGACAATGAAACGCGATGCTTTGTAGATACGGGTGTCCAACCCGATCGCTCGTCACGCGATAACATTGCCAAGAACTCCGACGGTTCGGTGGACTTGTACTTCGGACCATCATTGCCTGCGGGCAAGCCTGAAGCCAATTGGATCAAGACGATCCCGGGTAAGGGTTGGTTCACGTACTTCCGCCTCTACGGCCCGACCCAACCGTTCTTCGATCGCTCCTGGGTTCTGCCCGACGTCGAAGAGATGAACTAACTCTACCTTGCAAAATCACCGCTTTGGCGCGGGGCCTCGCCCATTCCCTGGCCCGGTCCTTTTCGGCCCCGGCCCTCGCGCCTTGTAAACCCGCGCACAAAAACCTCTGGGAAGCTCTCTGCCCGCAAAATCGCTACAGATAGCGCATTTCCTTCATCCGTTGCGCGTGTTGCTTCATGAAAATTCGGTTTAAATTGATCCAATCAGGCAAAATAGGAAAGCTCTTCGGTTGAAAAATGGGCCCGGTATGACATATTTGTGGAAGAAAGAATGATTTTCTTTCATTGCTAGACGGTTTACGCCAGATTGTTGAGCGAACAGATCCCTTTTTTGATTGCTTTTGATCGTTTTTTGATGAATTCTCAAACCTCTGTCAACACATCGATGGCCCGCAGGGCGCGGATGCTGGAATTTATCCGGCAGCAGGGGTTCGTTTCGATTCCGGAACTGAGGGATTCGCTGGACGTGAGCGAATCGACCATTCGCAGGGATTTGGAGTCGCTCGAGGAGTCTGGAGAGGCCCGGCGAACCCATGGCGGGGTCTTTTACACCGGTTCGGTCAGCGGCATACGACAATTCCAGCGGGGCAACCCCAACGATGGAGCTTGGGACAAAAAGCGTGCCATCGCCTTGGAGGCATCCAAGCTGGTCAGTGACCACGACACGGTCCTGCTCGACGGTGGCAGCAGCACTTACGAATTAGCCAAGCAGCTCGTCGGTCGTCCGTTGCAGATTGTGACCAACTCCTTGCCGGTCGCGAATTTGTTTTCGGCCAGCGAATCGGTCGATTTGGTGGTCCTCGGCGGGGCGATCCACAATCGAACGGGTGTAACACACGGCCCTTACACCGATCAAATGCTCGAGACGATCAACGTTCAAAAAGCTTTCCTAAGTGTAGCTGGGGTGAACGAACGTGGCTTTTACAACAGCAATATGCTGCTGGTGGAAACCGAACGCTGCATGATGCGAGCAGCCGATCGCACGATCATTGTCGCAGACAGCACCAAGTTCGGGCGATCGAGCCTTGCTCGCATGTGCGAATGGGAGCAAGTCGACACGCTCGTGGTGGACCAAGATCTCAGCACCCAATGGCGGGACCGCATCGCCACATTAGAGACCGACCTGATTCTGGCTCGGCTTGATACCCAAGACGACCAACTACACACTTTGACATCCTGAACGATTCCACCACACCATGAATGCCTCTCCTTCCAACATCTCGGGTAGTATCGACGCTGGTCGCATCGAAAGCTTGGTCCGTATGGCCATCGCCAATGCTCTCGCTGGTGCCACTCAAGGTATTGCTGGTCAAGCTAATGCCGGTCAAGCTAATGCCGGGACTCAGGGTTCGGACAAGAGCTCCGAGACGTCTGGGGTTTATGTCCCGAAACTCGTCGTGAGCATTTCCGCTCGTCACATTCACTTGACCGACGAGCATGTCGAAAAGCTCTTTGGCAAAGGCAAGAAGTTGACCCCTGAGAAGGGACTTTACCAAGACGGATTTTTTGCGGCGGCCGAGACGGTGATGATTGTAGGACCACGCCGTCGAATGATCCCCAACGTCCGGGTCTTGGGTCCAACCCGCAAAGCCAGCCAAGTCGAATTGGCGTTTACCGACACGAT
>Ga0136644_10003821_pt1 | contig 11206 bp, 13 predicted proteins | sample C_130820_EF_Meta_FD_94780 | JGI IMG/M metagenome (GOLD analysis project Ga0136644, IMG submission 94780) | Freshwater microbial communities from Lake Croche, Canada to study carbon cycling - C_130820_EF_MetaG (v2) (version 2) | ecosystem: Environmental > Aquatic > Freshwater > Lake | place...
ACATGCATCTCTATCTTAGAGATAGACTCTAACTGGTCTGTTTTATTTTTGTTTATTCTAGCAAAAAGACCGTCATCTGGGTGATAGATCGCGTCGTGGATTTTGTCCACTTTATCGGACATCTGATTTTGATTATTTTCTATGACGTCTATCTTGAACAAGAGTTTATCAAAACCGCCGTTCAGTGCAACGCTCTTATCCAGCTTTTGTTGGATATTTTGAAGCAGAGCATCGCTCTGCTTTTCGCTATCTTCGAGCAAAAAAGACCTATTTTGATAATGATTGTTTTTTTTGTTCATAGCTATAGTTTAAGTATACAGTATCTTCTTAAGATTTAAGAATTCTTAAATGAATCTTTTTAAGAAAGAAGAAAATGGAAAATCAGATCTTTGGCTCTAATTCTATTAGAATAATGCCGGAAACTCAAGTTGTTTTTGTCGCAGACATGTTTGCTGAAGATTACGAAGGCGGAGCTGAGCTTACGACAGAAGCTCTGATAACTTCTTCTCCCTTCAAGATTCAAAAAATCAAGTCAAAAGACGTCAGCATGTCTATGCTGAAGGAAGGTACGCAGAAGTACTGGATCTTTGGAAACTTTGCTGGGCTAAATCCGCAACTGATACCTAGCATCGTCGGTAACCTGAAATACTCGATCCTAGAGTATGACTACAAATACTGTAAATATAGATCCCCAGAAAAGCATCTTGAGATTGCAAAGTCGCCTTGCGACTGCCACAACCAAATGACAGGAAAACTTGTCAGCGCATTTTTTTATGGAAGCGACGGAGTGTGGTGGATGTCAGAAGGTCAAAAGGAAAAATACCTGACCATTTTTCCTTTCTTGTCCGAAAAATCTAACGTAGTACTGTCCAGCGTCTTTGACAGAAAGACATTAGGGACTATAAAGAAGCTCAGAGAGTCTACTATTTCCTTACAAACTGAAAGAGAAGGTTGGGTCGTTCTTGGTTCAGAATCTTGGATAAAAGGAGCAAATGAAGCAAAGAAGTGGTGCGAAAGCAACGGAAAATTGCCGATTGTCACGTGGAACCTACCATACGAAGAGACCCTTGCAAGATTAGCGGCTGCAGAAGGATTTGTGTACCTTCCTCTAGGGAAGGATACATGCCCAAGGATGGTTATCGAGGCAAAGCTACTAGGCTGCAAGCTACAATTGAATGATAATGTCCAACACAAAAATGAAGAGTGGTTCGCGACGGACGACCTATCTTCGATAGAAGAATACCTCTACGTAGCCCCAGACTTTTTTTGGAATGGTATTAGATCTATGATGGATTATCGACCCAAGATAAGCGGGTATACGACTGTTCATAACTGCATAGAACAGAACTATCCTTTTGAGCAGAGCATCAAGTCGATGTTAGGCTTCTGCGATGAGGTCTGCGTTATGGACGGAGGGTCCACGGATGGTACGTGGAATTTATTAGAAAATTGGGCAGCAAAAGAACCAAGACTAATATTGAAGCAAATTTCTAGGGATTGGAATGATGAAAGATTTGCTGTCTTTGACGGAGCTCAAAAGGCAGAAGCTAGAAAAATGTGTACAGGAGAGTTTTGTTGGCAGATGGACAGCGATGAGGTCGTTCATGAAGATGATTACGAAAAAGTAAAAGACATTGCAAAAAAGTTTCCAAAGAACATCGACCTTCTTGCTCTCCCAGTCGTAGAATATTGGGGATCCACAGATAAAGTCAGGGTTGACGTAAATCCGTGGAAGTGGAGGCTCAGCAGAAATTCTGCGAACATAACGCATGGAATTCCAAAGGATCATCGTAGATTTGATGAAGCAGGTCGACTGTACTCAGCAGGCTCGGACGGTTGCGACTATGTATATTTCGATAGTTTTGAGCCTGTTCCTTTCATATCTTTCTATACAAAAGAAGCGCACTTTGCAAGAAACGGTGCATTGACAGGTGACAATCAGGCTCTAGAGGGTTACGAAGTCTGGCTGAATTCGGCCGTAGAAAGCTTGCCAGGAGTCTTTCATTATTCGTGGTTTGATATAGAAAGAAAAATTAAAACATACAAGAACTATTGGTCTCGTCACTGGACAAGCTTATTCAATCAGATCCAAGAAGACACTCCTGAAAACAATAAGTTTTTTGGAAAGAAATGGTCGGAAGTGTCTGATGATGAGATCAGAAACCTTGCTCTAAAGATGAAAGAGCACCTTGGAGGGTGGGTCTTTCATACTCTTGTCGATTTTTCTAGACCGACCCCTTGGGCAAAGATCAACAAACATCAGCCAAAGCTTATGGAAGAGTGGACTGGGTGTAAGGAATGAAAACGCCTATTTGCGTTATTTCTTTCAATAGATCGTATTACCTTGATTCTCTTTTGGCTTCTCTATCAGAAGAAGCAGATAGACATGAAATTGTCGTGGTAGATAACGGTTCTACTGAGGCAAACATGTCAAAGGTAATAAGAAAATGGGAAAATCTTGCTCACTTCATAAAGTTACCGGGTGGCGATTGGATCAATGATGAGTATAAGGCAAAAAATGCCTTTCTTCAATACGTTTCAGAAAAGACAGAAAAACCAGAACATGTATTGTTTTTGCAGGACGACCTACAGTACGTAGGTCCCGTCGGGAGTCTGCACGAGATGTTGGAAAACGTGAAACACAAAAATCTCCTTCTGACTGCCGTCACTGGCGTCAGAAGGTCTACGGTTTTTTCTACCTATTCTAATCGTAGAATTGGAAATTCTTGGCTAATATTAGATCAGCACTTCGGGACCATGGGACTCTACAGGTATGATACCTTTGAAAAGATTGGAAAATACTCACAAAATTACCCATTAGAAAAGTCTTTTTGGGGCAGAGGGGAGGATGATTATCATGCCAGGGTCATCTCAAAATATTCCAGCGATAGCTCTACTTATGTCTCTGCACACGCCCATGTGCCTTTTTTTGTAGGTGTATGGAACGATCCACGAGGAGGTTACTCGTTCATCAGGGACGGAAAGAGGTACGGTCATTACCTACCAGCTTTGTCAGACAGGTATTACAGAAATCTTTCAAAAGAAGAGTATGAATCATTAGAAAAAAGAACGTCTCCTTCTTCTTATACTGATATAGCTTTTCCGATCGGCTGGTCATATGCTTCAAAAGATGGAGACCAATTGAAATATCCACAGGCAAAAATCATGGAAGAAGGGCCAGTCAGCGATATATGAACAATCGATTTGTGTTTGTGGCTCCGATGTATAATGCTTCCGCTACGCTGCCGAGAATGTTGCATTCTATCTGCGGACAATCTTATGAGAATTGGAAGATAATTCTTATTGATGACGTAAGCTCTATCGAACATGTAGACGCTTCAAGGCATACGCTAGAATGTTTTTCTAAGTTTCCTCATGCGGCCGGCAAGATAGAAGTGACATGGAACTCAGAAAAAAAGTGGGAAGTTGCAAACGTGCTTCACGGAATATCAAAGTGTGAAGACGAAGACATAGTATGTCGAATAGATGCCGACGATTGGCTAATAGACCTAGACGCTCTCGTAATAATCGATTCTTTTTACAAAAAGTCAGGATGCGAAGCCATGTGGACGGCTCACCGTTGGGGTTTCAGCGACGGAAACATAAGTGGACCCATGAAAGAAGGAGCTGATCCATATAAACATCCGTGGGTGTCTAGCCATTTAAAGACTTTTAGGAAGAAGCTGCTGAACTCAGTGAAAGACGAAAACTACCGCGGAGAAGATGGTCAATACATAAAAAGAGCGGGGGACCAAGCGATTTACCTCCCGGCTCTAAAAAACACGGATAAAAGAGCGTTTCTTCCAAGAGCGGTGTATCACTACACTATAGACGACAGGCCAGAAACCTATCAGACAAAAGACGCCGTATTCCAAAAAGATGAAGCTGAGTTTTTGAGAAAAAGAGGATACATTGATTAAAGTCCACATCAATAGAAAACCCGTAGAGGGTCCGTGGGGCGGAGGAAATATGTGGATAAAATCCGCGTATGATTTGCTTCCTCGACATGATGTAAAAATTGTGGAAATAAACGAAGATCCTGATGTGATCATCATTGTAGGATTAGGGCCCGAAACAAATTCTATTTCCGCATTACAGGCTATCCAATATAAAAAATGGGCGGCGTTAAAAGGCAAAAGCGTCAAGTTGATGCTACGAGTCAACGAGAACGATGCAAGAAAAGGAACAACAGGAGTCAACGAAACGCTAAGAAATATTTCTGCTTACATTGATTCCACTGTTTTTGTTTCTCAATGGCTACTTCAGTATTTTGAAAATTTTGGCTGGAACTGCAAGAATAAAAAATTCATCCACAACGGAGTCGATGGCAGGGTTTTTTATTCCCAAAAAGAAAAAAATGGAGAAAAAATAAAGATAGTCACCCATCACTGGTCCGACAATTACATGAAGGGGTTTGACGTCTATGAAGAGATAGACAAATGGATCAAAGATAGAAGCGACTTTTCCTTTACTTACATCGGAAGAGACAGGGGAACTTTCAAAAACACGATCCACGTACCGCCTCTTTTTGGAAAAGATCTAGGAGATGAACTATCTCGATACGATGTGTATGTGTCGGCGTCGCGCTTCGACCCTGGTCCGAACCATGTTTTAGAATCCTTGTCGTGCGGAATTCCGACTTACGTACATGTCGATGGTGGCGGGGCCGTGGAGTTTGCAGGCCTCCAAAACAGCTATAAAAATTCTGAAGAAATATTGAACATACTATTGTCAAAAAAATACAGTAAAAATACCTGGGTTCCTCCGACATGGGAGGAGTGTATGGCGAAATTTGCCGACTCTATAAAGGAAATTGTATGAAATCTGTCAATGAACCGCTGACAAAATTGCTCACCTCCAGACTCCAAAAGTACACCAAGAATTCTTTGTCTCTCAACAAAGAAACGTGCTTGAGCATCTACCAAGATATCTTCGATTGCATTGTAGAAGTCGTTCAAAGTGCAAACGTAAAGCTAAACAACGAGTCAGTCAACTATCTAGCTCAGCAGTATTACGATGCAATCAAAATTAACTCTTCAGAAGAGCTGGATCCCAACATCTTTACACAAAGAGCAAAACTGGAAGAAATAGAGACAAAAGAGATCGCTCTTTTGGCAGTCATGATGAACGGAAGTCCATTTTGCGCTCCCCTTTTGCGCGAAGTAAAAAGAAGATCGTAATGAAGGTTCATTTTGACAATGTGAATCTTTCCTCTAGGAGCGGTCCTAATTCATTTGCAGGCAGGTTAGCAAAAGAGCTAATAAGATTGGGACACAAGATAGAGCTCGAAGATGGTTCCAAATGTGACGTATCTCTGGTTTTTATCGAACCTACGGGGAGACATCTCGCAAAAAAGATAGTCCAAAGGTTGGATGGCATATGGTTTTCTCCCAAAGAGTTTGAGGTAAAAAACGTAAACATAAAATCGCTATATTCACATTCCAACCACGTAATTTGGCAGTCGAACTTTGACAAAATTATGACCACAAAGTGGTGGAAAGAACCGCAAAATGGTTCTATCATCAAAAATGGGGTAGAAAAAACAAGCGCAAAGAACGCTCAAGTAGAACAGCAGCTCAACTCTCTAAGAAAAAGGTATGAAAAGATATTTGTCTGTTCCGCCAACTGGCATCCCCAAAAAAGGCTGAAGGAAAATTTCAGACTTTTCAAACATATAAAAAGTATAACTCAGCAAAGATGCTGCCTCATTGTGATGGGGAATAATCCCATAAAGATCGAAGATGCGGATGTTTTTTATACAGGAAACTTGGATCATGACGTGTGCATGCAGATATTTGAAAACGCAGACTGGATGTTACATTTAGCGTGGCTCGATCATTGTCCAAACGTTGTAGTAGAAGCTTTGTCAAAAAGTTTGCCCGTTATTTGCACAGAAGCAGGCGGTACGCACGAGCTTGTTGAGAACTTCGGAATTATTCTTAAAGAAGATGACCAGTATAATTTTGAGCTTGTTGACTATGAAAATCCTCCGTTGCTAAATGTAGGACAGCTGGTTGAACTCCCAAAAAAATCTTCTTTAGGTAATCCTCCAGACGTTTCCATAAGTTCTTGTGCAAAAGAATATTTGAAAGTTTTTGAAAGTTTGCTATAATATCTGCTTATGAACAATAAAGTCTATGTTTTACCGCCCGGAGAAGGGTGGATAGTAGATAGATTTGTAAAAGAATGGAACGAAGACAATTCTGATATCAGCGTCTACCACCCAAAGGATGCTGATGTTATTTGGCTTCTTGCGGATTGGTGCTGGGAAAAACTCGCTTATTCTGGCCATCTTAAAGGGAAAAAAGTCGTAACAACTGTACATCACATTGTACCCGAAAAATTTGGCGCTAATGAATTGAAATCTTTTTCTCTTCGAGACGATTACACGACAGTGTACCATGTCTACAACCAGCAGACAAAAGATTTTATAGGTAGTCTTACCAATAAGCCAATTCATCTGATCCCGTATTGGGCAAACCAAAAAATCTGGAAAAAGACAAATGATAGAAATGAGCTTAGAAAGAAATATTCTTTACCTGTCAACGGATATATCGTAGGGTCATTTCAAAGAGATACAGAAGGAAAAGATCTAATCAGCCCAAAGTTGGAAAAGGGTCCTGATCTCTTTGCAGACTTTATAGAAAAGCTATCTAAAGAAAGAAATGATATCCACGTTCTCCTCGCGGGGTGGAGACGTCAATACGTAATGAAAAGATTGAAAAGTAGCTCAATTCCCTTTACTTACATCGAGCTTCCCGAACAAAAAGTAGTAAATGACCTGTATCAAACGTTGGACCTATATCCAGTAACAGCAAGATGTGAAGGGGGTCCTCAGTCTATAATAGAGTGCGGATTGCTTGAAGTTCCTGTCGTGTCTAGAGATATTGGAATAGCTTCTCAAGTCTTACCAAGAGTTTCTATAAACAATGAAATATCTTTTGCTGAAGCAAGCGTACCAAACGTAGAAAGTTGGAAGCTTCCTTCTGGTTACCTTCCCTACAGAGATCTTTTGGAGAAATTTTGATGAAAACTTTGGTTGTGACATTATTTTCTGGAGAAAGCGAAATCGACGAATGCATTGATTCCGTAAAAAAGCAGAAAGATTCTATCAATGAGCATATTGTAATTTCTGGTGCTTCAGAGCTAGATGCCCATAATTCTATGCTCAAAATTTTTGAAAACAACAAAGAAAATTTTGATTTATACGTAAAAGTTGATGCAGATACGATTGTAGATCGTGAAGAAGCTTTTTTGAGAGTATACAAAAAATTGAAAGAGACTTCCTCCGCTGAAGTAGAGCTTCCTTTATTTGACTATTTCACATGCTCTGAGATAATGGGTCTGCATTTTTATGATCCAAAGTTGAATGATTTCAAATTATCAAAAGATGCAATATTTTGTGATAGAAGTATTGTCAACAAATCTTCATTGATACAAGGAAGGCAGATAAATGATGATTATCTGATACCGGTAGGGAAACATTGCGCCTACCCGACAGATTCTCAATCTATTAGGTACGGTTACCATAGAGGATTAAAGGGTCAGTATAAGATTGAAAATCTTATAAAAGAATCTTATAATCTTCATAAAGATAGAGCTAGAAAATTAGCGTGCATAGGATTTGAACTAGCAAAATCCCTAAGATTAGATTGCCACAGCTATAAGACAAAAGGGTTTGAAGATATATGCTCTCTAGCTTTAAAAATATTTGATGCTACGGAAAGAAATGATGAAAATCTACGCAATATTCCCAGATGATGCATACATGAAGTCGATGTCCGTCCATACGATGGAAACCCCTTCAAAAGAACTCACGAAGTTGGGTGTAGAGTGCTGCTCTCAAGGTAAGTTTTTTTCTGAATTTTATCATAAAATTGGTCAAGATGATATCGTGATAATGTGGGTAGGGACTCGAAATGAGTCTTGGCTGGACGCGATGTCCAATTTAAAATGCAGAAAATTCTTGAGGAACATAGATTCTTGTAAATCTGACAGAATTCTCTTCAAAAGAGAACAAGAAATATTTTTTAGAGTTGGATTTGAGGCGATGCTTGTTACATATTGTACCGATTACAATAGAAATTTTTTGCTTGAAAGAGGAATCAAGAGTATAGACTATCCGCATCTCATTGATTTTTCAAATTCTAGAGATATAGAAAAAGTAGAAAAAAAATTCGATATTCTAATAAGCGGTCAACTATCAGAAAAGTCTTATCCCACCAGAACAAAATTAGCAAATCTTTTCTTAAAAGAAGACAACAAAAAGAAGTACAAAGTAGCTTATCTGCAGCACCCAGGTCACTCAAAGTCCCAAGTTATTCATCAGTTTTATGGCGAAAAATATGTAGATTTAGCATCTGCATGTAAGCTGTCAATAACTTGTACAGGAGATGACGATGCTTTAGTTCTAAAGTATTTAGAGTTTGCAAAAGCAGCTTCCTTGCCACTAGGAGATTGCCCATCTAATATGCCAGAAAAAGCAAAACTTTCTATGTTGGAAATTTCTAAAGAAATGTCAGATGAAAAAATTCTTTCTATTGTAGATGAAATTTTAAGAAACGAAGATCTGCTAAAAGAAAAGACTAAAAGTTATCAATCTGCTATGACTATTTTTGATGTAGCATCTACGAAAAACGTATTAGAAAAAATAAAAAATTTGCAAATGTAGATTTTTATTTTTTTGAGCTATGATCATAGAAGCATGGAAGATAACTTCAAAGATCCACTCTTCTGGGATAAAAGAGTGGCAGAATACGGAAAATCTGCTGCTTCTTCTGCTTATTCTGACTTATCTCAAGAAAAAAGATTAAGAAAAATATCTGAGATCATAGAATCTAATTCTTCATCTGACTTTTCTCAACTAAAAATAATAGATGTTCCATGCGGAGTAGGCCTTTTTGATCAAATGTATGGTCCATTTGAGGATTATAGCGGTATAGATTTTTCTAAAAAAGCTTGTGATTTAGCTAAATTTAGTAAAACAAAAAAGACAAACATAGTACATGGGAATTTGTTTGATAGAACAAATATGAATAAAATTCAACAAGGCGATTGGCTCATCTCATGCGGCTTGTTTTGTTTTAAGCATCTTTTTTCTGATGTTGATGATGTTACAGACCTAATTCAAGTTTTTTTAGAAAAGTCTGAAAATATCATAGCAAACTTTCCCTGGAAAAATTCTAGAGTAGAAACAAAAGACACAGTAAGGCATTGGTCTATAGATGAAGTTGCATCTAATCTTTTAGACAAAAGAATTTATCCCACTATCTATGCAGGTTACTTACCTCATGAATTCATGATTCATATAAAAAAATGAAAAATATGCTAAAAGATATCTCCTTAAGATTTGATGACGTCTGTGCAAATGCAGACATGCATTCTCTAAATGAAATGTCTCTCTTTGCTCATTCATTGGGGGCAACAATAATCTATTGTATTTCTCCGCTTGTGCAGGACATGTCACACTTAGGACAGTCAAAAGATGCACAAAGAATCTATCCCAAGATATGGAACGCAATGTCTGACTATAGACAGTTTTATCAAGCAGATATTGCAAGCATTCCAAAGATACCTTCATACGTCACGACGGCGAGCCATGGCCTTATTCATGTGGATCATAGGCTCTTAAAAAAGAGCGCTCAAGAAATGAGCATATTGGTCAGTTGTTCTCTTGCTAAGTCAGAAATCTTTGTTCCGCCATTTAACAAATGGAACAAGGATACGCAAAATATTTGCAATGAAAACGGAATAAAGCTTGTAAAGTTTGAAGATGGCTGGAAGTGTATGGAGTACAATAAATTTGATCCCGCACAGAAGCTTTGGTACGTTCATCATAGAGAGTTTACGGTAGATTCTTTCAAAAAATGGTTTGAAACAAAATGAAAGTAGCTATCCATCAGCCAAACTTTTTACCTTGGTGGCCTTTCTTTGAGAAGATGGCGAAGGCGGACGTATTTGTTGTCCTTAGACATTGTCAATTTGAAAAGAATAATTTTCAAAATAGGTTCCAGTATAGAGGTAATTGGTTGACTATGTCCACTTACAGTGGACTCGATCCAATCTTTGACAAGAAATATGTTAGTCCAGAGAAAGACTGGAAAAGAATAAAGGACAAGCTGAAAGACAAGAAAGAAATTCTTGAAAAATTTGATGGACTTGTCAGCGGTTCCTTATGGGAAACCAACTACAAGATAATAAATTCTGCTGCAGAACTTCTTGGAATAAAAACAAAGATTATACTAGATGAGCCTACGGAGCTAAAGTCTACAGAACGTCTTGTGGACATTTGCAAAAAACTTGGAGCTACAAAATACATTTCAGGCTCCGGTGCAAAAAAATATCTTGATTGTTCTGCTTTTGAGTCTGCCTCTATTGATGTAGAGTTTCAAGATCTAAAAGATGAAGATAGAGTGCACATTTTAGACAAACTGTGAGGAAATATGGAAAATGACTGGGGCGGTTTTGGCATTGAACAGGCAACTTTTAATTTTATTCTTAACAACATAAAGCACGGAGAAACTTTCATCGAACTTGGAGCTGGTATAGTATCAACTCGAGAGTTAAGCAAATTCTACAATCTTTATTCTGTTGAGCAATATGCTCCATTTTGCGGCCTTTATCCAAATGTAAACTATATTCATGCTCCAATAGTGAATGGATGGTACGACCCGCAGGTATTGAAAGAAAAGTTACCAAAAAAGTCAGCTTGCGTCTTTGTGGATGGTCCAACCAAGCACGGTCCTGCAGGGACTGGCGTAGAAAGCAGATTGTTGTTAAAAGAAAACTTGCACCTCTTTGATAAAGATAGCATGTTTATTTTTCACGATATGAATCGTCCGGATGAAAAAAAGTTAGCCTGCGAAGTTGCAGATCTGTTGGGAAAGAAGATAGTTCACTATGAAGATGGAGATTTTTATTCCGTCATTTATCCCTAATTGAACATGTAAAAATATCCGCTTAATATTTTGAAAAAATGAGAAATTCAATCGCTGTTATAGGGCAAGGCTTTGTTGGTGGTTCGATCACGACTGTTTTTTCTGAGCGTGGATTCGACGTCTACACATACGACAAATCAGGTAAGCAAGCAGCAGGAGGAAAACACCCTAAGCTCAGGACGGGTTTAACACTTCCTGCTACAAGCGTGTCGGACTTGATCGAAGTTTGCGAAAAGAAAGAAGACTTTTCCAAAGTTTACTTCGTGTGC
>Ga0136644_10003822_pt1 | contig 11205 bp, 12 predicted proteins | sample C_130820_EF_Meta_FD_94780 | JGI IMG/M metagenome (GOLD analysis project Ga0136644, IMG submission 94780) | Freshwater microbial communities from Lake Croche, Canada to study carbon cycling - C_130820_EF_MetaG (v2) (version 2) | ecosystem: Environmental > Aquatic > Freshwater > Lake | place...
ACAAACCAAACCGTTGGTCGGGTTTTATGAATCCTGGGCCAGTTCGGGCGATGCCAAAGCCCCGCAATCCAAAAAAGTGGCGGGGGTGGGCTCGGTAGAAGATATTCGAGATAAAGTGTTTAAGGTTTTAGGAGCGTAAGCATGGCTAGGCCTAAGAATGCCTTTTACGCCCAATCGGGCGGTGTGACTTCGGTGATTAATGCCTCGGCTTGCGGTGTGATTGAAACAGCAAGAAAGTACCCCGATCTGATCGGTAAGGTTTTTGCAGGGCGAAATGGTATTTTGGGCGCACTACAAGAAGATTTGATTGATACCGGCAAGGAATCAGAGGCAGCCATTCGTGCATTGCGTTACACGCCTTCTGGGGCTTTTGGTTCTGCGCGTTACAAGCTGAAGGGACTGGATCAGAATCGTGCTGAGTATGAGCGACTCATTGATGTGTTTCGGGCACACCACATCGGCTATTTTTTTTATAACGGTGGCGGAGACTCGCAAGATACCTGCCATAAAGTTTCCCAAATTGGCGAGGAATTGGGCTACCCCGTGATCTGTGTCGGGGTACCTAAAACCATCGATAATGATTTGCCTTTCACCGATTGCTGCCCTGGTTTTGGTTCGGTAGCCAAGTATGTGGCAACCTCGATTCGTGAGGCTGGCTATGACGTGGCATCGATGGCGGCTACTTCTACAAAAGTATTTGTGTTGGAAGTCATGGGTCGGCATGCGGGTTGGATTACGGCTGCGTGTGGTTTGGCTTCTGAGAAAGCGGGAGAAGCACCCCATATTTTGCTTTTTCCAGAAATCCCCCTCGATCAAAAAGCGTTTTTGGCCCGCGTTAAAGAAACAGTCAATACCCATGGCTTTTGCGTGATCGGCGTGAGCGAGGGAATTCGTAATCTTGAAGGACAATTTATTTCAGATAGTGGTTTGCGTGATGCGTTTGGGCACGCTCAGTTAGGCGGGGTTGCTCCGGTGATTGCCAATTTGATTCGTTCTGAATTGGGTTATAAGTACCACTGGGCGGTAGCCGATTATTTGCAACGCGCGGCCCGTCATTTGGCTTCTAAAACGGATGTGCGCCAAGCGTATGCGATGGGTAAGGCTGCGGTTGAGCTTGCTGTGAAAGGACATAACGCAGTCATGCCAATCATCGAGCGTGTATCGGACGTGCCTTACAAGTGGAAGGTTGGGCAGGTTGCTTTAGCTGATGTAGCGAATCAGGAACGCATGATGCCGCGCGATTACATCAGTCCAGATGGTTTTCATATCACGGCGAAATGTCGGCGTTATCTTTCCCCACTCATCGAGGGCGAAGATTACCCTCCCTATCGGAATGGTTTGCCAGACTATGTGCGCTTAAAACTGAACAGCGTTAAAAAGAAACTCAGCACAGAGTTTAAGCCTTAAGAGCGCTTAGACCGGGCGCAAGCGCAGATGCATGGCTTCGGTTGCTTTAACTAATTCTGAACGTATGCCCGGTTCAAACGCAGCATGGCCTGCATCGGCAACGATGCAGTACTGCGCGCTGGGCCAAGCCTGATGCAATTCATACGAAGAGATTGCCGGGCAAACGGCATCATAGCGGCCTTGCACGATGAAACAAGGTAAATGCCGAATCTGATCAATGCGATTGAGTAAAGCGTTGTCGGGTAGAAAAATATGATTCATAAAATAGTGCGCCTCAATACGTGCAAGGCTTAATGCAACGCCATCACTCGCAAAATGATTTTGTGTGGCCACATTGGGGAGTAGGGTGCTGCAAGCGCCTTCATAGGCTCCCCAAGCGCGCGCTGCGGGCATATGAATGCTGGGGTCTGGATTGGTGAGGCGTTGATAATAAGCACTCAACAAATCATGGCGTTCTGGCTCGGGAATATGGCCACTAAAGCGTTCCCATTGATCTGGAAAGAGATGTCGTAAGCCATAGAGGAACCAATCAATTTCTTGGGGGCGGCATAAAAATATTCCCCGCAAAATCAGCCCCAAGCAGCGTTCAGGGTGCGCTTCGGCATAAGCCAGGGCAAGCGTACTGCCCCAAGAACCCCCAAAGACCACCCATTGGTTAATGCTCAATGATTTTCTCAGGCGTTCAATGTCCGAGATGAGGTGGGGTGTGGTGTTGTTACGTAATTCGCCAAAGGGGCGAGAGCGCCCTGAACCGCGTTGATCAAAAATAATAATTCTGTATCGGGTAGGGTCAAAGAAACGACGGTGCTGCGGTCCTGAACCTGCCCCGGGACCGCCGTGCAAAAATACGACAGGGATGCCTGTGGGGCTCCCTGATTCTTCCCAATACATGGAATGAAGATCATCTAATTGCAGATAACCGGAGTCACGTGTGGCAATTTCGGGAAATAAAGGGGTGAGGTCTAACGGCTCCGATAAGGGCATGATTTGATCTTTTTGGAAGTTTTAGGATCTTTAATTATTGTTTTTTTGGTTTTGCTGCATTGCGACAAATTTTTATAACTTGGACGTGATATATTTCCAATATCGATCTAGACAGTCTTTATGTGTCATGTATAGTTGACTAAACGGCTTGTGAATTTGTTGTTGCTGTATTACCCACTATTTTAGATTCGCATTCAATACATACCCTGTCGGCTGCAATAGCAATTTATCGAGAGTCCAGATGCTCTACCAACTTCATGAAATGCAGCACACCTACTTTGCTCCTATCCGCGCTGCAGCGCAAACGGTAGTGCATATTTATGGTCATCCCTTCAGCCCGCTGAGTTACTCCCCTCTTTCCCGTGCGATTGCGGCGGGTTCTGAACTCGTCCTGCGCACTACGCAGCGCTACGATAAACCTAGCTTTAATCTACCCACCACTGAATTTGCAGGAAAAACGGTTTCTATCATAGAAGAAATCGTGATTGATCTACCCTTTTGCGAGCTTCGGCACTTTCGTAAAGAAGGGGTGAAACAAGATGGCCCGATTGTACTGATCGTTGCCCCCCTTTCAGGCCACTTTGCAACCTTGTTGCGTGACACGGTCAAAGGGTTCTTGCAGCACCATGATGTGTACATCACAGACTGGAAAGACGCCAAAACAGTCCCCTTGGCATTAGGTGAATTTGGTTTTGATGATTATGTGCGTTATGTGAGGGAATTCCTAGAGTATTTCAAGGGTCAGGCGCATGTGGTTTCAGTATGTCAGCCCACCGTTCCCGTTCTCGTTGCCGTTTCCTTGATGGCAGCAGAAAAATCACCTTCCGTGCCACGTTCTATGGTGATGATGGGGGGTCCCATTGATGCGCGCCGCAATCCCACCTCGGTGAATATTTTTGCAACCGAGCACACATTGGAATGGTTTGTTGGGCATTTGATCTACTACGTTCCTTCTAAGTATCCGGGTTATTCGCGTCGGGTTTACCCCGGGTTTTTGCAGCACACGGGGTTTGTGGCCATGAATCCTGGCCGCCATATTTCTTCACATCGCGATTTTTACTATCACCTGATTCAAGGGGATGGGGAAAGCGTGAATCATCACAAGACGTTTTATGATGAGTACAACGCGGTGATGGATTTACCCGCGGAATACTATATCGAGACCATCTCCCGGGTTTTTCAATTGCAGTCGCTGCCTAAGGGGGAGCTGGAGTCATGCGGCCAGCACGTTGACCCGAGTCACATCAAGACCACTGCTTTGTTGACCGTAGAAGGGGAGCTGGACGATATATCGGGTGACGGGCAAACTGAGGCAGCGCATGCGCTGTGCACGGGTATTCCTAAAGATCGTCATCTTCACATTACCGTTCCGGATGTGGGGCATTACGGTATTTTTAGTGGACGCCGTTTCCGCGAAATTATTTACCCCCAGCTCGCACAATTTATCGCTAAGTACGATTAAAAAAATAAGGAGTGATCATGAGTAAAGACGCGTCTTCCAATGAAATATTTGAAGCCTTTCAGCGCATGATTAACCCGATGGCATTCCCCATGCAAAATTTTTTGATGGGTGGAATGAAGCTTGAGGACGTAGAACGCAAGATCTCTGAATTACAAACCGTGCATCATTGGTTGTCCACCAACTTAGGCATGCTAGAACTCAGTATCAAAACTTTGGAGTATCAAAAAGCATTGCTCACGCCCAGCAGCAAAGACGGGAGTGACGCAAAAGCTGAAGACAAAGTTGAAAACCCTTTTCTGAATCCTGCGATGTGGCCTTGGCCCTATGGTCAAGCCAACGCGCCTGTTCAAGCTGAAAAGAAAGAAACAGCGCCGGCAGACAAAACCCAAACACATTCTGGTTCCTCAAAATCTGCGACAGGATCCAGAAAAAAACCGGCTTAGGCCTTGTGTTTTTTTGCCCAGCGGGTAAATTGAAGATGAAAAGCGTTGTGTGAATCAGCGGGGCATTCAACGCATTCTTCGCGCACCCACTGTTTTAGATCAAAGTGGGGGAAATGGGTATCCCCTTCTAGTTCAGTATCGATTTCGGTGATGTGCAGGGTGTCTGCAAGGGGCAGGAAGCGGTTGTAAATCTGGGCGCCGCCAATAACAAACAGTTTGCTTATCTTTTCGGTCTGCGCCCAGCTGAGCGCGTCCTCGGGGCTTTGAACCAGGGTGTAACCCTCTAGCGTGAGATCGCTCTGGCGGCTCATCACCACATTTACCCTGCCTGGAAGAGCCCGACCAATCGCTTGAGCCGTCTTTCTTCCCATCAAGATGGGGTGACCCATGGTGAGTGCCTTAAAATAGCGCAGATCCGCAGGTAAGTGCCAAGGCATGGCATTGTCGTTGCCGATCACCCCATTTCGGGTGCGGGCAACGACGATTTCAATGAGGGGACGATCGGGTTGGTGCAAAGCGCATGATTCCCAGTGGGCACTATTTAAACGGTTGGTTTGCAAAACTCTTTGGAGTTTTGATCCAAGCGGAATACCAGCGGCCGGGTTATTTTAGGCTGTTCTAGTTCTGCATTCGCTACCGCTTCTTCAACCGTGTAGTGGTGCGGTGCGAGTTCGCAAACCGGATCCGTATTGGTGGCATCTCCCGTGAGCAGATACGCTTGACAACGGCAGCCGCCAAAATCTTTTTCTTTATCGGGGCAGGTCTTGCAGGGGTCTTTCATCCAGCTATCGCCACGGTAACGATTAAAGGCATCGCTATCGTGCCAAATGGTTTTAAGACTGTGCTCGCGTACATTAGGAAAATGAATACCAGGAAGCATTTTGGCTTCGTGGCATGGGAGCACCGTGCCGTCAGGCGTAATTGTGACGAACACTGCGCCCCAACCATTCATGCAGGCCTTAGGGCGAGAGGCGTGGTAATCAGGTACCACAAAATATACCCGCATTTTATCGCCAATACGCTCGCGGAAACGATGCACCGCAGCCTCGGCTGCGGTTAACTGCGCACGGGTGGGAATGAGGTGATCGCGGTTTAGAAATGCCCAGCCATAGAATTGCGAGTTGGCGAGCTCGAGGTAATCCACCCCAATGCTTTCAGCAAGCTCAAGAATTTTTTCGATGTGATCAATATTGAGGCGATGGATCACGACATTGAGCACCATCGGATAGTCATACGCCTTGACCAAGTGCGCTACTTTTTGCTTGAGCTCAAAGGTTTTGGTGCTGCCTAAAAAATCGTTTAACTCTTTGGTGGAGTCTTGAAACGAAACTTGGATGTGATCCAACCCTGCATCTTTGAGCGCCTTAATCTTGGCTTCTGTGAGACCAATACCCGAGGTGATGAGGTTGCTGTAATACCCCAAGCGCCGGCCCTCTGTGGCCAGCTCAATCAAGTCGTCGCGCATGAGGGGTTCGCCACCTGAAAAGCCGAGCTGGGCAGAGCCCATCGCACGACCTTCTTGCAGTACACGCACCCATTCGGCTGTGCTGAGCTCTTTACCTGCTGCTGCGTAGTCTAAGGGGTTAGAGCAATAGACACAGTGCAGAGGGCATTTGTAAGTCAGTTCTGCCAACAACCACAGCGGGGGGCGGATTGCATTTGGGGCTGAGACTTGTTCAGCGGTATTCAATCCAACCTTGTCCATGTGCAATCTCCAAAAAAGATAGTACTTCGGGCTCCAGGCCCTTGTGGTTAAAAGCGGATTCTAGTTGGGCTGTAATCTGTTTTACAGATTGAATACCATCACAGCGTTTTAAAATCTCGCCCGCACTCTGGTTGAGTTGCACCATCCCTTCTGGGTACAAGAGCACGTGTTTTTGCTGAACTTCTTCCCACTGCAAACGAAACAGCCGCTTGATCGTGGGAATCGTGGTGTTATCGGGCTTTTGGGGCGTGGAGTCAGACATAACGCCCTGGGCGAATGACAAGATTGGTTTCCATGGCATCCAGCATGGTCCACAACACATCCAATTTGAACTGCAAGATTTCTAGAGCACGTTCCTGCAAGGGCCGCGTATTGAAATATTCTAGCGTAATGGCTAAACCATGTTCTACATCACGGTTGGCCTGCTGAACGCGGTTTTGGAAGTATTTGAGGCCGGTTTGATCAATCCATTTGTAATGATCAGGCCAAGTGGAGAGGCGCTCTTTGTGAATCTTAGGAGCAAACATTTCGGTGAGCGAGGAGCAAATGGCTTCCTGCCAAGGGCGGGTGCGCGCGAAGTTAGTGTAAGCATCGACCGCAAATTTCACACCCGGAAATACGCCTTTGAGTGAAGTGATCTCTTCGCGTTTTAAACCGGTTGCTTCCCCCAAGGTGATCCAGGCTTCAATTCCACCCTCGGTTCCTTCATGGCCATCATGGTCCACAATTCGTTTAATCCACTCACGACGAATTTCGCGGTCATCGCAATTCGACATAATGGCCGCATCTTTGCGCGGGATACTGATCTGGTAGTAAAAGCGGTTTTGTACCCATGCCCGCACTTGCTCGGGGGTGCATTGACCGCTGTTTAACATCACATTAAACGGGTGATGGATGTGATAACCCGCGCCTTTTTCACGCAGACGTGCTTCAAATTCTTCTCTACTCCAAGCGGCTTCACTCATAGTTCGATTTCCATTCCGTCGTAGGCTACTTCGATCCCCGCTGCGGTCAGTTGCGCGCGTTCTTGTGAATCCTCATCAAGAATGGGATTGGTGTTGTTAATGTGAATTAAAACACGGCGTTTGTCCGGGAAGCGGGCAAGTTGTTCCATCATGCCGCCTGGGCCAGACTGCGGTAAGTGCCCCATCTGACGTGCTAGTTTGTGGGCAATACCTCTTTGCGCCATTTCATCGTCTGTCCAGCACGTGCCGTCAACTAATAGGCAGTCTGCAGATTGCCATGCGGCTTCGACTTTATCATCGATTTGTACAAGCCCTGGGGCATAGAACACCGTTTTGCCTGTGCGTTTGTCCTTGATGCTCAAGCCAAGATTATCGCCCTCATGGGGATCATCGCGGTGACTGGAGTAGGGCGGGGCTTTGCCGCTGACAGGAATGGGGCTGAATTCAAGGTCTTCAGCACCAATTGGGCTAAATACGTCTTCGGGCCGGAAGCCAATGCGATGCCAGCGTGGTTCGCAATAGTGGGTCAGCAACTTGAGAAGTGGATTGGTGACAGATAGATCGTCATGCACGGGTTCAGTACAGTACAACTCGAGTATCTTGCCTTCCCGCAACATCAGTAGTCCGGTAGTGTGGTCAATCTGGGCGTCCATCAATACTACAGAGGCAATGCCCGTATCGCGGATGGCCCGACCTGGCTGAAGGGCAGGAAAATGCTTAATTTGGGTAAGGATGTCAGGTGAGGCGTTGAGGACAACCCAACGTAGGCCGTCTTGAGACACCGCTATAGAGGATTGGGTGCGCGCTTGCGCCTTGATGGTGCCTTTGCGCTGACCATCGCACATGGGGCAATTACAGTTCCACTGGGGAAAACCACCACCAGCAGCAGAACCTAACACACGGATTTTCATTTCTTTTTGAACCCTTTAAAAAAAACGCGGAAGCCTCGAAAGGCTCCCGCGTCTAGTACATGCTCCGGTATTAGCGGGTTGCGATGTACATGGTTACTTCAAAACCGAAACGCAAGTCGGTTGCAGCAGGTGTAGTCCAGGCCATGTTATATCTCCTAAAGGATTTATCTTGAAGTCCGGTTTCTAAAATAGTTGCCGGGGTTAAGTGCTTTGCTGTTCCGGTAAACTTATTACTTGAACAACGCTGCTATGACTGAACTATCCTCTAATCATCTGTAGGACCATAGGTAAGGTTCGCTCTATGTGGCCTAATGATTTTCATTAGACGACAAAAAAGCGGACGCAAGAGCAAAGGCAGGGCGTCATTGGCTGGAGTATCATGCATCGCCATGACACTGCGTTCCCAAATCAATTTGCTGATTGCCCTGCTCATGGGCCTCTTTCTGACTGCTGTTATCGCATTAGAAGTTGATGCCACACGCCGGAGCATTCGCGAAGAAATTGAAGCTTCTACCCGTATTACCCTGCAATTGTTGGGTACGGTGGTGGCCGATACCCAAGCACGGGGCGGAAGTGTTTCTCCTCAATTATTGACGAATTTTTTTCAACATCTGGGCCGCGTTCGCGCCAACAGCATTAAGTTAGAGGGCGCGGGGGGACAAGTTTTTTATGTTTCGCCTCAGTCTCATTACAAAGAAGGCCGCAATGCCCCCTCTTGGTTTGTAGAGTTGGTTGCTCCCTCAGCACTCCCAACACAAATCCGCGTTGCAGGTGGCTTAATTACCGTGACCCCTGATCCTTCTCGATCGGTGGTGGATGCCTGGGATGATCTTTCTAATTTATTGCAACTGGGTGTGGCCTCTTTGGCTTTGGTACTTGGATTGGTTTTTGTTTTGGCTGGGCGTTTGTTGGCGCCTTTACAAGTAATCGTATCGGGACTGCAGCAAATGGAGCGGGGGGAGTTTCATGCCCGACTTCCTGCTTTTAAGGTAACTGAGCTCAATAGCCTAGCTGAGAGTTTTAACCGCATGGCGCAAGCGGTTGAAGACAGTTTTATGCTTCGAAGAGAGTCCGCTCAGCGCGCTGAAGAATTGCGGGAAAACCGCGCGGTGACGGCCTTAATTCAACAGCATGTGGAAGCAGAAAGGAGGGCCTTGGCCCGCGAATTGCACGATGAACTGGGGCAAGGGGTGACCGCAGTGCGTACGATTGCTTCCTCCATTGCCCAGCGTGCACATGAGCGTGCGCCTGACCTTGAGGCGAATGCGTTGGCGATCGTGAAGGTATCCGGAGAAATGTACGATGCCATGCACAGTATGGTCCGACAGCTTAGGCCTATTGCCCTGGATAACTTGGGTTTGGCGGATGCCTTGCGGGAACTGGCTGCGAGTAGTCGGCTGCGTAAGCCTGAGCTTTCGGTTGATTTGGAGTTGGGGCCCGATTTAGATGGATTGGATGAACAAACCAATATCACGGCTTATCGGATCATTCAGGAATCGCTCACCAATGTGGCGCGTCATGCGGCTGCGGATACGGTGATGGTGCGCGTGTCGCATGATCTTGAAGAGAAAGTATTGCATTTAGAGATTGTTGATAATGGTTGCGGAATGGATCCTCAAGCGATTAATGATGAACGAATGGGTGTAAGAGGAATGCGTGAAAGAGCGACTGGGCTGGGAGGACGATTTGAATTGCACTCGGCGCTGGGGGAAGGGGTCAGAATTTTGGTTGACTTACCCATCCATCTTGAGCAGGAATCGGTGTGATCTTGCTTAATCGATCAAAATGGACAATAAAACAATGACCCTGCGCGTTATGTTGGTGGATGATCATGCGGTAGTGCGGATGGGTTTTCGCTTGCTGCTTGAGAGTGATGCGGAAGTGCAAGTGTGCGCAGAAGCGGATGGTGGGGAATCGGCGTTAAAGCTGTATCCCGAAATTCAGCCTGATGTTGTGATCATGGATGTGTCTATGCCGGGTATGGGAGGCATTGAGGCAGTGAGCCGATTGATTTCTAAAGATCCGCAAGCCAAAGTGTTGGTGCTTTCTGCTCATGAAGATACCGTTCACCCCAAACGATTATTGAAAGCAGGCGCATTGGGGTATTTATCTAAGCGCACAGCGGGGGACGAGTTGTTAAAGGCTTTGCGCCAAGTGGCAGAAGGGAAGAATTATATTGATCCCGGTTTAGCGCAGCAGCTTGCCGTTCAACAATTTAGCGGTGAGCAAAATCCGGTTGAGGTGTTATCTGAGCGAGAGTTTGAAGTGTTCATGCAGTTGGCGCGCGGACAATCTGTGAATAAAATTGCCGAAACTTTATTTCTGAGCCCACGCACTGTGGGTACCCATTTATACAATATCAAGCAAAAATTGGCAGCCGATAATGCTGCAGAATTGACCTTGATTGCCATGCGAAATGGCCTTCTCTCTCCCTAATTGAATGACTGAATCTCTTCAAGGTATTGTTCACCGCTCGGGGCAGTCTAGGTTACCCACTCGATATGGTTTGTTCTCAGCACAGGCATATCGTCTTGAAGGCTTACAAACCGAGCATCTTGCTTTGACGATGGGTGATGTTGCCCATGGTGACCCTCCTTTGGTGCGGATTCATTCTGAGTGCTTAACGGGGGATGTGTTTGGTTCGCGCCGATGTGATTGTGGTCCTCAGCTTGAGTTGGCGATGCAAAAAATTGCTTCTGAAGCGCGGGGGGTTTTGGTTTACTTGCGGGGCCATGAAGGTCGGGGGATTGGTTTGTCGCATAAGATGCGTGCCTATCAATTGCAAGATACCGGTTTAGATACGCTTGATGCGAATCTAGAGTTGGGGTTTGCTGTAGATATGCGAGATTACGGGCCTGCGCTGGCAATTTTGGCGGATCTTCAGGTATTCCGTTTTCGTTTGATGACCAATAGCCCGGATAAGATGGAACGTCTGGCATCCGCACCATTCCAAATTGTGGAGCGGGTTCCGTTGCTGACCCCCGATGATGAGGAGAGTCGCCGTTATCGTGAGGCTAAGCGCGATCGGCTTGGGCACTTTATTTAGTTGAAGCCCGGATCATCTTTTTCAAGATTCATGCGGTGTGCGCGATTTGTGCTCAAGCGCTCTGCGGCTCCCCCGGCTCCGGCTGCGCCTGATCCGCCGGGTTAGCCACAGATCGCTTTGAGAATGTATCCTGTTTGGTGAGATTTATATTGCGTTGTGCTTGAATATTTTGGTGGTTTCCCGCATTCTGCGCGGTGGCGGGCCTCCCCGCATTGCAGCGTAGGAACCTGGTCAGGTCCGGAAGGAAGCAGCCATAACTATTCCCTGTAAGTGCCGGGGTTC
>Ga0136644_10003823_pt1 | contig 11205 bp, 12 predicted proteins | sample C_130820_EF_Meta_FD_94780 | JGI IMG/M metagenome (GOLD analysis project Ga0136644, IMG submission 94780) | Freshwater microbial communities from Lake Croche, Canada to study carbon cycling - C_130820_EF_MetaG (v2) (version 2) | ecosystem: Environmental > Aquatic > Freshwater > Lake | place...
CTCTAAAATGGTGAGAGTGAAGAAAGACTCTCTAAAATGGTGAGAGTGAAGAAAGACTCTCTAAAATGGTGAGAGTGAAGAAAGACTCTCTAAAATGGTGAGAGTGAAGAAAGACTCTCTAATATGGCGAGAGTGAAGAAAGACTCTCTAAAATGGTGAGAGTGAAGAAAGACTCTCTTTTAGAATGGCGTTACCGGTCGCTTCTCTATCCAATCTTTGATAATCATCCCTACAAATTCGGAAATTCCGGCCAAATTTGGGCATCCCACAGAAGCCTTCTCTATGTATTTTTTGTCATCGAAGTAATCGTGGAAAAATCCGAAAATAACCACATCCGCCAAACTGATATTGTTCCCTACTGAATATGTATCACCTTCCACCAATTTATCCAATTTTTCCAACCACACCGGCAAATCCTCCTCTAAGAATTCCAATGTCCGGTTTTTCGCCTTTGCATCCGAATGTTTCTGCTTGATGTCACGCACATGCTCGCATATCATATCTATATAGGCCTCTTGTTCTGCATTTTCACCCATAAACCCAAAATTCTTCGCCAAATAACGCTCAATAACCTTGGATTGCCCTAACTGGAAGTTGTCATCGACTGACAAGATAGGAATACGGTCCATACCGACTGTAAACAAGCCTTCGTCCCTATCATGGTCATACTCCGGCTTTTCAAACGTTTCGCCAATCTTAATTGGATAACGATGGTCATAATATTCCTCTCCTGCCAGGAAAAATAAAATACGGGATGTCTCTGCCAATCCTCGAATATCGAAATATGTCAATCTATATTTTACCATGGATTGTAGTATTCAAACAGAACGCTTTTATACTTCTTTCTATTTTCTATTTTCTATTTTCTTGTTTTACTTTCTGTTTTTATATTTAACAAATCCAAATTTCATAGAATGGAAAAAAAGCACCGACGCAATATCTTTCAACATTTTCAAAATAGATAAAAGTACCCATAAAGCCCAAACATACCCTTTCTTCTTTTCTTTTTTATCTTTTTCATCCTTTTCCTTGGCCTTTTCTTCCAAATACCATTCATACGTTTTTTGTAATCCTTCGTCCAATGTGGTTTGAGGTCGATAACCTATTTCTCGCCTCGCTAAACGCGTATCAGCATATGTTACAGGTGCATCGTTGGGGTTATTCGGCAAATACTGTATTTTCGCCTTCTTTCCTGCAATGACCTCGACTTTTCGAATCATATCGATAATTCTCGAAGGGTTCTCATTCCCCAAATTATAAATGCGATGCCCCTTTTTCAGCGATTTTTCCGACGCCTTGAAAATACCCGACACGATGTCATCTATATATGTAAAATCCCGCAGAATACTGCCGTCGCCATTTAAATCGATTGTCTCGTCTGCCTCGATGCTCTTTATAATCTGATATGTCGCCATATCGGGCCTGCCTCGCGGTCCATACACCGAGAAGAAACGAAATCCTATCGCCGATATTTCATATTCGTTACAGTAGTATTCGACGCAATGTTCGCATAAATACTTCGACAATGCATACACGCTCGTAATTCTCTCCACATTGTCGCCCTCCTTGAACGGCTCCATCGACCGATTCCCATAAATGCTGCTGCTCGACGCATACATAAACAGCGGTTTGGGATACTGTTTCGATTGCGCAATTTGCTCTAGAAGCCGGACTGTTGAAATCAAATTGTTCTGCATAAAAGTCTCCGGACAATAACGCGATTTACGTACATTGGGATGCGCCGCCAAATGTATCACCAATTGTGGCCTATATTTCGCTATCCAATTCGTTCCACAGACAATATCTGATTCGCAATGAACGTAATTTCTGTATTTCATCAAAATCTCCTTGTTCCGATATTTATGTTGCGAATCATAGATTAGCGAGTTCATATTATCAACACCCACTACTCTAATGCAATCAAATAAGAGGAAACGCTCACATACATGACTACCAATAAATCCACACGACCCTGTAACCAAAATAGTAATCTCTTTATCCTCCATTGTATAGTATTAATTAATTGAATTTATGCTATTTTGTAGACCGGCTGTGCATTTACTACAGGTGGATTGCGATGTTTATTTGTTTTGAAAAAAATTTTTGGGGGGGGGTTATTTTATTTTGCTGCTTAAGAGATGGCGCATCGAAAGATAATCTCTGCTTAAGAGACGGTGCATCGAAAATAGATGGCGCATCGAAAGATAATCGCTGCATAAGAGATAGTCTGTTATGTACAAAGATGTTTGCTTCTAGAACTGATACAATAAATAAATCGCGGTATACAATGCAATAAAGAGAAGAAGAACGTTGCTACTGAGCGAAAGTTTGGCCAATTGCGTCGATAACAGGACGGTCAAGGTAATCATACTGCTATCGACCAGAATCGCTGTATAGCTCATTTCCTTTGCATAATCTTGGAATGTATCCACCATTTTGTTCAGGCCTCTGGGAATCGCGTATACAATGGTAGCGAAAAGGACATCGTGCGCTATTTGGAAAAGAATCGCTACAATCAGGAAATGGAGAATATTGAATTGCGTCGAACCGAAAATCAACGAATTCAGAATAGGGTAGATCAAGCGTGCGAACATAATTCCGATAAAGATGCTGAAAACATCTTGCAATAGTGCCGTCAATGTAAATTTATGGTACCATTCCATAATCGCCTTGCAATGAATGGCCTTAATGAGGAGTAAGGTCATGTAGAATGCATCCACAAGAATGGCTGAATTAAGAATAGGGAGTACATCGGAGGTTTTCTGAAACTGGCTAATATCCTTGAAGAGCATTCGTTACAGGAGGTTGTGTATTATGTTATATGTATACATTATTTTCGGTTATTCTATTTTCTTCTGTCATTCCAATACATAAGGAGTTGTTCCATATGCAGAAAGACTATTCTGTTCACAAATTGAGAATCGATAGACAGGGGCTTACCGAGTTGCCGGATGATATCCATATGTATACGAATCTGCTCGTTTTGAATTGTTGCGATAATATGCTGACTTCTCTGGAGAATTTGCCGCCTACCCTGAAAGAATTGTATTGCTCCTTCAATCGCATTGTTCGATTGACGAATCTGCCGCCGTCTCTCGTGATTTTGAACTGTTACAGCAATGTATTGACTTCGCTGGATGGCTTGCCGCCTACTTTGAAAGAGCTACGTTGTTCAAATAATCAAATCACTACTTTAGAACGTCTTCCGCCTACTCTGGAAGTTCTATATTGTTCTAACAATCGAATCGCGTCATTACCTCATTTGCCGATTTCCTTAACTCTGCTCTATTGCAATCATAACTATATTAGCGAATTGCAAGTGCCGCCTTTGTTGCAAATTCTGGATTGTTCGGAAAATACGATAGAGAAAATCGAGATACCCGAAACGGTTCTCTACTTGAAATGTTCGCATAACAACCTGACCAATATCGATAATCTGGAAACTAGCAAAATAGAGAAGCTGATATGCCATCATAATGAAATCAAATCGTTGGACCAATTACCTGAAACGCTGTTCGACCTGTCTTGTCATCATAACAATATCGCTACTTTGGAAAATCTGCCCGATTCCCTGGTCTATTTACGATGCCACAATAACCCGCTAATCTATGAATTCGACCCGACTTTGGAAAACATACGTATGTATTGCCAACGAATGGAATATATTTTGAAATAATTTTTTGATTTATTCGACTTATTTGCATTTTTTCCTGTAGCAATATTACAAAGGGTACGCAAATATTTGGGAGAATGGCGAATATTTTCAATTCGATGACCTATTACGATATTAGTGGTGTATGTATACAGCGTTCCAGAAAGGCGCTTTTGATACCTCCGCCACAACGGCTGGAATTACAGAAATCGCCTTATGTAGGTGCAGGTGCCCATAGTCAATACGAGCTCGATATGCGCAGAAAAGCAGAAATTCTGAAATATGACAAAGGGGGCGACAAAGTCAATCGACTGACCAAGGCAGAACAATTTGCACAATTAGCAAACGGTTCATCACAACGCCGTAACTATTCCAATCAATTGTTACAGGGGATTATCGATGGGGTATTGAGTTGTGAAACGCTGAATTCGGGCGTGCCTACGATGTCGTCGTCGTGTGATATACCGGGTCCCGAATTTGAAATAGTGTTGGACCCTACCGTTCCTCTGTACAATTATGTAACGAATACGGATGCCTATTCATTATTGCCTGTAGAGGATACACGACAATACATTACCTATATACAGACCGACGTCTTGGTTTCGTCTATTGCACCGCCGAATGAACTCTTTTTGTTGTATATCGATAACAAGATTGAGAAGCCATTGACGACCTTTCAGTTCACGGTACCCTTTACTATCTCGACCTATCCTTCTACGTATCCTTCTTCCATCGTTTATTTGAATCCATACGTGTATGCTTATTATAATTCGACATTGATAGCTACCAATGATAAAAATAGTTTATTTGTAAAAGGGGTAAGTCCTTTGATGAAAACAGTTCCAGCTGTTACAGTAACATATACGAAGACGTCGTCGGGCTTCTTTACAGGGGTGCTGCGTGTAGATGGGTTGTCATTGTATACGAGTCCTGGATATGTGTTGGATATCAAGGTGATATTTGATTTGGCTTTCAATTTGGGTATTACATGGCAGGTTATTTGTAATCCGGCTGGTTCTGCTGGGTTACAGATAACGGGTTACTAATTCTGTTGTTTTTGAGTTTATCCTAATTTCTCGATAGGCTCCAATAAAGTAAAGGAATTGCTAGGAATTAAATGAATGGCGTTTTTGGTACCTCTCTTTTCCAATAACTTGCTAACTGAAGGCGTTATTTTCTTGAAATTCTGAATTTCCTTTTGTTGTTGGCTAATGTCTTGCTCGCCCATAATTTCTGTAAGTTCATTGGTAGAAATCGGTAGTTTTTCCTGGTCACTCAAATACAATTTGTTTTCCTTATGCAGAATAACGCCATCATCCTCTTGGTATTGTTTCTTTCCGGATGGACTTGCGAAGGAAGGTGGTCCTGCAGGAATAGTAATAGGGCCTTTATATGCTGGTGCTGTTAATTTATCGATGCTTTGTATGATGATTTCTTTTATATTTATACCTAAAAACGAGAGACATGCAAAAATGACAATGAAAATTATAACGATTGTTTTTGAATCAAATACAATATCCTTCATTTTGTTTGTTAGTTGAATGATATTTTATATATAAGATTACATAAGAATTATTTTGTTGGAATCCTTTTGTTGGAATCCTTTTGTTGGAATCCTTTTGTTGGAATCCTTTTGTTGGAATCCTTTTATTAGAATGTATAGAAGAATCTTTTTGGAACCTATAGAAGAATCTGTTTCATTTCGTTAGAAAAAAGTAAAAATAATATAGTTTCATTATAAATTATGGCTTTATTCAGTATAGAAACACTTTATTTTATCAGTTTAGGCGTTATCTTTGGTCTTATTCTATTGCTCATTTTTCATTTCCGCAACAAGATACTGCAATTAGAGAAACAGGTCCAATCCCTACATGGAGTGGCTAGTGAGTTAATCCAAGATATGAAAGAGTCACAGAAAGCAAGTCAACTATATCCTTTTACTCAATACCCAATTCCTTCTATATATACCAATGATATTCTCGTCAAAAAATGCGATGAATCAGATGATGAAGAGGATGAAGAAGAATCGGATTCAGAAGAGGAGTCGGACGATGAATCAGAGACAGAAGATGAGCCTGATACATTAGGTATCAATTTAGGAGAAACTATATCATCGGATGAAGTCGGTGTAATTGAAGAGCCTTTGATGGTAACCGAATCTTTAGAAAGAAAAATCGAGAAAGAGGTCGCCGAAGAAGTGGAGAAATATGGATTCGAAACAGTAGATAAAATAAAAGAAGAGCTAGAAGAGGATATTTCGGAAATGGTATTGGATGTCGAACCAAAAGAAGTTGAAAAAGTAGCAGTAGAAAAAGTTATACAGGCAGATGTTGAGCAAGTCATACAGGTGGAAGTTGAAACAAATCAAGAAGATGATGATGACGATGATGAAGAAAACAAAACAACGGTTACAGAGAAGACGCAAGAAGTCGGTGCCAAAGTAGAATACAAGAAATGGAGTGTTCAGAAGTTGCGCGATTTGTTGGTAGAAAAGGGATTGGCGCCTATTCATACGAAACAGAAGAAGGACGAATTGCTGAAAATCATCAAGGAGAATAACCTCTAGAGAAATCGTTACAGGGGTTGTGTTGTTGAGTATTTTTAAACGTATTATTTTATTTTATTACTGTAATATAATACGTTGTTTTTTTGCAATAAATATGAATTTTGAATGTGCCTTTCCTGTTATCAAAGAGAATCTTCCGCCTTCCCGCCTCGGCTATGATACCAACAATGTATATGCAGGATTTCCACCTATGATGAACGATGGACGCGCCATTGTTGCATCCTATCAGCCCAATTCTGTATATAACGAGCAATTGATTGAGAGCAACCAAATAAAGAGCAATTGGGAATATCGGCAGTATCTACAGAAGAATGCTATACAGGTCATGAAAGACAATTTCCTGGAAGCGTCCAACGACTGTGGTTATATTGAGCGCTATGCCGATTATAAATACAACAATGGAGTACCGTTGTTATATAAGTCGTATGTTGATAATCGAAAGCCGATGTTTTATGAAGACAGTGATTTGAAGCAGAAATATTTGTCGAGAGAACAGCTAGATGCCATGAAGATGGCGCCGACTATTACATTGGATAAGGTGTTGCCTTCGCCACAAAAGAGGTCATAAGGAGCAGCCTCTTGTGGAAACCATTCGAAAAATAAACTTAAAAGAGTTGGCAAGAAGTAACTAATATCTGCATGAACATTCCTGTAGTTGTTAGTTTTGACGTAGGGATAAAGAATCTAGCCGTGTGTATCCTAGCATTGGACGGTTCGCAAATCGTTTCATGGAAATCGATAAATTTAATAGAAACCGGCAAGGAACCGGCTGGGAATTTGCTACAGGAGGTTGTGTGTTGTATGTGTAAAAAACGCGGCGTCTATTCTTTAGGGCAAACCTTTTATTGCAAAAAGCATGCATTGGCCAAGCCGGATGTTTTTCTGCCTGTAGTTGGGCTGCACAAAATGAAGAAGGAGGAGTTGCTGACATTGTGTAGAAACAGTTTGCCGTGTATTCTTGAGAAGACGCGGGCCGAGTTGCAAGCCTATATAGTAGAGCGAATATTGAAGCCGGTTGTGGTTGTGAAGAAGAAGTCGGCATCGGCCGAATCGCTTATTGACATTGCCAGGAATATGACGGTGGAGTTGGATACTATGTTTGCTGTGGCTCCTATCGAAATTCGACATGTCTTGATAGAGAATCAGATATCGACGATTGCCGCCCGTATGAAAACGCTACAGGGGATGTTGACGGAATATTTCGTCATAAGATATCCGGTCTGTTGCATACGTTATGTATCTTCTTCGAACAAGTTGTCGGAAACGAAAGGCCAAGCTAAGGGCCAGGGACAGACCAAAGGTGGTCAAGACAAAGGTGGTCAAGACAAAGGTGGTCAAGACAAAGGTGGTCAAGACAAAGGCGAGGTTAAGAAAGAGGGAAACGCCAAAGGTAAGTACAAAGAAAATAAGAAGGATGGAATCACCCTATGTAGAGAAAAGTTGCTTGAGGGAAAAATAGCGGGGTCGGCTGATTGGTTGACCTATTTCGAATCGTTCAAGAAGCGCGATGACCTGGCTGATAGCTTGCTACAGGGGTTGTGGTTCTTGCGTGTGGTTTGATTTTTGAAAGAATAAGGGATGAACAAGGAACGAATAAGGTATGAATTTCTTGGTGCGGATAACTTAGAAATAAATAGTGTATGTCTAACATAAATGAACGACGTAATAGATATTGGTCTAGAAAATTTCGATATAAACAAAAATGGGGGTGGTTCTACATCAGGAGGCGGGCTCGAATTCTTGATGAACACCGGTTCGAAAATGTCGGATACACCGCGACAGAGCCATATGAATCTGGGCGATTTGAACCAGCTTGAGAACGAACTGAATGATTTGTCGAATGGGCGCTCTGTCCCATTAGAGACGGTGGATATTGGTTTAGGGGCATCGTCGAGCAATGTCGGTGCTGCATCCGCCGACTATTATTCACAGTCAAATACCAAGACATGGGACGGATATACGAAGATGAATGATGTACCTCTAGAGACCTTGCAAACACCGAAAGTCTCCGATAGAGAGAAAAGTAAGAAGAAGCGTATTATGTTGAAGAGATTGGAGGAGTGGCAGAAGAAGGGTCATATTCAGAATTCGGGATACAACATGGACTCGTCCTATGAAGATATTGAGGACGAATACGAGACGGTGATGGAGGACCGTCGTAAACAGGAGAGTATCAAGTTACAGAAGCATTGGTTTGTAACGGGTATCAATACGATTGAGTTCTTCAACTCGATGTTCAATCCATTCGATTTGGATTTGACAGGATGGGGTGAAAAGATGGCGGAAGACGTCGACGACGATGACGAGATATTCGCCGAGCTCTATGAGAAATACAAGGGAGGTAAATTGGCGCCCGAGGTGTCCCTGTTATTACGTGTAGCTACATCGGCCTTTTTAATAAACATGACCAACAAGATGGTGTCATCCGCTACGCCTGGGTTGTCCGATATTTTCCGCCAATCCCCTGACTTGATGAATTCCTTTATGAAGGCTACAGTGGATTCCTTGAATCAGGCTGGACCTGGTGGTGGAGGAGGAAAGCAGCATCCACTAGCCTCCTTTGCACAAGATATGTTTAGCAAGGATTTCAAACCGTCGACCATGCAAGGACCGCCACCTGCGCCAGTTGAGACCAAAGTAAGTAAGACGCAGATTCCCGGACCGCCAAAAGCCGGTGCATCTATGCAATACACCAGTCGACCCGATTTACAACATGCTAGAGGAGGAGGCGGTATTGAAATCAACCAAGGATTCTCGCCATTAAGGGAATCGAAGCCGATGATGACCGAGCCTATCAGTAATTTCTCGGCACCACCACGGCAAGAGATGAGAGGACCGTCATCCACCGATTTGGACTCCATATTAGCAGGATTGAAACGCAAGGATACTACACCTGTAGAGACTGTTAGAGAGGAGAATGTGGATGATGAGACGGTCAGTGTAATTTCTATGCGCGACCTGGAATCGACTGTATCTGGTAGCAAGGCCGGTTACAAGAAGCGCGGTGCTTCAAAACGAAAGCCGAAGTCTGACAAGAGCATGAACAATATTAGCATCGACCTATAAGTCTTGGTTTCTTATTTTCGTTTTTTTCGTTTTTCGTTTTTTTACATTGTTAAATCATTTCTCAATACTATTCAGTATATAAATGATTTCTTTATTTGGAAAAGATAGTTCCAATACGGTTTCATATGATTATAGTAAAATCTCTTATACAGCACAGCAGGTCCAGAGCCGTATAGACCAAGCCGGATATACCAAAATCATTTTGTCGCCCGATTACAAAAACAAGCCGCAGTTGCAAATCAATAGTACGGATTATTATGCATCGGCTATCTACGTATTGTCGAGGCCTATTCATAATGATATAAAAACCGCTACAGGTGAGTTCATCATTGAGAATACGTCGATAATGAAGGCAGACAAAGTATATGTTTGCGCCATGCTTGTAACGAGTCCGAAAGGGGTCCGAACAGCCGTCGACAGCTTGTTACAGGGGGTTCGCGATGTGAATTTAAATTCGGTATTCGGCGGGTCTGGTATTCTGTATCATAATGATTCGATACTTCTGTTGACGCAGGCCATACCGATTGTAACAAATTTGCGGAAGTTCGAGGAGCTCCTTACAGGGGATGTCGTGGTGGGTTCGGAATTTGAATTCCCTGCTTTCAAGTCGGATTATCATAAAGTCGCGTTTTCCTTCGGCATTGATGAGAAGGGGACATTGGTGGAAGGTTTGGATTTTTCTTCGACGGGGAGTATTGACAGTGGAAATTTGAACGCAGGGTTCGGTACGTTTGGCAATTCTATCAAGTCGTCCTCACAACAGTTCAATGAGGCTGGCGAGAGTTATATTTGGAATCCTGGGAATACAGGAGGAGATACCACTACAATGACTCCTGTAGATGATGCCTCTATATATGTTGATTGCTCGCCAATCTATACGAATAATTCGGACGTAACTACTATGGTCGTCCCTTATGGAAGTGCCGTATCGGACAACGTGTCGACTATGTTCATGACCGGTACGTTTCAAATGTTTTACACAACGCTGGTTGCCTTTGTCATTATGCTGATGACGCCTTTGCTATATAAGATGTATTTCTCTGTAGCGATGCGCCACGGAAGTTCCGAAAATGTACAGCTCGGCAATAAAATTACGTATTCGACCAATTTGTATTTCATGTTTTATGCTGGTATTTGTATTTTCGGATTGATGTTGGATTCTGCACGTAAGACTGATATGGTAAATGGTCAGCCACACACTACAGAAATGGGGTTCGCAATGATGTTTGTCGTATTTACGTTTGCGTCGTATATGTGTACTTTTTTGATACGCAGCATTGGTTTAGATGACAATTTGTATGGCAATTTAGATACGCAATATAAGTATTCGGAGTTGTTCACGATTTATTGGGGCTTCATGATGGAAAATTACGATTTCTACTATTCCTTTCTAGGGCCTGTTTTCCTTTTGCTTATATGTTTCTTCATCGCCTTTTTTGTGGTAAGAAACAAAAATCCGAATAAGGAGAATCCTGTAGGTCCTATGTTCGCCCTATTTTTCTTGGGTTTCTTGGGAATCTTATCAACTATGGGTACCTTTATGGCGAAGAGCTATGTACTGTCACAGACCGATGTGATTGTATAATTCGGGTGATTCTCTGTATACGCAAAAGTACACAAAAAAAACTCTTTTAGTATCTTATTATCATTTTTTGGTTTTGTGAATTATATGATAGAGTTAATACCAAATACCCATATCATTCAGATTCAATACCAAAGAAATATTCCCGATAATTTGATAGAAAATATCAACCATTTTGTTTCGAAACAAATCGCCGTATATGGGAAATTCTCTATCTACCTCGACTTGAAAGGCCTGAACATTACGATGTTGATGCGCAATATTTCCTGGCTTGACTTGGTCTTTCATAATGTCGATACCAACCATTACAACTCCTTTTTAGAGGAAGTATGCGTATTC
>Ga0136644_10003829_pt1 | contig 11195 bp, 12 predicted proteins | sample C_130820_EF_Meta_FD_94780 | JGI IMG/M metagenome (GOLD analysis project Ga0136644, IMG submission 94780) | Freshwater microbial communities from Lake Croche, Canada to study carbon cycling - C_130820_EF_MetaG (v2) (version 2) | ecosystem: Environmental > Aquatic > Freshwater > Lake | place...
ATATAATGATGATGGAAAAGCGTATGATCCTACCTCTACATCCAACCCAAAACGTTTGCTAACAAATACGGAAGTAGCAACTGTAATGAATACTATGAAAACAAAATTAGAATCTGTGGTACAAATGAAACCTACCGTGAATGGACAACCGCTTGATATAGATGTTTTAAACAAATATACGTTGGACTCTATTGCTCAAGCTTTTTATGAAACAATGGGTGGGGCATATATTATGAGTACGATTTATGATGTTTTTACAATAGGGGGGGCAATTCTTGATATACGGTTTGATTTGACAAAACATGGCGATACATCGGATATTCAAAGAAAAATAGCAGAAGTTAAGAGTAATTATTATACTATACGCAATTCAAAAGTGAGCCAAGATATTCTGGATACCGCAAAAATAACATATGAAACGAAACTTGCCGAGCTTCAAGAACAAGAAACTGTCAAGGTTAACCCTCCCGTTATAGGTATGGTAGGAAGATTTTTCTATACATATGATATAAATACTACAGTATTTACAATCACAGGCCTAATTTTAGACGCAAGGGCAGTTACCTCGTTTATTCCTGAACTCAATGGTGGTATTTATACAGCCACGGGGGGGGACCCAGGCATAATAAACTATTCGCCCAAAATCAAATATACAATGAATATTCCAGAACCTCTGAATTGCTCCGATGAGACGACTCTTCGTCGTATTATGGAAGACTATGTATACGCCAGTGAAAATGAATTAGCTAAAACCCTCAAAGAATCTACACCCAGTGTTGACACAGAAAAAGGTAGAATTCATATAAAACAAATCATTGGATCCGCACAAGTCTCAAAGACACAGTGTGCTATCACATGGAAAGAAACATTGTGGGATGAAGAAAAGAGCATATCTTTATCTACAGATTTAGTGCGTAATGCAATATTTACATACAGCAACGCGCAAGATGATTGGTATTCCTCGACAATCGCAATGAATACGGATGGATTTAAATTCCTAGAAACAAATGTAGTAAAACAATGTAAATTTGATGCAGCTCAGTTTCAAAAAACAGTAAGACCGCAATTAGATGACTACCATCCAGTAAGAGATATATTGAATATTAAAAACTACTTCATAGCCAATGCATTCAATAATGCATTGGCTGGATTTCCCTGTAATGATGTAATACCCCTATACAAATTTAACGTGGGTGATTATCTTTCTGCGAATTCAGATTTAAACACTGTGTATAATTCAGGAGACACTACAAATACAAGAGGAGCAATTGATCATTACAGATTGACTGGATTGAATGAAAATCGTGTCATACGTGCCCAGCAAGATATCACACCCTTTCCTACAGTTATAACGATCCAACAACCAATACCAAAGAATGCAGATTTAGATAATGCATCAGGCGCATGCCCTACTAAATCGTGTGATGATTTATCTGTTCTATTTAATATAGTAGATGAGTATAACAACGACCCTAGCGCACCAGGAGCTATCATGCTTGTTACAAAAGCAAATACAGCCAATCCTTATCAATGCGACTTGGAAGTCAATATAAATTACGATGCGACAGTGGTAAATAGTGCTGGTTCTGTAGTTCAAAAAGGCTCTTTTACATATGATAAAACAGGCAATGAAACTCCTGCCGACAAACCTCCCCCCAAAGGGATCGTAAATGGTGACAAACTAGCATTACACGTTCATATGGATTCAGCTACATGTTCTATTACATATGATGCAACAGATGGACCTGGGTCAGGAACAAGTATCATGCCAAATACACCTGCTCTATATAAACCTCTTGAATACGCAGCAGAAGTTGCGTCATCTGTAATGAAACCTATTACAGGGGCTATGAATACAATAGGCGACGCGGTATCAAATGCCGTGGAAAGTGCTACTTCTCTTTTTTCGTCATATAGAATGAATACATTCGCCAGTGTAGGAGGAATAGCTACACTTGGTGATTGCCCAACTGCCAAATGTAGTGATACTGTAAATCTTAACGCGATCATGGATTTTTATAAGACTTTGGCACCACCCGATAAACAAATAAATACTGTTCTGCGCGTAGGAACTCTTGATAATTCTACATGCGATATTACATTTCAGGAAGATACATTTGTATGCCCAAATGTCTGCCCTCCAGCGTCCGATGTTAAAACTGCGATAGTAGTAAATAATACTATAAGTTCCTACATAAATGTGCCTGTTCCATACGAGTTTAGACCACAGACGAAAGATTGTGTACAAGTGTGTCCCCCAGGATATTCTATAATGGTGGATAACAAACCCATATTCGATAAGCCCCAAAATCTATGTTCTAAGAAGACATGGGGTAATGCCATGTATGTAATAGATAACTCCAAATTTAAAACAGCGAAACTATTAGAACGAGATAAAAATCAGTGCCCTATAAGTTCACAAACATCTGCGTTGAGATTTAAAATGGAGCCTGGTGGCGCACCATGTACCTTTAAAGTTCAATCTATGAGCTCTCTATTTCCTGCGGGACCGGATGAAGTATTTGATATGACGAATACTTTGAATACTTCCGCTTGCGGCGAAGTCTTCTATGTAGATACAAAAGTGTCACAAAAGGAAATGTCAAATATATGTAAGACCTATAAAGCGACTGTAGCGACAAAAGCGCAACTAACCTCCTCCCAATTGGCAGGAGCAGATTGGTGTGCTGCTGGGTGGGTTGTAGATGTATCAGGTATGGCGTATAGTCCTAAAAAATACGGGGCTGGATTCGGATGCTCACCTGGTACTCGCGGAAGCGGAAGCGGTAGCGGAAGCGGTAGCGGAAGCGGTAGCGGAAGCGGTAGCGGAAGCGGTTGCGGAAGCGGTAGCGGAAGAGGTAGCGGAAGCGGTACCAGTAACACCATAACCACAGACCTTATTTGTTCTACTACAAGCTTGGCCGGCGTGCATTGTTTTGGCACAAAACCAGACAATATAATACCTACCAATACGACGACTATTTCACCCGTAAAACCATTCAGCCCTGCAGCATGGAATCAACCTAGTGCTTGTGCTAATACTACTGTAAACTATGTAAACCCAAGAAAAGAGGGATTCAACAATTACGGAACACCCATACAAATAAGAGAATCCACAGCACCACTCAAAAAGATGGGATTCGGCAGTGATCGCACCCGAAATTCAGATACCCCAGCCCTCAATACCCAGTATGTAGAGCCTCTGCGCCAGAAAACGACCCTTGAGACCGCACCCGGCCCCAAATACATCGACGCAGATGATTCCATAAAACCCGAAAAAGCCAAAAGCTATCGCTATATTCGGTTTCGCCCAATAAAGACGCGCAATCCCAATAGTTACGAAGTAAGTGTCGGCAAATTTCGCTTCTTTTTAGGACCCAATGAAATCGATATGCGAAATGCGAATGTGACGAACCCTATGGGGACATGGGTGGGCGATATTGGAGATGTTGTAGGCGATGGATACACGAATGGCTGGTCCGACGCACATAAAAAGGCACTCGTCTTCTCCTTTCCATATTCCATTCTCATAAATGGATTTACATGGACGACCGCGAATCCCGATAAAGGTGTCGATAGCGATCCAGTTCAATGGAAGCTAGAAGGTTCTGACAACGGAGTCTACTGGGTCACTCTCCGAAACCAAACAAATCATAACTATCCTGTCCCTAAAGAACGGTTCCAAGAACTCCCTATATTCCGGTTTTAATCACGTTCAAACGTCGGCCTTTATATCGGACCAAGCATTATATGGATATCCGCAACAACATACACATCCAGAATATTGAGACTATATTGCGCAAGGTGGGAGAACGCATTGAAGGAAATCTCATATGCGATATAGATCCTGGCCACTATACTATTCAGCAAAATCTTGGAAAAATTCAAAATCTACAAACCCTGTGTGCTGGAAAAAAGAAGATATGCGAAATAGGCGTCAATGCCGGCCACAGTCTTCTACTGATGCTGCTCGTGAATCCTACTGCCGAATACACTCTCTTTGATCTGGGAAACCACGGATATACACGGCCCTGCCTTGAATATATACAGGCCAATTTCCCTTCTGCGCGCATTCAAATCATATATGGAAATTCCGTGGAGACAATGGCGACCTACATACAAGAAAATCCGGAAAAGCTGGCCACCTATGATCTCTGTCATTTGGACGGAGGACATACACAAGACATTTTTCCACACGACTATGCCAATGTGAAAAAGCTCATGGAGTCCCAGGGAATAGTGATTTTTGACGACTATGATCTCCCTGCGATACGTTCTTTCATAAATACCATGGTCTCTACAAATGAGATTGTAGAGGTCAAAGATCCAGAACTTGCCCGCACAGGGCTACATTTCATATACCGATACGTCTAACAAGACCACCAGGCCCTCGCCGATGCACTCGCTTTCTTAGCCTCCTTCACGATATCCGAATCGGTGGTGTGATAGGTCTTTCCGCACAGAAGAAATGAATGAACTCGCGCATATCCCCATTGTTGTTGCGTGGCGCCTGGTCGATGACCCGTGCGCCAGGCAGCCATCCCACGATTATATGATTCCCGAATATACTTCAAAGGCACTCCTGAAACGGCAGCTTTTTCCTCCAAGGATTTCGCCTCTGGATACTTTCGTTTCCATTTCGCCGTATATCCTGATTGCCGCGTTTTCACACCCTTATCCGTTTGAAAGGGGCTATATGCGGCCGGATCCCGCCAATTCGTGTCGCGGCCACGGGCAATTTCCCGCTTTCTCCGGGTGGCCTGCCGCCTGGAAAGCCCGCTATAGTATTTGCCTGGTTTGAAGGTCTTGCCGCGCTGTTTCATCTCCTATAGGCGCAGATGATTCGTGGCATTATAGTAGAATGTATCAAACACGAAGACGCAGTTGTGGTTGTGGTCTACGTGGTGGATATCGGGCTACTAGGAAAAATCGGGCCATGCTTCAACGTTGGAAAAGGGGCGAATCTATCGGATTCACCGGTGTAGCTTCTTTAAAGGCAAAGGGTCTCATTCCACGCACAAGTCGTAGAAATCGGGGAAAAAAGATTGTCGGCCCTAAATACCGATAGATGTTAAACCTCGCAGTTAAACAAGAGGAAGAAAAACCACGCACACGATGTGGATATGAGCCACACGAATGCGTGCGCGCCTTTGAACGAGTGCTTGGTCAATCCGATCTTGTAAGCACCGGGCGCGCTCTTCATTTTGCCGCAGATATTGCGACAAGTGGAGGTATAGATACTCTTGTAAAGTCCATATGGGATTACAGCTTTTCGCATATTGGTATTGCATCCCCCCGTATATTTGTCTATCTCAAAAAGCGCATTCAGGAAATCCAAGAAATGTTGAAACGTCTTCCGGATGAAGAGGCATACGCATCCGAAGAATTTCAAGTTCGCATAGGGGAACTTGTTCTTGTCGTCCGAGATGCCCCTACGCGCACAGTCGTTTCGTGGCCAAAAGTGGGGGCTGAAACACATCTGGACGGCTGGATACGCGCCGTAATCGCGTCGCCGCAGACAGCTGCCCTTAACAAAGTCTGGCGACCCGAAGGAGATTCCCCGGTTTTGAGATCCGCAGGGGCAGAACTGTGCAAGGCTATTGCCGACGGTTCTCTTGAAAAGGCACTCTTTTGGGTTCGATGGCTTTTTGAAGAGGAGATGAAGATCAAAAAAGAAGTCAAAGGGGCGAGTCTTAGCACATATGACAGATCTCCACCGGGTTCTAAACAAAAAGGGGGTGTGGGTCTCTTCATTCTCGCCCTCTATAAAGAAATATACAGAGAACTCGTGGGGAAACAACTTGTTCGTATGAATGAAGAGTTTATGTGTCTAATGGAACTTTTTACACAGGCTGGTGCGCGCAAACAGATTTTGACCATTCTTACTCAGATTTTATGCGAAGTTCCGAAATGGAAAATTCCTGCTGCCCCTCCTCTTATCCGAGACCCAGTCGCCATGTCACAAGCTGTCCGGCAAGTTCCCAAATTTTTTAGAGAAGTTATGGCATATGATCCTCCCAAAGGCATTCCGGCTCTCATGAAAGCCTTTAAAACGCGCGGAAAAGCGCCTGTTGTTCCAAAAGCCAAAAAAGGTGAGTTGGCGGAGGCAAAAATGGATGCGTTTGATAAAGCTCTAGAGGATTATTTCGCACGCCAATAAAAATATGGAATATAACTAGAATGACTGCTGGCGGATTTTTCAAGGCTATAGGTAAGGCTGTGGCGAATGGTGTTCGGTCGAGTGTGACCCGAGTTAAGAATCTTTTTGGAAAGAACAAGAACAAGTATAGCACTAGGACTAAGACTAGGAAAAATAATACAAAGCCTGCCAACGCGCCTCCCGCGAATGCGCCCAAGCCTCCCAATGCGCCTCCCGCGAATGCGCCCAAGCCTCCCAATGCGCCTCCCGCGAATGCACCCAAGCCCGCCAACGCGCCCCCCATGAATGCGCCCAAGCCCGCGAATGCGCCCCCCATGAATGCGCCCAAGCCCGCCAACGTAGCCACTGCCGTGGGTGGTAAGAAGATGCGCGCCTCTAATCTTGGAAAGCTCATGTTCTACAAGCCTAAGCGCAAGGCAACGCGTCGCAGGCGCTAAGCTTTCACAACACACACTTTAATCTTTGCAGAATGTATGCTTCCTACAGCCTTTTCCTGATGATCTCGGGTCAGAGGTATAAGTGGAGTATCGCCGGATAGAAGATCTGGCATCGTAGCAATCATATCCACGCATAAACTTCTATCCCCCAGAAGTTCGCATATAAACTGCCCAGTCATCTGAGCTAAAAAGGACATACTTGTGCTGGTTTGAACCACATAAGCACCTCCTTCGCTCAAAGACTTTTCTCCATTCGCCGTGGGCTGTGTTCGGGTTACCCAGATGCGTATAACGCGCCCCTTAAAATCCGGCATGCGCGCCAGAATTCTCGCACAACAATCAAGAAACTGACTCACTTCTCGCTGATTCGTCACGAATTTCCATTTTTCCTGTATCAAGAAAAGCACAGGCTCGGCCTGCTCCAATAGAAAGAAATGATCCACACCATTCAAAGATTGTTCGCCAAACTCGTCACGAATCTGTTGTTCATTGAGAAGACGTGCGGAAATTCCTTTCGAGGCCAGCGGTTGGACGAGTTTTCGCAAAGTTATGTCCATCAGCTCTTCAAATACAAAGCCCTTTGCTCCCGTCCCTGATAAATCTGTCATCCCTATCAGATACACCTTCTTTTGAGAATTTAAGAAATACTCAAAAGATCTACCGGGAATCGTGCTACACTATAGAATGGACACGGGTGCTGCCCTCGGTGGAACAGGTCTGTTTATATCACTTGTTGGAATTATATATAGTGCTATCAATCATAAACATATACGTTCCAAGTGCTGCGGAAGAAATCTAGAGTTTTCAATTGATATTGACTCTACCAAGAATGGCGAGCCAAAAGAAGAGCCAAAACATACCGGTGTTTACCAAACAAAAGTGCTCCCTGTTCCTCACTTTGATGTATAAAATATACTACCACCTACCGAATAGTCTTCGGAATCCATTGCCTATATTATTTCCTGTTTGTTGCAATTCCTTTTTTGCCTTCTCCGCTGCCTCTGCGGCTTCCTTTTTCGCCTTCTCGGCTGCTTCTGTAGCTTCCCTTTGTGCCTTTTCAGCGGCCTGTTCAGCTTCGCGCTTAGCCTTTTCAGCGGCCTGTTCAGCTTCGCGTTTAGCCTTTTCTGCGGCCTCTTCAGCTTCGCGCTGAGCCTTTTCTTCTGCCTCCTTCGCAGCTTTCGCGGCCTCTTTGGCCTCCCGTTTAGCCTTTTCTGCTGCATCCTTCGCGGCTTTTGCCGCCTCTTTGGCCTCCCGTTTAGCCTTTTCTGCTGCCTCATCAGCCTCCTGTTTAGCCTTTTCGGCATCCTCCTGTATTTGATTCGTGTCGATGGATACGCTCACATCCACTTCGAGCCCCACAAGTGCGGCCAATTCGCCGGATACTCCAACCGTGGCAACGCCATCCTCAAAAGTAGCTTGGCCTCCTGCCCCCGCTTCAAAATGCTCCCCAACACTTACACCCGCCCCTGCTGTGGCAGATCCTTCGCGAAAGTCCACCGTGCCAGTCCCATCCACCCCAACACTTGAACCAACCGATGCATTCGCACCCACATCTACACCGTTTTCACCCACTTTTACATGGCCATCCGCCTCAGTCCCTTCCTTCGCATACGCAGTACCGGAAGCGGATACGCCGACACCCTCACACCCGACACTCCCTTCCACTGTAACTTCAACACTCGTAGTATCTGAATAGCTAGCTTCAACATATGCATTGTTACCCTCCAGCCCACCCGAAAAGGATGCCTCTGTGCCCGTTTTAGCAGAAACAGTCACAGATGCTTCTGCGTAATCATTGCTTACACCAACACCTGCCTCCGCCTTTGTAGTTCCATCATAGGATACAGATACACTCGTATCGTTCACAGTTACATCCGCCTCGTTGGTAACACTCGCATGCGTCTCCATTCTATGTATATAGAACAAATATCGGGAAATACTTAAGCCACAGCGTATATACCTTCAGTAGATATGCGCTGGCTCCTACTATTAGCTGTTTGGGCCACGCAGGCCCAAACAGACCGGCTGCTACTTGATAGCGCTGCTGTACAAAGCTTCACAACAACCGCATCGAAAACATCTACAAAAACGACAACCAGCACACGAACCGCAGCCCCCACATCGCGCGTAACTCCTAGCACGACGTCTACCAAATCTATCAAATCCACTATGCCCTTCTCATTGACTTCTGCAGCGACAAAAACGGCTAGTGCGAGTTCTGCGGAGACTGTATCGCGAGTCCCTACAAAAACAGGAACTTCCACGAGCTTTTGGACAGCTAGCAAATTCCTAACAAACACAGGCACATCTTCCGTATCAAGTTCCAAAACGACTTCTGCGAGCCCTACTGGGACGAGTAGCACAAGGCCTTCCCGAAGCTCCTCCGCCAGCCCCACTGTCTCTGCATCCCTACGAGGGTCCAAAAGTTCTACCGCATCCGCCACCTTTTCCAAATCGCCTCTTGTATCAAACTCTCTGCGCCTCAGTCCCACATCCACGAGTAGTCTCACATCCACCAAAACGGGAACCGCCAGCACAACAACAAGCGTCTCCCCCCCTTTGACAAAAACACAAACAGCCTCTGGAACTTTTTCGCGTAGCACACGAATCTCCAATACAGCGACACTTACACTGGCTACAACAAACTCATTCCGCTTTTCTACGACTCATACACGTTCCGGCCCTCCGTCCAAAACATCTACCGCTTCGGTATCGCCTACCCGCTGTCAGGCATTTACAAAAAGTCTGAAAGATTCCGCGAGTCTAACGGGATCCACGAGAGGTTCGCAGACAAGAACTGGGTGCGCCACAGCTACCCTGAGTTCTCAGGCTTCTCGTTCCGCAAGTGCCTCTGCCTGCACCAGCATGTCTAGACGAGCTCCACTTACAGGCACCCCTTCCGCGAGTCTATCCAAGTTGCCTCGCCCGAGTCCTACCGGCACGAATTCCGTATCCAATACCGCAAGCTCCACGGCTACTCCTCTTTCTACAAACTCTACCTCTGTAAGCAAAACCTCAACGTCCACCACTTCTATAAGTAGTTCCCCCAGTTCTACAAAGACTTCTACTGGAAGTGGAACACATACCGCATCTCAGACATCTAGTAAATCACGGAGTGTTTCTACAACAAGTAGCATTACAGGGCAAGGGAGTCGTTCTATAGTGAATACAGTCTCTGTATCCAACAGTCCACTTCCGAGCAGTTCTATCCTAGTATCTAAATCGGTCAGTCAAAGTCCCATGATAAGCTTTAGCGCATCTGTAGCACAAAGCCCTACACCTCCTATGAGTGCAAGTTCTACACGAACTCTCTTACTGACAGTCACGCAGAGTCTCACGCAAACAGTAACAGCCACGGAAAGTAAATCTGGCACGGGGCGGAAATCCGTTTCCCCTGATCCATCGTCGTCTGGCACTACACTCAGCTCCTCCGGATCTCCTCATGAATCTCCATCTGCATCTACGGAACCAAGCGTATCACTTTCCGCCGCACCCTCTGTATCCCAAGAGAGCATGAGTGATTCTTCAAGTAGCTCTGTATCTGCGTCACTTACAAGTTCTTCAAGTCGTTCCTCCACACCCAGTGATTCCGTTTCCAGAACGCCTATGACATCTATATCTGGAACTGTCTCACCTCTCTTTTCTAAAAGCCGCTCAGGATTACGTAGCACATCCGCTTCGCCTATGGTCTCCAAAACACTCAGTGGACTTCGTTCTATGTCTAAATCGGCGGCCGTGTCCAAAAGTGCGAGTCATTCTCCTTCTGAGACGGTATCTCCTTCCTTGAGAACCAGTCTCAGCGGATCTTCAAGTGGAACCCATACGACAACAGGAGATGTTACACAAACGCCTATGCACTCCTCCTCGGCATGGCCCAGTAGTTCCGCAAGTTCATCTGTATCTATAGCGAATACTGTATCGAGAAGCCCTGAGGGTAGTGTAACAGCCGCCACAAGGTCTGTCATGGCCACTGAAACACCTACCCCTGTAGCTACAGATTCCATACTTCCATCTCCTACCGTAAGAACATTGAGCGGATCGGCAACTCCTAATTCATTCTCAGACACATTCACTGTATCCGCATCCATATCACCTTCCACGACAACTACGCAAACTGTTTCGCCGAGTGTGACACTTACGGAAACAGCGGCGGAATCCGCGATTACAACAGAAAGTGCTTCCAGTTCTGCCACGGCGACAAGCACGGCGACAAGTTCTGCTACGGCGACAAGCACGGCGACAAGTTCTGCCACGGCTACAAGTTCTGCCACGGCTACAAGCACGGCGACAAGTTCTGCCACGGCTACAAGCACGGCGACGAGTTCTGCGACGGCGACAAGCACGGCTACAAGCACGGCGACGAGTTCTGCCACGGCTACAAGCTCTGCGACGAGTTCTGCCACGGCTACAAGCTCTGCGACGAGTTCTGCCACGGCGACAAGCACGGCCACGAGTTCTGCGACGGCTACAAGCTCTGCGACGAGTTCTGCCACGGCGACAAGCACGGCGACGAGTTCTGCGACGGCTACAAGCTCTGCGACGAGTTCTGCGACGGCTACAAGCTCTGCGACGAGTTCTGAGACGGCGACAAGCACGGC
>Ga0136644_10003830_pt1 | contig 11194 bp, 10 predicted proteins | sample C_130820_EF_Meta_FD_94780 | JGI IMG/M metagenome (GOLD analysis project Ga0136644, IMG submission 94780) | Freshwater microbial communities from Lake Croche, Canada to study carbon cycling - C_130820_EF_MetaG (v2) (version 2) | ecosystem: Environmental > Aquatic > Freshwater > Lake | place...
CATAGAGGTATTTATACAAGATTAGCCAATAAAGATAGGTAAAGGAAGTATTGCATCATCGGTTGCATGTTCATGGATCTTTTCGTAAATACTAGGATCCCATTCCTGTAACATCATAATCATGCGTATATTCAATAATAAACTAGCAACCAAGTCATCGTGTTCGCCTACTTTTGCCTCAAATCCTAGTCCTTTGGATATGTAAGCTTTTAACTGACTAATTAATGGCTTAGAGTGAATTTGTATAGTGCCAGATTCAATAAGTTGTTTTAATTTAGCGCAGATTGATATTTTTGATTTATGCGTGGTATTAAATCCTTTTCTAAACTGCCTAACATGGCCTTTTCTAATAGGTTCACTTAAGAATAATCCTGGAAATGTTTCTTCACCTAGTTCGTTTATTGCAACTAGCGCAGCTTCACCGATTGTATTATTTTCCACTGAATAATATATACTGCTATTGCTTCCTCGTGCAGTGCATTGATCATCGATGTATCTACAAATATCTCTCATAATTCGCACTTGCTGTTGTATCGGAGTAGTGTTATGATGCCACTCTGCTACCTGTTTAAATCCAGGCAATTCAAAAACCTCTATTCCGGCAAAATCACCGCCTGTGCCTAGACATGGATCCAAGCTGATGATATGTGATGCATTAGGATTAATATCCTCATACCATCGAACTTGTCCCATTTTCATTTTAGGCTCACGGCCTAGGTCATTTAAATCTGATAAAGTTAACGAGTTTATTAATGTTTCTTCAAATACCAAGAACTCACACTCGTGCTCACGTCTGAATCGTTCCTCTCCGATACGTGCTAACTCTTCATTTTTCCACTTTTCGTCCCTCTCGGGATGTTCGCTCCAGTGCGCCTTAAATGGAGAAAATCCGTTTTTCCCTACTGCCTGAATGTTTCCATATTCGTCTTCCCTCTTATTGGCCTCATTCCAAATTACTGCAAACTGATCTTCGTCGCTATTTGGAGTGGATGTGATAATTGCTTTACCACCTGTGGCAAGAGTTGGAGAAATAGATGTCCAAAATTCGCTTGCAATATTAGGAGGCACAAAGGCAAATTCGTCGCAATTTTTTGTTATAAAACAATCATTTACGATAAACTTGTGTTCTGATTGATCAACTTCAATGATATCAAAAACATCTACATTAGTATTTTTTGTTAGGTTAGTTATTTCTGATAAACCGTGAACGGTGTCAATAAAATCACCTACTTTGAGATCTTTTAATTGAACTTTTACACCATATGAAAAAAAGGTATGCTGTTCTGTTGCAGAAACGCATTCTCCAGTTTTTATCATAATTGTCACTGTTGGCTTTGAGGGAGTTTTAGAAACTCCCCTAAAATCTCTCCAGCCGTCCGGGGTTAATATTTCGTATTCATTGTTTTCAGCAAACATAATAATCTCTCAACATCGGATTCTGCCGAATCTTCCCACACATAGTACGTTTTTATGTCCCTGTGTTTTAATAATGCAAACTCGTCATGTGATTATTTGATTCGCATTGTATGTTCTTGAATATAAATCGACAAGTGAAATATCTTCTTCGACCAGTGTATTTTTATTGCGTATTCTTACAGTAGTGTCTCCATCTAAACAGTAGAGTAATGATAGTGACATACCTCGGCCAGTCGTTGGCGTAGTAGTTTGCGCTACAATTCTTGAACCGTTGTCGAACTCAATACTTTGTTTGTTGTAACTAGTAACGCCTGCTCTAATACTATCTGGACATAGTTCATATGCATATCTAATCCTAGACATGATTTCCATAGCACCGGTGTGTTTATGCGCTGCTACTAGAATTGTACTATTGTCGATAAACATTGCATACCATAGAAGATATCCAGCAGCAGTGGTGGTCTTGCCAGTCTGCCTTGGAAGCATGTTCACATTAAATCTATTATCGTGATAACTGTCTATTAATCTTTTTTGATATTCAAATGCCGTATAGGACATTTTGCCTTTTGTTGGATGTTGAATATGAAAGTAGTTATCAAGAAAATAATGAGGATCTTCAAGGCATTTTGCAAATTCTATTAAGTCTTGTTCGGTAAATACCTGTTTTTTGTGCGCTGTTTTAATTAATGAATTGTCTGCTGCCATATAAGTATCTGATAAAGAGAGTAGATCACATACAATCTACTCTCCTTTCCTTTTTATTATTGTGCGTTTTTAAACGCCTCATATTCTTTTAGCAGCTGAGACGAAAGATTGTTAATTGATTCATGTGCCATTTTGTAAGGATTATCGCCTATTCTCTGCGCAAATCCCTGCTGTTTTGGTTTAACTTGTTTATCACCATAGTCATGTGGTTCAATTTCTTGTTCAGGACTATTATCCCAGCTTTCTTCTTCCATACCGCCTTCATTATTACTGCCAAAGTAACTTTTACGATTGGAGTAATTATTACCAACCATGTTGTCCATGTCTGCTCGTGACATTCCAGTGGCTGGATCTGTTTTATGATAATCATATGCACCCTTGGCCATTCCTCCTGCAGCAAGTGCAGTGGCGCCCAATGCTGCGGCCATGCCTGTTTTCTTGATAGTGTCCTTAAAGCCCTCATCTGTTTCTTCGTCGGCGGCAAGATCATCGCCAACAATATCAATCTTATCAGAAGGACCGTCCATTTTGTCTACCATAGAAAGAACGCTAGCCATATCTCCAACTGGTTCAGCAGCATGTGGAGATGAAACTTCAATCTCTTTGTGTGAAGGCATTGATGAGGTATTTGATAATCCAGATAACGCCATCAAACTTTTTAACATACTTGCAACTTCGTCACCACTATTTGCAGTTACGCTGATATTTGCAGCAGAGTGTGGAGCAGCGGATGGGGCAGGCATATCACCACACTCTTCAACAGAATTTGTATCTTCATATACATTTGATACGGTTGCGAGTGGAGTATCAACAGTCATTCTGTTTTCTACATTTGGGTTGCCAGAGTCCAACTCGGCCAATCTTTTGAGTACGTTGATCATTTCCATGATTATTTTCCTTTTCTTGAGCCAACTGGGCTGACATTATTTTGTGGAATACCGTTAGAAGTTTCTGAAGAATCTGCTGTAGGACGAATTTCTCCTCGAGCCTTTTGCTTTTCTTTAAGATCATCACTCAATGTTTTTACAAAATTGGCATTATATTTGTCGCCATAGTATTCGTCAAAGTTTGCATTTGGAGACTCTTTATAAGTAGAATCAGTCAAAAGTGGACCATCATATGTTTTGCCAGGTGATTGATATTCCTCACTTGGTTCATTTGGATTCCTCACAACAATTCTTTGCTCATTGATTCGTAATCCATTTCCTAGGTAATTAATCAGTTCATGGGAAGTTACTGGATAATCCAGTGTGATATCCCAGATGTTAACTTCGGTGTTTGATAGTCTGGGAAAATCAAGGGGAAGTGCCTGAACTGGAGTTTTTGTTGATTTTGAAAATTCAACAATCTGATATTTTTCCAACAGACTCTTAAGCTTGGTCTCTTCCTCATTTGTAACGTCGCCTGCAATCTTTACCTTAAACGAGTAGGTTTTTTTGCTTTCAAATAGATAATCTTTAAAACTTTTCATAGTGGTTTCCTGTAAATTATTTATCGATTCTCTTGAGTTTTTCCAGGAGACTGTTTCGATCCGTGACGATATAGCCTTTGCCTTCAACTGGATCATCAGGCACATCGGTTGTTTTTTTGTCAATCGCTAACTTTTTAAGCTGTAATTCAACAATTTTTAATTTTTTATCAATCTTTGCACTCTTTGCATCTACTGCTGTTTTGAGCATATTACCTGCCACTTCAAACATCCTGCTGCCATATTTTGCCTCTACGTTCATTCCTAGATCCATGAGATCATCAAATGCTTCTTCTGCTTTTTTGGCCAACTCGTCTAGTTCACCATCACTGGCATCTCCCAGGCCTTTTACTTTAGGCAGAGCTGCACTGATTTTGTCAAGGCTTTCAAGACTGTCTTTGAGATTGACTACCTTGGCGGCCTTTACTTTTTTAGGAGAAAGCACGGGTTCAGAATCCTGAACCGGTAGATTTAATATTGATTCCAATTTTTTTGTCATATGCTATTTACCGTTTTTTACCGCCCATGTGAAATAACTCCTCTTCTGTGATCACTCGAAACTTGAGTCCGGCTTTTTTACAGAATTGAGTGGCAACTTCCCACTTGGCCATGTTTTTAATATAATTTGCTTGTCGATACTTATCTTTTCCAACAGATTCTAATACAGCTTGATTCTTTGGCTTAACTTCCCACAATTCGGCATGCTTTTTTTGATTTTTATCGACATATACAACTAAAAAATCTGGAACATATACAGTTTGTTTTCCCGTTAATGGATCTCGATATGGAATTTTTATGGACTCACTTGCCCATTGTTGTATTGCAGGATTCTCATCACACATTCTCATGACTGAAATTTCCCAAGAACTGCGATACCTAGGAGTTCCTAATCCAATGTATTTTTCAGGATTTTTTAATTTGTATGATCCTTGAGAAAACTTCATTGTCATGCTGCAATGTTCCTAGAAATTTCTTCCGATGGTAAAAATGGAGATGCATAGCCAATACTACTAGTTTTATACCTATTATAATTTACAATCTCGGTGACTAGATTGCTTATTTGCAGTTCACCCAGTCCAGTCAGCGTTTCGATGATTGTAAGTGGATTAAGACCGTCCAGTTTTGCCTGTCTGATTATCACGCTCGTCATGCTTTCAGCGGCACTTTTTCCAAAACTTTTTGATTCAAAAAATGCAATCATTGCATCATATGTAGATGCATCTACTTGAATTGGATTTTTATTATAATTGTCAAGAATGTTCACAGTTGATTGCGCACTGTCCTTGGTTGATTTTGTCGATGGTAAATTATTATAGTAATTCATTTATATAATCCTAATTAGTGCCTGGACCATCTGGCAACGGAATATCACTGATTGGACCAGATGAATTACTCACTGCTTCAGAGCTATTATCCCTAGTCTCAACGAAGTCAATAAGGTCCCTCATTGCCTGTGATTCAGGGTCATAATAGTCAACAACTTGTTGCTGCTGTGATACACTAGTCTGTACTCTAGTTCCAGCTTCTGATCTTACTACTGTGTATTCCTGAGGAGATGTTACGCTTCTGATAACTTTATTAACATTATCACCTACCAGTGCTTCTCTTGCAACACGGTCATTTGCAGCAGAGTATGCCGAATCTACTTGTTGCTTTGCACTAATCAAATCTTCCATTGGACTATTTGCCGTCAATCCACCTGTAATACCACTAATGTCTTCGACTACTATTGGCGGAAGAGAATCAAAATATTGTCCTGGTGCAACTGTATTTCCTGCAGGAGTTTGGTCGGTTACTGGTAAAATCGAAGACACTGGAGGAGTTTTATTGAATGTTCCACCTAGGGAATTTAAGAAAGAGTCTGCCATTGATCCAGGATCTGCACTAGTGGGAGGAACATTGCTTATGTTTGGAATATATGAGTTGAATGGATTTCGATCTTGGCCGATTGCTGCGCCTGTCAATACAGATACAGCGGTAGCTGCTAATTCTCCGGTGGTAACATAATTTCCAGATAAGTTTAAGTTCAAATTTAATCCTAAACCGTTTAGTGCTCCTTTAATTACACCATCACCTATGCTATTCAATGCAGAGTATCCATTAACTCTGTATTCTCCTCGTGCCTTGCCAATAACATCCTGTAATAAATTACTGCCAATATTTTGAATTATATTAGATCCATCGCCATTGAACAATCCAGTTGCATCGCCAAATATTTCGGCAGCTCCGGCAACTATATCATCTAGGATTCCATTACGGCCTGTGCCCAATGGACTCGGACTGTTATCATACTGAAATACTGCAAATCCTGTTGGCTGATCTTTCCTGACCCTGCCACTACCATAGAATACCGCCTCGTATTCCAATGTCATTTTGCTTTCGGCCATTCTATTTCCTTGAGTCTGATCCATGCGATCATGGTCCCATGACTTTATTTTAGGATTAACTAATTGATAACTCGTGAAAAGCTGCCTACTAAGCTGGTATAATGTAATTGATCTAAAAAATGGCAGATTGGCTCCGTCTTTAAGACCGTAATCAGTAGGAGTAAATAGTTCATCCGATGACTTGTATTTTGTGTCGCCGTATGCTCCAGTTTTGTTGTCTCGCGCTGTTCCAAATATGCTATTTGTTCCCAGCGATCCGCCTAGGTTAGGATCATTATAATAATATTTGTAATAATTAAGCCATAGATTATGCACGGTATTTGCGCTGTCATCATGCATCGTAAGACTTACAGGAGAATATGTGATGCTTTTTTGTATAATCGTTTTTCTATTATACTGATTAACAGTTTCCGTGTTTACTTGATATCTAGGTAAGTCAGCGCCTTTTATTAATGCTCCTACTTGTTCAATTCTGCGTCTGTTTGCCCATGCCTTGTCCTTGACAACAGAAGTTTCTATGTCAAATACTGCATAATATATCCAGCCAGCTTTTGGAGTAAGAGCAAATGCTTGGTCTAGATAAAGACGACTGGCATGTGCAAAATCTTTAAGATTTACATTTCCAGGTTGTTGAGTTAAGTAGGAATTAACATTAGGCATGTGATTATTTATTCAATAAAAAAGGCCCCTGTTTCCAAGGGCCCTTCTTAATAATGTGAATAATATTAACCAGTTGCCATTGATCTAGTAACCGGGCGGCCTACATTTTCGCCAATACCTACTGGATTACCAGCCGAGTTTAACTGAATTGCATTGTCATATGAGATTGCAATGCTTATATCCATTGGTTCATTCGATTTATAATCGCCGCCCTGATATGTTGCCTTTTTGACATAGCATCCATAAAGCTCAAAGCTTTCTAGAACGACTGGCTCGTAAGCGCCGTTGCCACCGTCTAGAATTTCAATTTGTGTAGTAAACTTATAATCAATGCCAGATGCAGCACTTGATTGTTCAAAAAAGTCAAACTGCTTTTGAACTTGCTCGCCAACAAGTTTACTAACTGCTCCCGATGCGTCATCACGGACAACTAGTGTAATGTCTGCCCATGTATGTTTACCAGCAAGCTTGATTCTGCTGTTATATGCATCAAGTACAATCTGCTCAAACTCAACGTCTGGTCGTGTGCAGGTCATTACTTGTTTGGTAATTTCAGTCGATGGTGATGTAATACCAAAGTTCTGGAGTGTCACTCTAAAGCGATACTTGAGCTTTGGCATTAACAAGCCCTGGTTAGGTGAGCTTTGACCGGCCGGTAATGGGACCGTCAATTTGCTTAAACTCGCTACTGCCATTTTGTTATGCTCCTTATTCTTTGTATTTATGACTATGGCACTATTTTGTGCTGTGCATTAATAATATTTATACAAAATTAAAATTTGTGAACATGCCGATTTTCTGATAAAATTTACGCAAAGTAATCACATATTACTAAATAGTTTTATAGAAAATTGAGAATTATCATGAAAGAAATCATTAAAAAGATACTAACGGATACTCCTCCAAAATGGAGAACTAGAATTGCAAAAAAAAATAATTATATTGAGTGGATCGAGACAGAATATCCATTAGTAAAATTATCAATAGCAATTGATTGTCTTGTCAATGAGAGTAGTCCCTATTGCAGTGTGTGCAACAATCCTATAAAATTTTTAAGAAAAAAAACATGCTCGACCGCCTGCCGCACTGTTCTGTTAAAAGATAAAATTCCAGAAATTGTTGATAAGAGAAAACAGACCTGTATTGATCGTTATGGAGTCTCAAATGTTGGCAAATTGCCTATAATCCATGACAAGAGAATAGACACCATGGTACAAAAATATGGAGCTAAGGTGTCAGAATATTCATTAAAAAAAATCAAAGAGCGTGTTCCGGAATTAAACAAAAAAGCAAAAACTACTATTCTAGAAAAATATGGAATTCAAAATGTTAGTCAACTCTCAGATCATGTTGAGAAATGCAAGAACACGTACTTAAAAAAACATGGCGTTGATAATTATTTTAAGAGTAATGAGTTTATTGAGAAATCCGTTAATGATAGATTTGCCAAGTGGAATATAATTTTTCCGGACTCAATTGAATTATTAAACATAAATTCTCCTGAAGATAAAATTGAACTGTATAAAAATCCAAACTTGATTCTTGAGATCAAATGCAGGACATGTGATACACTTAGCAGTATTCCCAGTGAAACTGCAAAATGGAGAATTAGGAATACAGGAACGCCGTGTTATATTTGTGGTGGAATTTCATCAGGATCATTAAAACAAACTGACCTTCGTAATTTTATTGAAAGTTTAGGAGTTAAAGTAGTCAGTAATTTCATCTTAAAAAATAAAAAACAAATAGATATCTTTTGTCCAGATTATAATATTGGATTTGAATTTGATGGCTTATATTGGCATAATGATTTGCGCCTAGAAAAAACATATCATTACAATAAAACTATTTCTGCATCTGAACAGAATATCAAATTAATTCATGTTTTCGAGGACGAGTGGGATAACAGACAGGAAGTAGTAAAAAGTAGAATTAAAAACTTACTAGGAGTCAATCAATTTAAAATTCATGCAAGAAAATGTAAATTGATTACCGTGTCTAAGAATAAAGAAAGAGAATTTTTAGAAAAGTTTCACATCCAAGGACATGCTAGGTCAAGTATAGCAATTGGGTTGGAATATGAAGGCAATTTGGTATCATTGATGACATTTTCTACATTGAGTAGAGCCAAGGGGCATATAGCAAAAATTAATCACTGGGAACTTCTTAGATTTTGTTCAATGTTAGATACGACTGTAATTGGAGGCGCTGGGAAACTTTTAAAATCATTTATTAATAATTACTCTCCACAGGAAATAATTTCTTTTGCCGATAAAAGATGGTCAACTGGCAATTTATATCAAACATTGGGATTTGAAAAAGCAAAAGATACCGGATTGAATTATTGGTATATTAATCTAAAAGAAAGATCTAGAATTCATAGATACAAACTTAGAAAAAACAAAAATGATGATATCAATTTGACCGAGTATGAAAATAGGTTGGCCCAGGGATATTTACGCATATGGGATTGTGGAAGTAGTAAGTGGATATGGAAAAGGGGAGAGTAGAACTCTCCCCTAATCTTTTATTAAGCTAAGGTATAGGTACCAGCTTTAATTGATCCAGTATTGACTAGACGTAGTGGAATGTAGATGAATTCAACTGCCTTTACGGGTTCAATTGCAATATCCATCCAAAGTTCACTGCGATCAATCCTGGCCGCTGTGTTATTCGACTCATCGCATACTACGATGAAGTCATAGAGTGCGCGTTGTCCTACTAGTTCTAACAACAGACTCTGAGCAGCATTCTTGAATTCGTTGCGAGTGATCTTGTCGTTTGGTTCAAACAAGAACGGACGTGAAAGTATGTCTAACTGACGACGAAGGTAGCAAACCAATCTTGCAACATTAACTCTATCCAGAGCACTTGCTACATTAGCACGAGTATATTGGCCATATGCAACAATTCCTGCTCCAGTCAAAGTAGCAATTGGATTAATGTGTCCATTTTGTGCCATTGCATCTCTGACATTGGATGATAAGCCTGCTATTTTAAATTCACCAGAAGCTCGATCAATATATCCCACGGAACTCACATTGTCAATTGTTCCTCTACGAATTCCAGCAGGAGCAAACCATTGATAACTCTGTTGGTCACTTAATGCATATGTACGTAGCATCATGTGACTTGGTGGAACAACTATGTAGTTTCCAGCCAAATCTGTTGTGTATCCACTTGGATAATAAACAGCTAGATTGTCATTGTAACTAACTAGTCCAGTTTCACCGTTATCTAATGCTCCATTAGAATTCATTGCCCATTGTGTTAGTGAAGTCGCATCTGGAGTCAAACGAAGAGGAGTATCACCGATAACAAATGCAGTCAGACCTCTGTCAGCATTAAGTGAAATCATATTTTGAATTACTTCTGGATAACCAGGAGCTGCTATCAAGTTAAAATTCAATGAGTCAGTGTCTCTGATTGCAGTATTGATATCAAGAGTTGCCTTCATTGACTTTACAATGAATGCTCGCTGCGCATAACGCCCAAATGTGCCTGATCCATCTTCGTTGTTTGGACTTACTGAAACCCAACGATTTGGAGCATAACCAGCCATTGATTCCGATCGGCGAATATTGGTAGCATTTAAGTTGATGTAATTACGGACATATTGTTTAATGTTATATCCTGAGCGACGAAGGTTCCATAATCTCATACCACGCGGATATTCTACTGGATCTGGAGCATCTGGATCAACATAATTACTGACTAGTAAATCTACGATAGTTGATGCCGCATTTGATGCACCAGCTGTTGCCCATCGTGCGTCTGCGAAAATCCAACCATCTGGCGATGTTTGGTCAGTTACATCCTGAATATTCCAGTTAGCACCGTCGTATACGTAGATTTCTTTGCCATACTGCTCAGTTCCATTCACGAGACTGACCCAGATATCACCAGTGACCAATGGAGTACCATCACTTTGTGTAGTTGGCTGAGTTGCCGATACTATTGGACCTGTTGGATTTGTGTTAGGAAAATAATCTTTATATCCCTTCCAATTGATACCATCATTAATCATGATGTCAACATCTAAAATATTGCCATCGTACCAGAGCTGTCCATTAGTTGGTAATGATGAAATTGGAACAGGACTTGCTGTAAATTCTAGAGGTTTCCAATTGCTTGCCTTAAGACCATATGTATCAAAATCACCAGTTGTGTATAGATTAGTTGTACTTGTGGTAATTCCAGAAGATGCCAATACTCCACGCGGATCATTGAGAAGTATTTCTCCGCCACTGGTGTGTGAAATGGATATAGTTCCATTATTATTGATTGATGCGCTGATATATGGAATATTTGAGCTATTGATGGCTGTAGCAAGAAGTGCAACTGAACCAGTTGCTGTTGTTACAATATTTCCGGTTGTTGTATATCCTGATGCACCTGGAATAGTCACTGCTGCTCTTATAGTTCCTGTAGTAGAAAATGTTGTGTTAGGACTAGTGATTACAGTTGACCCGGCCGAAGATCTAGTATATGCCTTAAATACAGCCTTTATATTTGTACCAGTGCCATGATCATAATTGCTTTCTATATAGAGAGCTCC
>Ga0136644_10003832_pt1 | contig 11192 bp, 7 predicted proteins | sample C_130820_EF_Meta_FD_94780 | JGI IMG/M metagenome (GOLD analysis project Ga0136644, IMG submission 94780) | Freshwater microbial communities from Lake Croche, Canada to study carbon cycling - C_130820_EF_MetaG (v2) (version 2) | ecosystem: Environmental > Aquatic > Freshwater > Lake | place: Lake...
AAGCCAGGCAATAACATCCCCTTTCAAGGCTCAGATGATACAAATAGTCCGGCGTCAGACGACACAACAATAACTCAACGACCTACTACAAAAATTATTCGGCGGACAAAACCTAAACCAATTGCCCGTCGCACGCCAATTCCTGTATCCGATGATTCTTTATCAAAACCTAAGCCAATTGCCCGTCGCACACAAATTCCAGTATCCGATGATTCTTTGCCTACAATAAGACCAACAAAAAAATTACGTCGAACGCCTAGTCCTACTATAATGTCTGATGATTTTGTGTTCACAAAGAGACCAGTTAGATTACCAAAAGTGCGTCGTACACGTAGTCCAAAAGTGCGTCGTACACGTAGTCCAAAAGTGCGTCGTACACGTAGTCCAAAAGTGCGTCGTACACGTAGTCCAAAAGTGCGTCGTACACGTAGTCCAAAAGTGCGACGTACACGCAATCCGACTGTATCTGACGATTCAATGAATCGCCCTCCACCAACAGTTAGACCGAGTATAGCACAAACGGCTCGTCCAAGTAATGGAGCTAGCGCTAGACCGAGTGCTAAGCCCAGTCTTAGACCAAGTCCTAGGCCAAGTCCTAGGCCAAGTCTAAGACCTACGGTTTCTCCAAGTCCTAGGCCAAGTCTAAGACCGACTGTTATACCTACTGCTAGACCGACTGTTAGACCTACGGTTTCTCCAAGTCCTAGGCCAAGTCTTAGACCGACTGTTAGACCTACTGCTAGTCCATCTATTTTAAACTTTGCATGGTCTGTTTTCTCAATTAAACCCACTAAAGTTAATAATAATAAGCCTTCGCCATTACCAACGCGTTCTATATTTACAATTATTGAACAGCCACCAACATGTATTCCATATATCCAAATACCAACAAATCCATCATTTAGACCAACGCAAGCAAGTGCTTTACCAATAAAGATTCAGACATCGACGTCTCCTACAACAATAAGTCCAACAATAATTCCATCAATGGTACCCACAATAAGTCCGTCCACATCAAGACCGACTACATCAGTGCCTACAATGAATCCTACGGTTCCACCATCTACAGCTCCAAGTCAAAGCGCAACTGCATCAGTATTATCAACATCAAGCGTTTCTTCTAATACTAACAACACAGCAAATACAGCGATGGTCATAGGCGTTATAGTAAGTGTAGTTATAGTTGCGATTGCGGTTATTGTTTTATGTTTAAATAAAAAACAAAAGGCGTCTGCTTATGAAATATGGAACGCACATTATAATGCGCCCAAAATAAAAAATACCCAGAATCAAATTGACATGCATCAAATATATTCAAAAGAAAATGGACCGCCATTCATGCCATATGTGCAAAGACAAGAGAGACGAAAATCGCGTCTATCAATAACACAACAACATGTTTAAACCCTTGAAGAATTAAAATGGGACATTTTAATTCATCAAGGGTCAGATTCCAGTAACGATTTGAAATGACGCTCTTACAGAGCGTCCCATTTTAAATCTTCGCTGGTATAAACCGATGAAGACTGAACCGCCTTCGGTAGTTTATAATCTTCAAGGGTGTAATTCATCTCGGAAAATAATTAGTTTTACGCATAAATCTAATTATTTATTTTATTTATTTGCTCGTGTGCGCCTCTTTCTAAACATATCTATAAATCGAACATGTTTCTTGTGTGTTTTGCGACGCTTATGTTTTAGTATTGTTTTTTGTATATTCTGAATAGGTGCTACATCCAATTGATTTTCATCTGGTTTGGTTCTCACAGATTCTCTATCAATCTCATCCAACGCCCTCTTGTTCTTTATGGAGACATCCTTCGCATATGGACTACGATGCTGTATTTTATCTGGAACATACTTTAAAAACCACATCTCATATTCTTTATCATCACGGTCGTCCTTTAATTCCTTATATTTTTCAGCCTTTTCGGCACGCATATCTTCGAGTGTTGGTTGCTTACCATAACATTCAATACTAAAACGCTTTAATACACCGCGTTGTTCAATACGATTCTTTTGCTGTATTTCAAACAAAAACTTGGCCATACAACCCAAACGTTCTTTATTATAATGAGGCATATCAGTATATAGAAAACTCAAATAAAACGTTAAAATCGTATCTATTGACGCAACATTTATTTCGTTGTTTCCGCGGACAATTTTATTATAATTATGACACGCAATTGGTTTATAAATAAGCGCCACCGAATATTTTCCAACCTTGATTTCTATGTGTTCGGGTATTAGTTCTCCAATCGCCTCATGCTTAATTGTATTTACGTTTTTTATGTTTTCGCGCTCTAATTGTTCTTTTAAAATGACAGCACACCTTTCTGGGTTCTCAATAATAACATCAAAATCTGGTGCGGACTCCTTTTTATTACTATGAACCGCCTCAGAATAAAGCGACATAGCATACCCGCCAAAGAAAATTGCACCTTGGTCAATAAGAGCATCGCGAATTACAAGATATAATTTTTGACGGGCAGTTTTATCCCCACCCGGCGCATCGCCAAAATCAATTCTATCACAATGCTTTCCAAAATTCATTGGATAATGTTCATTCAACAATGTTAGGCGTTTTAATACTTTCTCCCAGCGTGATACATCGCCAGCGGGTCTAGATAATTCTAGGTACATTGACATTCGCAAGAAATCGGGCGGAGCATAATGAATTCCGGCAACTAAAATTGATTCTTTCGATATAGCGTCGTATAGCTCTTTATGCATGTGCGTTATGTCAGCAATAGGAATAAAGTTAACAAAAACCTTAAATGTTCCCATATGAACACCTGCCTTTGCTTCAACATCTTTATAACCAGCTTCATAATATATGTCGGCTAATTCTTTTGCATCATTGAGAGCATCAGAAGAATAAAAATCATAGTCAGGTATTTCTAAATCACGATTATAAAATTGGGCATATTTTGGTAAAATATTATTTATTGCTGTTCCGCCATAACACACTAATTTCTTATTTATGATAAAGTCCTCGACAATTACTAACATTTTTTGTATTTCGGGACTGTTTACGGTCGATTGTCCATGTTTTTCTTCGGTTTCTTCTACTGCATGTCTTAAAATAGCCATTTCGCATTCTTCAAATGTCATACTATTATCGCAATGTTCATTATGAAAATGAGGTCGACTTGATTGTTTTTTTTGTTTTTTATTAGATATATTATGTTTCATCTATATATTAACATAATATAATAATTCGAAGTTGTATAATTATCCATTTGTAATCATATCCATCTTTTGATAATACGCAATCGCTTTCGCAAGTGGAATAATTCCAGCATTATTATCATTAAATAACGTTTCATATTTATAAAGACCATTATCTCGTTGATAAAATTTAAATGGCACTATCTGGCATCCATATTTTTTAATAAAATCGATTATTTCTGGATTACTTGCATTGGCTGGTAGCACGCTAGGCAAAACCAGATTCATGTTTTCTATATTAGTTTTTAAGTTATTGTCAGCAATTTGTATATTTAATGCATTTTGAGCTAATATATCCGAATATTTATTAAGATTCATATTTTCACCACCACTTTCCATGTTTATTAATTTGGTTAAATCATAACATATGCCGGGTTTGTCTTTTCCACATGTTGTATATGACTGATAATCGCGGTTAATTGTTTTGTCAACCATTAAAACAACTTTTCCCATAAGCTCACTCATCGGTGTGTTTTTGGTAACTTTTCGGTCTCCATTTGTATCATGATATAAAACTGGTTTAAGTATAAAATCGACCGAACTAGCAACCGCTTTATAAATATCATTATTGTTCGATTTTATGCGTAAATTAATAAAGAGCGGGTCATTGTTATTGGGCGATGTTTGAGAAAACGCTCCAGCGACGAGCGCACTTAAAACATTGTCTAATAAAATTGTATTAGTGCTCTCGATGGCAATGATTTTTCCATCAGTGCTATATCCAACTTGTGGTGTATAGAGTCCAGTTGTAGCATCCTGAATAAAATATACTTCAAAATCGAAAAATCTGACGCCTCTACCCAATAGATATATCAACATATCCATATTAATATAATTACCAGTAAATGCCGAGTTATAAGAGCCCTTAATACAATACTGTTTTAATGCCATGGTATCATATTCGGGTATTACTGTTTTAATATTTATAGTTATTTTGCTATCTTTTAATTTATTTAGTTCAGCTACGGCTGGGTCATTATATATTCCCAAATCAAAATTTTCAATAGTTTTTTTTGTTTCCATGTGTCTCATTATAGTGTTGCGCTTTGCGATAAGCCGCCAAATAATATAACTAAATATAATAATTATCAAGACAATGAGAATTTTTTTAATAACATTCATGGATTCTATATAATGTATGGACAAACAAATATAATAAACAAATATATATATAATTTATAATGGCCGGAGGGTTACTAAATATAATATCAGTTGGCAACAATAACATATTTTTAACTGGAAATCCGAGTAAAACATTTTTTAAAGTGACATATTCAAAATATAGTAATTTTGGCCTTCAAAAGTTCCGTATTGATTATGATGGTTTAAGAGACCTTCGGTTAACCGAGCCATCTACATATACGTTTAAAATCCAGAGATACGCTGAATTATTAATGGATACATATTTGGTACTAAATCTGCCCGATATATGGAGTCCTGTTTATCCACCAGTAGCAGAAAATAATGAACAATGGGCTCCATACGCATTCCGTTGGATTAAAGATTTGGGAACACATATGATAAAAGAAATTACCATAACTTGTGGGTCGATAATGTTACAAAGATACAGTGGCGAGTATTTGGCAGCAATGGTAGACCGCGATTTTACTGCAGATAAAAAGGATTTATTTAATAAAATGACGGGCAATGTGGTTGAATTAAATGACCCAGCAAATGCATATGACCGTAATAACTCATATCCATCCGCGTCTTATACTACTGCGACGGCGGGCGCAGAACCATCTATTCGCGGAAGAACGCTTTATATTCCAATTAATACATGGTTTACTTTAAATAGCGCATGTGCCTTCCCATTAATAGCTTTACAATACAATGAACTCGTGGTTACTGTTACACTGCGTCCTATACAGGAGTTATTTCAAATCCGCGATGTATATGATTTTAACTATAATTTCCCCTATATCCAGCCCGATTTTAATCAGGCCATCTTCCAAATGTACCGATTTTTACAGACGCCACCAACACCATTAATACAACAAGGTGATTATCAAAATACAGTTTCTACTTGGAATGCGGATATTCATTTATTATGTACGTATTGTTTTTTATCCAAAGAAGAAACAAAGGTATTTGCTGCACAAGACCAAGTATATTTAGTAAAAGACGTTTTTGATTATAAATTTGAGAACGTCACAGGAACGTCGCGCCTAAAGGTTAATTCAAATGGGATGATTTCTAACTGGATGTTTTATTTACAACGTAATGATGTGAACTTAAGAAATGAATGGAGTAATTATACGAATTGGCCTTATCGTAATTTACCGTCAAATGTAGTTGTTGCTCCTAGCACACCACTCCCCGGAACTACATTTACATATGGAATGTGCGTAAATCCTGCCTTTGGTAATACATTTAATAGTGGTCTTACTATCACTGGTGATTTCCATATTGAGAATCAGAAAGAAATTATGGAGACAATGGGTATATTATTAGACGGGGAATATAGGGAAAATACTTTACCTAGCGGTATTTTCAATTACGTAGAGAAATATACGCGCACACAAGGGTTTGCGAACGAAGGTCTCTATTGTTATAATTTTTGTTTAAATACGAGCCCTTATGAATATCAGCCCTCGGGTGCGATAAATCTTAGTAAATTTCGTAATATTCAATTAGAAATAACCACATATGTGCCACCGGTAGATAGTGCAGCGTCGGCAGTAGATATAATATGTGGCGCTGATGGACAACCCATTGGTATCCGAAAATCAAATTGGCGTCTATATGAATATAATTACAATTTGACGCTTTTCGAAGAGCGGTATAATGTTTTATCATTTATAGGTGGGAATTGCGCAATGTTATATTCGAGATAAAAATTTAGCCCAGTATATTATATTGAGCAATATAATATAATAATGAAAGATGAATCATTTAGTAATGGTGACTTTCAAATTATTAATATGAATTATAAACTAAAAAAAATTAAAAATAAGAAAAAACGAAACCATGAGAAAAAACCCTCCTTATTGGAAACATTGGATAATACGTCTGGTCCAGTTGACGATAGCCCCACTATTCCATCATTTTCTGGCGAAACCGTGCGAGAACCATTTATTGAGGGGTATCCAGATAATGAATATGATGGCATAGATAATGTAGACGACCGAGGTGAACGAGTTGGCGGCGAATTCGATCCTAGAAAATGGTTAATTGCTATGATAAACTATATTTATGACTATATTAATAGTTTTAATCAATATTGGGCTAAGAAAATGGTAAAAATCCTTTCTAAGGACACCGGGAAAGATAGTGATGTCGACTTGGTAAGAAACTATATTGCATGGACAGAAGCTATTGCCGGGGGTTGCTATGTAGTTTATAATTGGTTTTTCTTGTTGTATTACAGAAAGGTTGCAAATGTAACTCTTTATGATGTGGATATAAACAAAATGTTTAAAGATTCAAAGGAAGCCGCCGAAACAGATGGTGGAACATTTAAACAACTCTGGTATTTTCTTATTATCATAATCCATTATTTCTTTGACCATCCAATAACTATCGTATCCGGTGTAAATAAATTAGTTACAGAATTAATACCCTCGGTATTTTCAGAGTATATATTCAATTCTACGTTTATATTTGCCATAATCTTTTTCCACTCATGCCAATTTTTAAAACATAGCGCTCGTGCTGTAAAAAACCTGTTAATAAATTCTATTATGTTTAAAGTAACGCCAATATCGGGATTCATCTATTTGGCCATATTTATTTTATGGGGCAAGGACATAGTTTTGGGTATTAAAGGCATGACTCAAGCAAAACCAGCCTCTACACCCCTATCCTATGTTTTATATATTCTAGAACGCATTATTAAATTAATGGTATTGCTAATGATTGGAGTGCCGTCCACCACATTGGCAATCGTATTATTTTTAGTAATTTATTCATTTTTTGGTGTATTCATATACAGGGGGATAAATTTTGATATCTTTTATAGTATAGATGACTACGTTAAAGTTAAAAAGAGTGAACATGTGGCGTCTATGTGTGATGGTTACTACTGGTATGACTATTTATATGAAGTTCTCGGACTTATTATGACATTCATAGATACACTCCATGGTAAGCTATTTACAATTACATTTATGTTATTATATGCATATAGCTGCATCGATTATTCATCAAATATAACACAAAATACTTATAATTTGAAGAATGGTCTTTTAGCTATTAATATTGGCCTTATTGTAACCTGCATGGCTATGATTATCGATTATTTCGAAAAACATATGCCAAAATCTGCTCCGGCCGAAGAATAAAATATATTGCGCGTCAAGGATTTAAATAATTTTTTGAATGATATATTATAGATATGGCGACCAAATTAAAAGAAAAGATGTCGCTTCCGATGGTTAGTGTTTGTACGCCAACGTTTAATCGCCGCCCATTCATTCCTATTATGTTTGAATGCTTCCGTAATCAGGATTATCCCAAAAGTCGCATTGAATGGATTATTGTCGATGATGGCACGGATAAAATCAAGGATTTAATCGAGACGTCAAATATCCCGCAAATTCGTTATTTTGAGGTTAACGAAAAGATGTCGTTAGGCGCAAAACGTAATTATATGCACGAGCATGCCAAGGGCGATATTATTGTTTATATGGACGACGATGACTATTACCCACCTGACCGCATTTCGCATGCTGTTGAGCGTCTAGAGTCTAATCCCAATGCACTCTGTGCTGGCGCTAGTGAGATTTATATATTTTTTAAACATATTCAAAAGATGATTCAGTGCGGACCTTATGGCCCTAACCATGCCACGGCTGGTACATTTGCGTTTCGTAAAGAACTCTTAAAGTTAACGCGATACGAAGACCATGCTGCGGTTGCCGAGGAACGCGCATTCTTAAAAGATTATACGATTCCGTTTGTGCAGTTAGACCCTATGAAGGCAATTTTGGTATTTTCACATGAGCATAATACATTTGATAAGCGTAAGATGTTAGATAACCCTCATCCTGACTTTTTTAAGGAGTCGCCTAAGACCGTAGATATGTTTATTCGTAGAAAGAATGAGGGCCGTATTAAATCGTATTTTATGAAGGAGATTGATGCACTTTTGGCTGAATATGAGCCGGGTCTTCCCAAGATGAAGCCTGATGTATTAAAACAGATAAAGGAAATTGAGGCGGAGCGTGAGGTGATGATACGTGAGGAGATGGCCAAGCAACAATCGAACGGCCCAATTACATTGCAAAAGCCTGGCGAAGCACCTATACAATTAACGAACCAGGAAGTGGTTGGTATTGTTAATCAACAACAGGAGCAAATCCGCCAATTATCTACGAAGCTAAAGGAATCTGAAACTATTATTGTCGCTTTACAGAAGCAACTTATTGAAAAGACAAAGGAGGTGATGAATTTAAAGAAACAGCTAAAGAGTGCGAATGATAGTGCTAATGAATCTATGACACGTATCCAGATAGTTGAAGTTAAATCAAAACCCGAATTGCGAGTTGATTTGAATATGCCATAGTTCAATCGTTAATTATAATAAATAAAAATAGTTATTTATTATAAACATGACTTCTATTACTTTTGTAACTGCATTTTATTCATCGTCTATTGATGAAAGTATTGAAAACTTTAGAAAACTAGCTGATACAGGAATACAGTTATGCGTTTATACAGAGAACTGTAACCTATTGCCAAAATACGACGATGTAAAAATAATGAAGCCTTTTGATAACTTTATTTCAGAAATATGCAAAACGACCGAGTATACATTACCTGCCAATGCCGATACCGGATATTTTGTTTTTTTAAATTCAAAATGCGAATATATGGATAATGTAATCAAATCAAATCCTTGGAATTCAACACATTTTGCATGGATAGATTTTAATATATTTTCTATTCTAAAAAATGAGGCCGAGTCAAAAGAGTATTTAAAAACACTATCATTGAGAACATTGAGTCCAGAATTCTTGGCCATAGCTGGTTGGTCAAAAAACAAGAATGAAATATATGATTTTGATACCACATTTAATTCAGTGAGATGGCGATTCTTGGATAAATTTTTTATTGGTGACAAAAACTCTATTTTAGACATGGTCGAATTAACGCGACTCTATTTTCCAAAGTTCTTGAGAACATATCGGGTTCTAACATGGGAAGTTAATTTTTGGAATTGGCTAGAAACGTTTGTTGGTTGGAGCCCGATATGGTATTATGCCATATTTGATGATTCTGTTATAAAAATACCTGCTCGATTATATAGTCTATCGCTTTTGAAAAACTCCACGACGGAATTATATGATTACCCCACGATACCCTGTTCCTCTTCGCAATACTATGAGACGTCGGCTTCTCATATATATTTTCAAGGACAGCATATTTTAAATACGCGTTATGTAAATTATTATTTATTAGCCGGCGGACAATATTTTATGTCTCATCCAAATAGATTTATTATAACTAAAAATATGGTTTCAATATTAGACGCGGACAATATGCGTCCAATAGATTATGAAATAATGAACGATGATACGATTGAGTTAGATGAACCTGTTTACCCTGAAAACGATGTATGTAATATATTTGGGCTAGAAGATATACGATTATATGAGCATAATGGTCAATTACGGTTTATTGCAACAAATCGTAATTATGCGCCTATATATAAAAATCGCATGGTAGTTGGTGATTATAATATTGAGAACTTGTCATTTGATAATTGTCGTCTTATAGATTCTCCTCACAATAGTCAATATGAGAAAAACTGGGTTCCGATATGTTTCGATAATCAGGAATGTTTTATTTATAGCTGGTTTCCGATGGAAATATATCGTTTGTGTTCTGAAACAAATACAATAGAATCTGTTTGTAAGTATACGAGCACTCTTACTGCACCAAACTTTTATAGGGTTCGTGGGTCGAGTTGTTTTATTGAAGTGGGCGACGCATTAGTTGGTGTTGTACATTTCAGTGAAGATATCTTTCCTCGTCAATATTTTCATATGTTGGTCCAATTAGAAAAGGGTACATATAAACCATTACGGTATTCGGAAACGTTTTATTTTAAACATATTGGCGTAGAATTTTGCACTGGGTTCTGTGTAAAAGACAAAAACTATATATTTTGGATATCTAAAAAAGATAGAAATGCGTGTAAAATTAGCGTTGGTATCGATAAAATACCTTTGAGTTTTTCATTTGAAAAGGTGTAGAAGCCATTATTGCTGAGGGCCTACTACAATTGGATTATAACACCAAACTAAAAAAAATAAAAATGCCCCCAAACATCCTAATCCGAAAATTGAAATTGCGACTATTTCAATTTTTACGATAATTTTTGCACATGCATTGGGTTCGCTAATACTTTCTCTATTTTCATCTTCCTCTTCATGTAGCTCTTCATCTCCCTCTATTAACGGTGATGCTACAACCTCTAGTTTTAACATTTCTGCAACTGGAAAAGCGATTGGGTTCTCAACATCCATTAGTTATTAACTAATATATCTAATAACTAATATTTATATCAGTGTAAACACTATAATCTGCTGTTATTCATCATCTTCATCAAATAAATCATCTGCTGCACCAACCGCCTCTTTTTTGACATTTTTATCTAAATACCGATACATTCGCTTAATGTCAAGTTTTGTGATATTATAGTCTTCAAAAATGCCCTCTACTTCATTTAGTTTTTCAGAGATATGGCAAAATTCGCCATCATAATATAGGCGTAACTCTTGAAACATGGTAATAATATCCTTTTTATCCATTTCTAACTCTTGTGATAGGTTATAAATAAATAACATATTATTGTACTCGGTAGAATATTTAGTAAGGACTTTTGTAAATCGGACTTCAGTTGGCTTGAAAATATTACTATTTTCTGGGAATGCATCATGATATAATTTATTGTTATAAAACGTCTTAATTAGAGAACTCATCTCATTAAATTGCCATATTTGACTTTGGAAGGT
>Ga0136644_10003834_pt1 | contig 11187 bp, 24 predicted proteins | sample C_130820_EF_Meta_FD_94780 | JGI IMG/M metagenome (GOLD analysis project Ga0136644, IMG submission 94780) | Freshwater microbial communities from Lake Croche, Canada to study carbon cycling - C_130820_EF_MetaG (v2) (version 2) | ecosystem: Environmental > Aquatic > Freshwater > Lake | place...
CCAAAGATAAAAGGAAATCTAGATTATTTTCATCATACTCATTCATTGATTTCCTCAAAAATATCAATAATAGTTTGTTCGGTGATTTTGTTATTTTTTTTCCAGGCATTCCAAACATAATCAGCATCAGCATTGTGACCTGGAGGTCCAAGCAATTTATATATTCGACCTGTTTGTGTCACACCTGTTCTTTTATCAAAATCAAATTTTTGAATTGCAGATGAAACCCTGCCACCAAATTCATCTAAACCGACAAAATGCCTAGATTTAACACCAGAATCATCCGACACTTCAATGATTTTCCATCGTGACATATAAACTTCTGGATGTTCTTCTATGGGGGCAGGAATCCAAAAACTCATTATTTACTCCTCTGGATCTTGATAATCAATTCGATTGATATATTTGAATTTTTGTTCATCTGTCCATGCATCAAGATAATCATTATCTTCATTGAAGAGTTCAAGATATTCTTGATTATTATTTAGTTTACGAACAGAACTAATGCATTCATCAATGTGTTTTTGTGAAAATTCTATAAATTCATCTGATCCTAATTCACACACAACTTCATCGGCTGCATGAGTTGGTTCACGCGCTTCAACAACATACCGATGCCTAAAAATTGAAACCGTTTCAACAACATAAAGATTCAATTCATCACTCATTCCGTATCTCCTACGAGTTTATTTGCGATTGATACGTTTTCAGAAAGATCATTTTCTTTTTGTGCTTTATATCGATCCCATGATCCAATCATATCATCAGGAACGTCTACTTCTTCACGCCAGTCAAAATAATCATTGTATGTCATATAATAATTCATGAGTGTTACAATAGCACGGCGCAAATCTTCTTCATCATCAAGAAAATCACCAAAAAGATTTTCATAATCACTTTTCAGTTTAGCAACAATAATATTGTCAACCCATTCATCATTGATATCAACTTTCATTTCCATTTTTTACTCCAAAGTTAAGTTAAAGTCTTTCGACCGTATAATAATTATACCATACCATATCAACTACGTCAATCTTGTTGCTCCAAAACAACACAGGCAAATTTTGTGTTATTTATAAATAAGTCGTAAGATAAATTAAGGGATTTTACAAATGGACTTTCTAAAATTAGTTACCGAAGTTGGATTTCCAATTACGGCATCTCTGGCAGCAGGTTATTTTGTGTTCTTAACTCTTAAATTTATTCTAGCTGGTGTTACCAGTTCTATCAATACTATGACAGGTATCATCAAAGGACTGGATAGTCGTGTTGATGTTATGAACAATGAAGTGCAAAGAATCGACATTAAAATAAGTCATGCATTAGGATTAAGGCCAAATTATGAAAGAATTGCAAGAGCCGAAAGTGGCGATCACAGAAAAGACTAATACGGAGAATCAAATGTCCATGGAAAAATTAGAAGAAGCCCATGCAAAAGGACAACTCATAGAAAAAATTACTTTTGCATTATTACCTTTGTTATTTTCATGTGTTGTTTATTTAATGTCTGCACTCAGCACATTGAGTCATGAGGTTACTGTATTAAATAGTAAAATTTCTCTTGTTGTAACATCTGACAATAAACAAGCAACCAACACTGGTGCTGAATTGGCTCGTGAAAAACTAAGACAAGATTTAGAAAAAGAGATTCAAAAGAATCGTGATATGATTGGTGAAAATCGTCAGCATATTGCTATCTTAGAAGATAGAATGAATATTCCAAATAAAGTTAAACCTATTTCAAATGGTAACTAAATGGATAATATTGGCGAGTTAATTGGTAAATATGGATTTCCAATTATTGCTGCATTTGGTATGGGTGGATTAATATATTATGTTTGGAATTGGGTCACAAAAGAAGTTAAACCTGTTATAAGTGAAGCGAATGCAATTCTTATTGCTCTTATTGATCGCATTCGTGTTCTTGACAACGATCTTATTCGGTTAAATCAAAAAATAGATACCGTTCTCCAACTGCGCGGCAGAACCATAGAAAAAGAAAGGATTGATCAGAGAGAGAATTGATTTTTAAGATATTGTTTTACTCGCTCTGGATCATCTGCATACATTTCTAAAGGCGTTATCATATCAAACGCTTTATTTTTAGTTACCCACCATCGTTCGACCAATGCTTCTTTACCTAAGAGAGACATTAGTAGTTCGTGATATGCTTCTTTTAATCCTGTTGGATGATTCATTTTACATCCTTAACAATTTGTTTATAACCGCCCGAATTTGGATGAATTCCATCTTTTTGCAATTCTTTTATTGTAATCACAAGGTCATTGTTTATCGATGCGACTTTACTAATTATACTTTGAATTTCTGAGATTGGCAAGTTACTTGGCGACTTCAAATTTCCAGCAGGCAAAATCCAATATACATTCTTGGCAACAATACTATCCCGCAATTTAATTAATTCTTCTTCTGTTTTAACATATTTGTGGTCATTACTTCCTAAACTAATAATAACTGTATCAATACCTTTGAATGAAGTTAGTCCACCAACATATCTTTTATTCCATTGATATGTATTATACCCTCCGTGGGAATAATTATAACATTCTGGTTTATATTTTGATAAACCAACACCAATACTATCGCCCAATATAAGACATTCAATCATGTTATTTCTCCATCAATCTATTAACAAAATTCAACAACAATTCATGATGCCGAAATTCATGCCAATGTGCATTTAAATATGCTTGTCTATACCATGAGAATGTAGATTCTGGATGGCAACCAATTAAACCAATTCGATTTTGTATGATTGCCATTGCATCACCATTTGCATAAGTTGCAATAACTTCTTTTTTACGTTCTCCACCGATCATAGCACAACCATCATAAAAATACATATTTTCTAGATTGTCGTTCCATTTCACTTCAGCAACAGTAGCATAACTTCTTTTTATCTCAGAAGTATCTCTTTTAATATATTGTACTACTTTAATGCCATTTAGTAGATTAAAATAATGTTTTGAAGCCCAATACGCACCCATGCAGATACCTAGATATCTACCACCTTTCTCCACATATTCAGAAACAGTATCAATATGTTTGTTTCTGAATATGTGATCAAAAGAGTCGCTATCGCCTATTCCACCAGGAAACGCAATAATATCAGATTTTTTAATTGTGTTTACTGTAAAGTTATCATTAGAAAAAAATTTAATATTATAATCATTAGACAATGCCTCATACATTCCAGCACCACATATGATGGAACATTCTGGATCATTGATGAATAACGATAATCTAGGTTTCATGTTTTACCATATTCTTTCATAAATTCTTGTAATGGAATATCTCTCATCAATGTTGAATTGGCCCATCGATCAAAATCTTCAATTGGTTCGGATACATCAACAACCCATGTTGAATCTGGTCCATTGTTTCTTACTCGATAATACCTATTTTTAAAAGAAAAAACTCCACCTCCATATTTCATTACATTACGCCAATTATCTGAATATGTCAGTTTAAATCCATTCAATTTGAACCAAGTTTTAATATCACTTTTTGACATTTTATTAAAATCTTTATTCATAATTCAATCCCATAAACCTTGATAGTAGGTACCAAAAAGTCGTAGTCCATTGTTAATTCTTTCTTGGTGTGCTTTCATACCTGCTTCGTCTATTTTAGACGTATGATTGGGTCCTTCTTTTAATTCAAAAAGAGAGGGTTTACCAGTTTCATCCCATTCGGAAGGAACACTACGCAAATCGTATTCTCCTGTTCGATATTGTTGTTCCCAATCACAATTAGGATGTAATTGTTCAAATGTCCAAATCATTTCATTCATAATCCAATCCCATCGGAGAAAATGATTTGCATCGGTGTCCCATTCATTTTCTCGCGGTGGTGCAGAAGTGCTTCGCAAATGTTCTGGAACATCCGCATCATCTACCAGTGGTGCACCATGTTTTTTATCATTGAGTTGTTTTAACATAGGCAAAATGATCATACTTAAAGTATCATTCATTGACCATGTATCGTAAGAATCAATGCGAATTTTAATCTTACGTTTACGTTTACTTTCGATCCACAACATAAAATCGTAAAGCAAAGTATTAGGTCGTTCTTTACGATTAAAAAGGTCTATTCCATTTTCATAATCACGTTCTGGTTCTACAGAACCGTGCGCTAAAAATTCACCAAAATTGTGAACCCAATCTGGTTTGTTTTTAATTCCATATTTGTCCGTTACAGGTTTAGCCCAAAAGCACAACTTTTCAGCCAACTGATAAGGACCAAACCAGTTTTTATACGGACCAATATAGACTTTCATTATATTCTCTTATTTAAGATGAAACCTTTAGTATAGGCTAGAAGTGCTTTCGCACTCCTAACCATTTGTTTAAGATAATACTTACGATATGTTGTCATTAAAAGGGAATATCATTATCTTCAGTTTGAACCACTGAAGGTGTTGTATTTGCAGTCATTTCGACTTTAGCATCAACTTTAGAGTACAGATCAAGAAATGCGTTTTTAGTTTCTTCATCAAACCGATTGACACAAAGTGTAATTGCTTTCATGCGATCTTTGAAGATTTCATATGCTTTTGCAATATGTACAAGACGGCGAGTCGAAATCAATTCATCCGTTGCACCTTGTTTATATGATTGTCGAACAACATCGGCCCACTGTACAAGATTATCAACAAAATCTTTGTCTGCAATCAACGGAGTAAGAATTTTCTTTTCAACAGAAGTTGAAGGATATTCTTGTTCAATAGTAATAGGAAAACGCTCAAGGAAAGCAGAATCGAGAATTTGTGCAAGGTATTTACCTTCGTCAGATCCAGCACCTTTAGTATTAGCAGTAGCAATTACATTAAAACCAGAAACTGGTTTTACAACTTCGCCAGTTTTTTTATTGTAATATGCTTTACCTTCAAGAATACCTTGCAAACACATAAGTTTATTAGAACCGCGATCTACTTCGTCAATAAGAAGAATAGCACCGCGTTTCATTGCAAGCAAAACTGGACCATCACGATTAACGACATTGCCGTCAACAAGAGTAGGACCACCAAGAAGATCAGATTCATCTGTTTCAATCGAAATGTTTACTCGAATACATTCACGATTCAATTCTGCACAAACTTGTTCAACCATCAGCGTTTTACCGTTACCTGAATGACCGGTAATAAAAACAGGATAAAAGATTTTTGATCGAACAATATTATTTAAATCTTTGAAGAATCCAAATGGAACATAATCTGGAAACTTTTCTGGAATTGCAGAATCGGATTCATCTTTCAATTTATGTTGCCGCAGAGTCAATACTTGAGCAGCCAAATTTACAGTTGTCATAGATTCTTCCTTGTCATTTTGAATCGGTGCATCTAACCAACCACTCTTTTTGAAACTACCATCAACAGTAGGCAATTTATAATGACCGCGATTTGCACGATATTGTGCTTTTGTAACTAACCAGTATGGGTATGCAACATTCTTTTCATCAACCACTTGTTGAATACCATCTCGCGTCAAAATTGCATTTTCACCAAAAAGTTCTTGAGCGGCAGAAATGAACGCTTTTGCATTTTTATTCAGCATGATAACCTTTTTCACCTATTTATTACGTTAATTGTGTCGTTTGGATCACAGTATCTATAATAGACGATCTTCGCCGACTTGTCAACCTTGTTGCTTCCAAACAACAAATTATAAATAACTGAAACCATAGGAGTCTTTTTATATGTTAAGTTTTAAGTCTTTTTTAACAGAAGGTGTACACGATCCCGCTAAATTAAAAGCAATCTTTATTGCTGGTGGTCCAGGATCAGGTAAATCTCATGTTGTCAAACACGTTAGAGGCGACTTAGGATTTAAAATGGTTAATTCAGATGATGCATTTGAACATGGTATGAAAAAACATGGTTTAGATTCTAAAATGCCTGAACACGAAACAGAAAAAAGAGATGTAGTTCGTAAACAAGCAAAAAATATAACTGCTAAAAAATCGCATCTATATCAACATGGTCGATTGGGTATGGTCATCGACGGTACTGGAAAAGACTTTCATGAAATACATAAAAAATCTGAACATCTTAAATCTTTGGGTTATGACACCCATATGCTATTTGTTAATACATCATTAGACGTAGCACATAAAAGAAATAAAAAGAGAGCAAGAACAGTTCCAGATCACATTGTAGATAAATCATGGCATCAAGTACATAATAACATGGGTAAATTTCAAGATCATTTTGGTAAAGATAATTTCCATGTTATTGATAATTCACATGATGGTGTAGATCATGATGCAATCAACAAGTTACATAAGCATATACGAAAAATTGCATCAAGTCAAGTAAAAAATCCTCTTGGTAAAGATTGGATTAGACGCCAGCAAAAAAGTATTGCAAAAGGCGAGCATAAACCGTTAAATATGCCAAAAAAACAAAAAACAGAATAGTTGTAAAAAAACAACACTTGACATTCTTCCGGACCAGTGTACCATTGGCTATGCCAAGCGTGAAACCTACAGGAAGAAATTAAAATGAGTAAAGAATTTCTATTGATGCGTGATGTTATCTGTGAATATCATCCTAGTTTTATTGAAAGTAAAAAACTACGCAAATTAGGATTAGAACAACCTGAATTGTTTAAAGTAGAAAAACTCGTCGAACAATGTATGTCATCGGCAGCATCCGGGAAATATGAGCATATAGATGCTGCTTACGCCGATTTTTCTGATGGTTCAGATAGCAAAACATCTAGTATTTCTCTTAAATTAAGACCAGGTAAAAAAACTTGTTACCATGGTGAAATTGACGGTGTTTCGAAAGTTACGGGCGGTGAAAAAGCTGGAGCGTTGCGTTGTGTAATTTATAATCCGCACAAACAAGAGTTAAAATATTATTTTCTTCCTAAATCGATGTGGATTAATAACATAAGAATACATAAAGCGTCAGGAATTGGTAGAATACCTTTCTCATATAATGTTGTTAAAGATATTATTCCTAAATTTGAAGGATTCGAATGCCTTGATTTTGAAGACCTAGCATACGCTAGTTAATTATAACTGTTGCGTGGATGAGACACTTTTGTTGTTTTGATACAACATATTGACTTTCCACCTGGTCAGAGTAAAATGGTATACATGATGAAAACGAACACCAAACCACTGATCGGCATGGCGCCGAAACCGTTTTGTCGCACACCAATCAAACCTGGTGTCCGGCATACTATTAAAACCAAATACAATCGTAAACCTAAACATAAGGAAGTTTATTGTGGGTAAAATGTCTGCATTGGCATTGGATATTGAAGAGTCACTTTGTGCCGGTGATGATGTCGGCGATATTGCCGTTCGATACGGTGTTTCCGTTAATGATGTTCTTAATATTAAAGAACATATGATGGAATCAGATTTTGAAAATATGGATATTGAATTAGAAGATTATGATGATTCAATGGATGGTGATTTTGATTCTGCTATGGCCTCTGCTGGTTATGGTACTGATGAGGACTATGGATATTATGGAGATGATTATTAAATGAAAAAATCTTTTATTAAACAAGTTCGAGACCTAGCGGATCAGAAATTTAGTATTACAACGATTGCCAATAAACTTGGCAAACCCGTATTAGAAATCTGTGAAGCAATTATGTTGCTCGACACATTGCCACCGGCTAAAGTAAAACCCGTAAAAGTACCAAAACAAAAAGTTATTGTACAGAAAAAACCAAAACGTGAAAAATCTATTGCATATCTTTTCCCTCCTGATGTTGCGGATCAAGTAAATGCTAAACGGTTTATTGCGAAACCATACAATGAGAATTTTCTGAAATCTGTTACATTTAATTCTATTAAAGAAGCAGTTGATTATTTGAATGAGTTTACCCAAACTACAATGCCAGAAAAAGACTGGTCGATGATTGGTAAACTAATGTTTGTTAAGTCTAATGGTACAATAGGTAGATTAGTATTATAAAGGGAGATGACAATGAATGATGAAAGTCATTTGCCCGTAGCAGAACAGAGTCTTGTTTTTCGTTTACGAAAGCGGGCAGAAATACGCAAGCAAATACAAGATAGAAAATCGGTAGCAGAAGGCAAACCAGATAGAATTGCTGATTTACTTGAAGAAGCGGCAGATGAAATAGAAAGGTTGAAAAATGAACGAACGAATTAAAGAATGTTGGTTAAAGGCTGCTAGAGAAGATTCTGGTGATAAGTGGGATACGCAAGAAGAATTTATTGAACGATTCGCCAAGTTGATTATACAAGATTGTCTCACACAAGTTGCAATGATTGGAGTTTCAAACTTCGAGGATGATGATTCTGGTGATATTTCTTGGACTGTTGGTAAATGTATTGAAATGATCAAGTATAGATTTGAAATTAAAGAATGAAAATGTTGTTTAAAAACAACGCGCTTGACCTATTACCAGAACCGAGTAGAATAGATTTTGTTATGAAATTTCGGGTCTATAACTCAATTGGTCAGAGTATCAGACTTTTAATCTGAGAGTTCCCGGTTCGAGTCCGGGTAGACCCACCATTTTAATAGGATAGTTGGCAGAGTGGCTAATGCAACGAATTGCTAATTCGTCGCCGAGAAATCGGTGCATAGGTTCGAATCCTATACTATCCGCCATTTTTTGTTATGTAAAAGCAACACTTCTGTTGTTTGTATACAACAGTTGACTTCCAGCTGGACCAGAGTAAAATAGATCTTGTTGTGAGAGAAAAACAGAGGAAATCGATGAAAGTCGGCGATATTGTGAAGTCCCTAGACTTCAATGGCATTGATAATTGTTATATGGTTGGTAAAGTTGTCGGTATTCAATACGACGGCCTGTTCCGTGCAGAGTTTATTAAACGTGTATGGGAAGGTGTAGAAGATAAGAAGTTTAAAACAGACTTTTTTACTGCGCCAATGCAAGGTAAACAGTTTATGGATAAGTCTGATTCTCCTCGCGTTATTGTTCTCGCCTAAGCTATTTTTTATTATTCGGAGTTTATTATGCCTAAAGGCGTACCTGCTGCTGGTTTTCGTAAGACTAAAAACACTATTGATCGGATGCAATCGATGCAATTGGTTCCTACTGTAGAATCCAAATTCTCTATCAATGAGCGGTTTGGTTTCGTTTCTGACATGGTTACTATGTTATCGCAGGGTAATCAATCATCGGTAATTGTATCTGGACCTGGTGGTCTTGGTAAATCTTTTACTGTTATGGACGCACTAAAAAAGTCTGGTCTTAAAGATGTTTCTCTTTTGGACGAGGCTGATGTTGGTTCATCGATTAACACGGCTAAAACCTTCCGTGTTATCAAGGGTTATTCTACTCCTAAGGGTTTGTATCGCATTCTTTACGAGAATCGTAATTCGGTTGTCGTTTTTGACGATTGCGATTCGGTTCTTAAAGATCCAGTTTCGTTGAATCTACTCAAGGGTGCTCTTGACTCTTATTCTCGCCGTATTATTTCTTGGCGAGCAGATTTCAAAGACGAGGATCTTCCTAATGTTTTTGAATTCAAGGGTCGTGTTGTTTTTATCTCCAATTTGCCGTCATACGCAATGGATCAAGCGGTCATCACTCGCTCGATGGCAGTCGATCTTACAATGACCAATATGCAAAAAGTCGAGCGTATGAAATGGTTGCTGAATCAACAAGACTTTATGCCAGAATTCGGTATGGTGTATAAAATTGATGCAATCAATCTTATTAAAGATTTAGTCGATAAAGTCAAAGAATTGTCGTTGCGTTCTTTAATTCAAGTCACCAACATTCGCAAAGCAAATCCAAATAACAATTGGAAAAAACTTGCCGAATATGTTCTTACTAATTGAGGTTTTTTATGAAAAATGGTTTGATTATTTTTTCTTTGTTTTTTGTAACCGGTTGTTCTTCTTATAAAGTAAAAGGTTATGAGGGCCCTGAAGTAATGCACCGAACGGAAGTTATCCAAGCGGCGCGTGAATGTATTCGGGCTAAAATGAAACCTAATACCGAATATCTAGTAACTAAAACCGATGCGGGAAAAGTTCTTGTTCCTGTTAACGTACATTGTGACTAAACTATTATGATTGTCGATGTTCTCGCCGATTATGGCATACCACAACGATTAGCCCAAATTACAATTATCGGGTTTGTTGCTGCTGGTATTATTGGTTATTTTTGGCGTATTATCGTCATAGGAGTTATTCTTGTTTCTATTATTTCTATTTTTGCTACAGGTTCTACAAGACCACGCGATACTACAAAAGTTGATGTTCCAACTCCAAATGTCCAGACTGTAATTCCTAATCAAGATTCAAAAAAATCTGATGAAACCGATGAAGAATCGGATGAAGAATCGGAAAAAAAGCGCGAAGAAAAAGAATTGCAAGAGTTTATTAAAACACTACCTGTAAAGCAAACTACACCTGTAAAAATAGTTTCAGAGGAAGAACAATTTATAAGGGATTGTAAGAATGTGGCTAATTACTCTTACAATGAATGTAAAAGAATGTGGATATTAAAACATGACTAACCTGCAAAAAGAATTGGAAGATCAATTGATTAAACGACAAAAACAATGGGATGCTGGTGAATATCCTCATTCGGAATCAGTATTCAATGGATCGATGGAATCCGACCGCAGTCTGCTGGCCATAGTGTCGCGGGCCAACAACGAAAGTGTTGCTCCGAAGCAACGGTTGACAAAACGCAAGAACCGAGTAGAATAGATTCTGTTGTGACGCAAAACGAACAGGAAATCGAGATGAACCAAGTCAATCAAACCACCGTCGAGTCTGCAATGGAATACAAGTATGTCCCATGGGAAGAAATGCCCCGCATTGAGCAAATGCAATGCATCTATTGGGACGCATACAAGGATGCATATGGTATGCGTCCTCGTGGTATTGACACGTCCGATTGGACTGAAGCAATGTTTGAGTCCGAATTGACTTATTTGCAAACCGTTATTAATCGCAATCAGGTTCTTCGCCTTGAAGAAGAGGCATTGGCCGCAATTCGGTTGGAAGAAACCATTGCTAAAATGATGGAATGCGGTTGTCGTAATCGTGAGACGGCAATTCGTTGGCTGCATGATATCTATGAAACCAATGGTGATACCGAGTATTTGGAATATAATCTCGGTGTTCGTCATAGTTATTATTATGATAAAAAATAATGAGATTTTATAATAGTTGTGCTGAATGTCAGAAAA
>Ga0136644_10003835_pt1 | contig 11187 bp, 7 predicted proteins | sample C_130820_EF_Meta_FD_94780 | JGI IMG/M metagenome (GOLD analysis project Ga0136644, IMG submission 94780) | Freshwater microbial communities from Lake Croche, Canada to study carbon cycling - C_130820_EF_MetaG (v2) (version 2) | ecosystem: Environmental > Aquatic > Freshwater > Lake | place: Lake...
CGCAGCACCGGCCCCAGCCAGGTGAACGCGGCGACGAACATGATGACGGCGATCACGACGAGGGCCACGGTCGCCGAGTCATGGCCGCCGCGACCGGTCGCGGCGCGGGCGTCTGCCGGGCTTCCCGGCGGGACGGAAGAAGGCTCCGACGTTGGGACGGACGTCATGGCGCGGGAGCGGGCCGGACGCGGGCCCGGCGGGAGAGAAGTGCCCGAGAGAGGACTTGAACCTCCACCCAGTTACCTGGACAAGAACCTGAATCTTGCGCGTCTGCCAATTCCGCCACTCGGGCGAGTGCGGCCGCTCATGCGGCAGAAACCGTAGGCTACCAGCCCGCCACGGCGACGCAAGCCGCACGTCGTCCGTGGCCGAACAGGCTCTGGCACAACGCCGCGGACGCGCCCGCCGCGAACGTGCCGGGAAAATCGGCTGTTTTCCGCCGCGGCCGCGGGCCGCGAGCCGGCGGCGGGAAGGGCTCCATCGGGCGGGGCCGCGGAGCGGCCGCTCACTCCACGGTGACGCTCTTCGCCAGGTTGCGGGGCTTGTCGACGTCACAGCCGCGCAGCACCGCCACGTGGTACGCCAGCAGTTGCAGCGGCACCACCGCCACGATCGGCTGGAGGAACTCCGGCGCCTCGGGCATCTCGATCACGTTGTCGGCCAACTCCCGCACCCGCTCGTCGCCGGGGCTTGCGATCGCGATCACCGGCCCCTTGCGGGCCTTGATCTCCTCGACGTTGAGGATGACCTTGTCGTAGACCGCTCCCTGAGGGATGAGGAACACGCTCGGCGTCGACGCGTCGACGAGCGCGATCGGCCCGTGCTTCATCTCGGCGGCAGGATAGCCCTCGGCGTGGATGTAGGAGATCTCCTTGAGCTTGAGCGCGCCTTCGAGCGCGATCGGGAAGTTGTACTGCCGGCCGAGATAGAGGAAGGTGCCCGCGTCGCGGTAGCGCTCCGCGATCCGCCGGATGTCCCCGTCGGCCCGCAGCGCCGCCGCGACGAGTTCGGGCAGCCGCTCCAGCGCCTCGATGAACTCGATGCCGCGTTCGAAGCTCATGTGCCGCAGCCGGCCGAAGTAGAGCGCGAGGAGTGCCAGCACCACGCACTGGCTCGTGAACGCCTTCGTGCTGGCCACCCCGATCTCCGGGCCGGCGTGCAGGTAGACGCCGCCGTCGGCCTCGTTGGCGATCGTGCTGCCGACGACGTTGCAGATCGCGAGCGTCGGATGCCCCTTGCGCTTGATCTCGCGCAGGGCGGCGAGCGTGTCGGCCGTCTCGCCCGACTGCGTGATCGCGAACAGCAGCGTGCCCTCGTCGAGCGGCGGGTTGCGGTAGCGCAGCTCGCTCGCGTATTCCACCTCCACCGGCAGCCGGGCGAACTCCTCGATCAGGTATTCGCCGACGAGGGCGGCGTGCCAGCTGGTGCCGCACCCGGTGAGCACGATCCGCCTCACCTGCTGGAGCTGTCGCGGCGTGAGGTTCAGGCCGCCGAACATCGCCGAGGCGTCGTCCCGCGAGAGGCGGCCGCGCATCGCGGCGCGGATCGTCTCGGGCTGCTCGTGAATCTCCTTGAGCATGTAATGGGCATGGCCGCCCATGCCCACGTCCTCGACGGAGATGTCGAGGGCGTGGACGGCGTGCTCGATGCGGCCGGCATCCCGGTGGAGGACACGGAGGGACGACGACGTGATCACCGCCACCTCGTGATCCGCGAGGTAGACGATCCGGTCGGCGTGTCCGGCGAGGGGATTGGCGTCGCTGGCCACGAAGTGTTCGCCGTCGCCCACGCCGACCACCAGCGGGCTGCCCAGCCGGGCGGCCACGAGCAGGTCGGGCTGATCGCGGAAGAGCACGAGCAGCCCGTAGGTGCCACGGAGTTGCGCGACCGCCTCGCGGACGGCCATCACCCACGGCGAGTCGGCGAGGTCGTCACCGCGCAGCCCGCTGATAGCAGGATCGCGCAGCCCGCTGATAGCAGGATCGCGCAGCCCGCTGATAGCAGGATCGCGAAGCCCGCTGATAGCAGGATCGCGAAGCCCGCTGATAGCAGGATCGCGAAGCCCGCTGATAGCAGGATCGCGCAGCCCGCCGACAGCATTCTCGCGCAGCCCGCCGACAGCATTCTCGCGCAGCCCGCCGGCATCCCGCCGCTGGGCCGTCGGCGAGGCCTTCGTCAGGCAGCTGTCGATCAGGTGCGCGATCACCTCCGTGTCGGTCTCCGACCGGAAGACGTAGCCCTCGGACTCCAGCCGGCTCTTGAGCGCGCGGTAGTTTTCGACGACGCCGTTGTGCACCACGGCGACGCTCGGCCTCCAGCCGGCATCCCCCGCCGGGCCGCAGCCGCCGAGGTGCGGGTGGGCGTTGCCGTCGGTGGGGGCGCCGTGCGTGGCCCAGCGGGTATGGCCGATGGCGATCGAACTGTCGGGCACGTTCTCCTGCACGATCGCCTCGAGCCGGGCGAGCCGGCCGGCCGACTTGAGCACGTGGATGAAGCCCGTGTCATCGAGCACCGCCAGCCCGGCCGAGTCGTAGCCCCGGTATTCGAGCCGGCGCAGCCCCTCGAGCACGATGTCGGTGGCGCGACGAAAACCGACGTAGCCGACGATGCCGCACATGGGGGGCTCCAGGCAGGAAGGTGAGGAGGAGCGCGGGAGGGACCTGCAGTGTAACGGTCGTGGCCGCGGCGGCGCTGGTCAATTTCACGTTGAAAACCGTATTCTCGCCCCCCATGAACACCTCCCGAAGCGCTTCCGCAATCATCGTCATTCCCGCCCGGCTCTCCAGCCAGCGGCTGCCCCGGAAGATGCTCCTCGACCGCACCGGCCATCCGCTCGTCGAGCACACGTATCGCGCGGCCCTGGCCGCGACCCGGGCCTCGCGCGTGATCGTGGCCACCGACAGCCCGGAGATCGCCGATGCGGTGCGCCGCTTCGGGGGCGAGGCGGTGATGACGTCGCCGGACGCGCCCAGCGGCACGGCGCGGATCGTCGAGGCCCTGCCCGCGCTGCCGCCTGCCGATGTCATCGTCAACGTGCAGGGAGACGAGCCTGAACTCTCCTCCGCCGCCATCGATGCCGCGATCGGACTGCTGGCCGACTGCTCCGCGGCGGGCGTGGCCACGCTCGTGACGCCGATGCGGCGCGAGGAGGATCTTCGCGATCCCGCGGCCGTGAAGGCGGTGCTCACGCCGTGGCGCGACGCGGCGGGCGCCGCGGTGGCGGGGGCCTGGCGGGCGATCTATTTCAGCCGGGCCCCGGTGCCGGCGGCACGGGAGTGGTCGGCCGATCTCCTCGCGGCGGAGCCGCCGCTCTACTGGCAGCACGTCGGGCTTTACGCCTACCGGCGCACCATCCTCGAGGGCTGGCTCGACCTCCCCGAGTCGCGACTGGCGGCCCTCGAAAGCCTCGAACAGCTGCGGGCGGTGGAGGCGGGGATCCCGATCGTGGCGGGCCGCATCGACCACGCGGCCCGCGGCGTCGACACGCCGAAGGACTACGAGGCCTTCGTGGACCGCTGGCAGAGGCGGCGGTAGCGGGCTCGGATAGCAGCCCTTGGAAAAGGTCCTCCGGGACTTTTTCCAGGAATGAAAACCTCCGGTTTTCACGGGAGCTGCGCTCCCGGGATCGCATCCCTGCGATCCAGCAGGCTGTTTATCCACAGCCTGCTACCAGCGAATCCAGCAGCGATCGCCCGTAGTCGCCGGACAGCTCCTCAGCGGCTTCGGGGCAGGATCAGCGTGCGTCCAGACGATGGGGCAATGACACAACGATCCTGCGTTTGTCAGGGGCGTGGAAACATCGTCGTTTGAGCGGGCGGCGGCGAGGCGGCCGGCGAGCGTCGCCGCCACGAGCGCGGACGCCGCTGCCAGTTTCCGCCGCTCGTGCCGCCATTCCCTACAGCGAGACTGGCGACAAAGTCGGCAAGCCCGCCGTGAGAAACGAGCGTGTCGGCGAGGGAGGACAGCCGCCCATCCCGCCGTGCGGATTTCCTTGCCACGTGGGCGGCGAGTGTTCCGGCTGGCGGCCGCGGCAGAGCGGGTCAGCCCCGCCGGCATCGAGCTTCGTGGCCGGCACGCCCTGCCGCCGCGCGGGAGGTCAGCCCGCAGCGACCGCCTTCTCGACCAGAATCGCGAACACCTTCTCGAACGTGTTGCCCGCCGAGTCCCGGAGGCTCGATGTGCTGCCGAGTTGAAGTCGTGTACAACGCTCATCGCTGCCATTGGGCGGAAGTCCTTTCGGGGTATGGCCGTCGCTCCCGACACGTGTCCGCTCCTCTCGCGCCGACGATCCGCCATGAAGAATCGAGCGCAGGCTCACTGGTCGTGGAAAAAGTCCTCCGGACATTTTTCCACGGATGAAAATCTCTGGTTTTCACGGGAGCTGCGTGCCCGCAATCGCATCCCTGCGATCGAGCAGGCTGTTTGTCCAGAGCCTGCTCAACGCGGCTGCCGCAGCAGGCACGGGTTCGTCGTGCGGGCCGCGCTCGCCGCGATCGGCGTCGGCCTGCTGGCCGCCGGCGCCGCGATGGTGTTGCTCGGGCTCGGGCGACGCGCGGATCGTGAGGCCGAGTTCCTCGCCACCTGCCGCGCGGCGAGCGCCGCGGGCGACTGGGAGCGGCTCGAACGGTCGGCCAGGGCATGGACGGCCGCGCGTCCGGATTCGACGTCGGCCTGGCTCTCGCTGGCCGAAGCGGCCGTGGGCCGCCACCGGCCCGCCGACGCCGCCGCGGCGCTCGACCGCGTGGCCGACGACGATTCGCGGGCGACGGCGGCGCTGCTCGCCCGGGTGGACCTGCTCTTCACGGACGTTGGCCGGCCCTTCGCGGCCGTCGACACCTGCGAGCGGATCATCCGCATCGATCCGCGGCGGCACGAGCCGCACCAACGGCTCGCCTTCTTCTACGCCGTCACGCTTCAGCGGAGCCGGCTGGCGGAGGAGGCCCGACGCACGATCGCGGCCGGCTGCGACGCGCCGGAGACGTTCGTCTACCTGGTGGGCAGCCAGTGGCTCACGCTCTCGAACACCGAGGCGGTGAACGAGAGCTGGCTGCGGCACGACCCCGACAACGAGCTTTTCCTCGTCGCCGCGGCCTGCGGCGTGCCCGACGTGGTCATCGAGCCGGAGCCGCCTGACGCCGGGGCCGATCCCGATGCCGCCCGGCCGCAGCCGGGCCCCGCGACCGCCCGCCTCGCCCGCATCGCCGCGCTCTGCGAGCGGTTTCCCCGCAATCGGGAGCTGCTGGCGATCTTCCTGCAGCAGGCGAGCACGCGCGGGGATCTCGACGAGCTGGTGCGGCTGCTCGCGCGGGCCCCGGCGGACGCCGCCGGCGACTGCCGGTTCTGGCGGTTCAAGGCGTGGGCCCACGCCGCCCGGGGCGAGCTTGCGGAGGCGGAGGAGTCGCTCCTCAGGGCCCTCGCGATCGATCCCTTCGACCAGGCGAGCCGGCACGAACTCGCGGGTGTGCTCCGCAAGACCGGCCGCGCCGAGGCCGGGGCCAAGATGGCGGAGGTCGCAGAAAAGGGCCGCACTCTGCGGCGGGAAATCCTCCAACAGCCCGAGATCCGCACGATCCCGAAGTCGGTGCTGGCGGACGTGGCGACGTACGCGGCGGCCTGCGGCGAGCATGACATCGCCGAACGGCTGCGGCGGGCGATCGAATTGGCCAAGGCGGGCGCCCCCCGCTGAGCTGAGCAGGCTGTGGACAAACAGCCTGCTCGGTCGCAGGGATGCGATCGCGGGAGCGCAGCTCCCGTGAAAACCGGAGGTTTTCGTGCCTGGAAAAAGTCCTGGAGGACTTTTTCCACGGGCTGCTCAGTCGCAGGGATGCGATCGCGGGAGCGCAGCTCCCGTGAAAACCGGAGGTTTTCGTGCCTGGAAAAAGTCCCAGAGGAACTTTTTCGCGGCCACTTCGGCTCGGCAAGCCGTCCGCCCTGGAAACCGACAGCGCCGAAGCACCGGGCCATGATTTCGGCCGTCCGGACGTTTGGTCGTCCGAAAAAATCGCGCACGCGAGTTTGCACTGGCGGGTCACTCGCGTTATCATCCCGCCCGACTGGGGTACTGGGGTACGGACTCGAGCGTGCGAAGGCAACCGATCGTGATGCGACTGCGATGTGCGTCGGTGGCGATGTTCCTCGTCGCCGCGTTAGCCGCGGGCTGCAAGCCCGCCGGCCCCGATGTTCATCCCGTCACGGGTACGCTCACGATCGGTGGCCAGCCGGCGCAGAACGTTCAGATCGCCCTCTATCCCGCAGATGCGTCAGCGCAGATGGCCACCGGGCGGGTCGATGCCAGCGGCCGCTTCGCGCTCGTCACCGGCAACAAGGGGGTGAAGGGGGCGATGGCCGGGAAATACAAGGTCGTCCTCACACCCTTTGAGGAATCGTCCATGGAGGCCGATGCCGCCCGGTACACCAGCGGCAAAGGGAAGTCACCGACTCCTCCGAAGGCGTCGTTCCCCAAGGAATACCTCGCCCCCGACTCGAGCCCGAAGGAGGTCGAGGTGAAACCCGGCCCCAACACGATCGACCTCGCGCTGTGATCGCGGCGCGGTTCCTGTCCGACACCGCTCCCGTCCGGTCCGTCCCCAGGCATCCGGTTCGCTTCGTCACCGTCCCGTCCAGCATCCCATCCAGTGGAGCCCCCCTCATGGTCCTCCCCGCCCCCCGGCGCCCGATCCGCGACCGTGGATTCACGCTCGTCGAACTGCTCGTCGTGATCGCGATCATCGGCGTGCTCGTGGGGCTGCTCCTGCCGGCCGTCCAGTCGGCCCGCGAGTCGGCCCGCCGCAGCCGCTGCTCCAACAACCTCAAGCAGCTCGGCCTCGGCATCCACAACGTGATCAGCGCGCAGAGCGACCAGTTTCCCTTCAACCGCGACGCGATGAAGGGCAACGTCACGAACACCGGCTCGACGCTGTGGGGCCTCTCGGCCAACGGCAGCTTCTCCTGGATCTCGATGGCCCTGCGGGTGATGGACTACGACGACGCGGTACGGGGCATCGACTACAAGCAGAACAGCAACGCCGGCCCAAACCTGGCGATCTCCCAGCGGATCATTCCGGGGCTGCTCTGCCCGACGAACAGCACGCAGGCCAAGCAGGTGAGCACGCTGATCGACAACGAAGGGGCCGGCGGCGGCACGAACTTCGGCCGCACCGACTACGGCGGCAGTCTCGGCCATATCTGGGGCGGCTGGAAGGACTGCTCGGCTATTCCCGATTTCCCCGACACCCGCACGCCGAGCCGGTTCACCCGCGGCTCGGCCGGGACGCCCTGGTTGAACCAACAAGCGCTCAACGAGATGCCCAACGGCAACGGCGTGTTCATGTTCGCCACCCCGCGGTTGCTCTCCGAAATCCGCGACGGCACGTCGAAGACGATCGCGGTGGTCGAGGACATGCACTGGCGCGGCGGCAGCACCGACCCGTTCGACTTCGGTGTCAACGACGTCAGCAGCTGGATGCCCTCGATCTCCGCAGTCACCAGCCTGCGGAATCCCCTCAACAACACGAACCTCTCCTGGCAGCTCGGGGCGGGCGACCGCCGCTGCAGCGGCTGGAGCAGCTTTCATCCTGGCGGCGCCCACGCGATGTACGCCGACGGGAGTGTGCAATTCTTCAACGAGTCGATCGACCACATCGTCCGCTACTCGCTCGCGACGATCCGCGGCGGCGAGTCGGTGACCACCGACTGAAGGGTGTGGGTGATGCAAGTGCGGCGGCTCGGGCCGGTGGGCGCGGTCATGACGCTGTGCACCGCGGCCGCCCTCCTCACCGCGAACGGCTGCGGTGAACGCCCTGCCCCCCGGGCGACGGCCGTGCGGACGCCGGCACCAGTGGAGCCGGCGGCCGAGCCCGAATCCCCATTCGTCCTGTCGCCGGCGCCGCGGGCACCCGCCGGCGCGATCGCGGACGCGGCCCGTCCCTGCCCGACACTCGAGGACGTCCACGCCGCCCGCGGCCTCTTGCACGTGTACGAGAACGGCGAGCGCGGCCGGTCGCTCATGGTGGAGGCGATCGGCGGCGGCGCCGGCTGGCTCGATTACGACTGCGATGGCCGGCCCGATCTCTACCTGAACCAGGGGGGCGATCCGACCGCACAGGACCGCGGCGGCCAGCCGCTCGACCGTCTCTTCCGCAACGCCGGCGCGGCCGGCTTCGTCGACGTCACGGAGCGGGCCCGCGTCGTCGAGCGCGGCTACGGCCAGGGCGTAGCCGTCGGCGACTGCGACGACGACGGCTTTGACGACGTCTACGTGACCAACGTCGGCGGCAACACGCTGCTGCGGAACATGGGGGATGGCACGTTCACCGACGTGACCGCGGCCGCGGGCGTGGCCGACGGCCGGTGGAGCTCGTCGGCCGCCTGGGCCGATCTCGACCTTGACGGCGACCTCGATCTCTACGTCTGCAACTACCTCGTCTACGACCCGCTCGACCCGCTCGAGTGCCGCGACAAGCGGGGCGAGCCGCGGATCTGCCATCCGCGCGACATGGAGCCCTGGCCCGACGAGTGCTACGTGAACCGGGGCGACGGGTCGTTCGAGCCGGCCGCCCGCCGTCTCGGACTCTCCGGGCCGGGCAACAAGGCGCTCGGCGTGGCCGTCGCCGACTTCACCAACGACGGCCTCCCGGACGTCTATGTCGCCAACGACACGACCGCGAACTTCCTCTTCGTGGGCCGCCCCGACGGCACGTTCCGCGAGTCGGCCCTCGCGCTCGGCTGCGCGGTCGATCGCGACGGTCACACACAGGCGAGCATGGGGCTCGCCGTGGGTGATTACGACGGCGACGGCTGGCTCGACATCTGCTCCATGCACTTCCACGGCGAGTCGAACACGCTCTACCGCAACCTCGGGCCGGCGGGGTTCGAGGATGTGACGGCCCTCGTCGGCCTGCACGAGCCGACGCTCCCCTTCCTCGGCTTCGGCGCGGCGCTGGCCGACTTCGACCGCGACGGGCTCCCGGAATTGCTCGTTGCCAACGGCCACATCGAAAACTACCCCGGCAACCCGCTCTTGCGGATGCGGCCGCAGCTTTTCACCTGGCGGCCGCCCCGGTGGCGGGAGTGCGGCGCGGGGGCGGGGGACTTTTTCACGGAGAAGCGGGTGGGCCGCGGCGTGGCGCTCGCCGATTACGACGGCGACGGCGACCTCGACGCGGTTGTCGTCCACCAGAACGAGCCGGCGGCGTTGCTCGACAACCGCTCCGCTCCGGGGGTGTGGCTTGCCGTCCGGTGCATCGGCATCCGCAGCAACCGCCGCGGCATCGGCTGCCGCGTGACGGTGACCTCCGGCGGCCGCACGCGGATGCAGGAGATCGTCGGCGGATCGAGCTACGCGAGCACGCACGAACCGCTGCTCGTCTTCGGCCTCGGCGCCGACTCCTCCCCCTGCGACGTCACCGTCCGCTGGCCCGGCGGCGGCACGCAGGAGCTGCGCGGTATCGCGACGGGTCAGTCGCTCACGGTGCTCGAGGCCGCCGCCGGCCCGGCACCCTGAGCGGCACCCCGATCGCCGGCGCCGCGGCCGCGCGTCGCGGTCTCGATCGCGTCGGCGCGCCGCTCCTCGGCCGCGGCCTCCCCGTCGCGGCCGGCACGGCGGAGCCCACCGGCGAGCCAGCGCCGCAGGTCCGTGGCTGACGGATCGCGGTCGATTGCGGCCCGGGCTGCCGCCGTGGCGTCGCCCGGGCGGCCCGCCGCCGCGAGGATCCGGCCGCGGAGCCGGTGGTGCGCTGCGATCGCGGGATGTGCGGCGACGAGCCGGTCGGCGAGTTCGATCGCCCCGGCCAACCGTCCGGCCCGCCCGAGCGTTGCCGCGAGAAACACGAGCGCCTGCTCGTCCTCCGGATCGATCGCGAGCACCCGCTCGTGGCAGGCCGCGGCGACCTCGGTGCGGCCCGCCGCCTCAGCGAGGGCCGCGACCGCCGCGAGCGATTCGACGTCGTCGCCGAGCGCGGCGACCACCGCTGCCGGGTCGCCCACCCGGGCCGCCCCCGGCACGAGGAACGACTCGGCGGCCTCCGCGGCGGCCGGATCGCGGCGGGCAAGCGCTTCACCCGCCAGATGCAGCCCCCGGGCGCGGGCGACCTCGCGGGCCGGCAGCCTGTCGCCGGCGGCGTCGAAGGGCACGAACGCGGCCGCCACGGTCGCGGCAGGAGGGCCGTCCGGCGTCCCCCCCGGCCGCCGGCGAATCGTGTGGTCGGTGAGGGCGGTGTGCGGCACGCCGTCGGCCGACTGCCGCGGCATGTGGCAATGGATGCAGGAGCCGACGGCGGGCGGCAGCTCGCGCTCCGCGACCGGGAGTGGACAGGCCGCGGCGTCGTGGCAGGTGGCGCACCGCGCGGAATGGCTGGCCCCCGCGTCGGCGCGGGGCGGGGCCGCATGGGGATCGTGGCAGGAGGTGCAGCCGAGCCTGCCGTCGCTCGCCCGGAAGCAGCGGCTGGCCCGCATCTGCTCGACGTGGCTCACGGGGCGGTGATCGGCGGCGTTCGGGCTCGCGGCCTCGCGAACGAGCACGACCCGCGTGTCCTCGAGCCGGTCCCCCGGCCGGAAGTCGAAGAGGCTCCGCCCGAACCGCGGCAGGAGCGCCGCGCCGCCGAGATGGCACTGATTGCACACGTCCTCGCGACGCGGGGCGTCGAGCGCGGCGGGATTGACGATGCACGGATCCCCCGCCGGCGCGCCGGCGGCCGCCCCATCCATGGCCGCCACGTGGCGGCCGCCGGGCCCGTGGCACCGCTCGCAGCCGATCGCCCCTTCGGCGAATACCGCCGGGCCGTAGCGGGCCGACACCGCGGGGCCGGCGGCGGAGGGCTCCATCCGCCCGGCGTGGCAGGCGAGGCAGCCGTCGCCGATCGCCCGCTCGAAGCGGGGCCCATCCGCTCCGCGGTAGCCCGGCGACAGATCCCAGCAATCACGGCCCGAATACCAGCCCAGCGGCGACTGGTAGAGCCGGCCGTCGTGCGCGACGAGGTAGGAGCGGCCAAGCTCCCCCGAGCCGAGCACGAACCGCACGGGCTCGGCCAGGTCGCAGAGCACCACACCGGCCGTGTCGCGCACGACCTCGTGATGCACGGCTCCGGTGTCGGTCCGCTCGGCGACGTATTCCCGGCCGCGATCGGCCACCGGCGCCGAGGGATACGTCTCGATCACCGGTTCGCTGCCGACCGCGGCCAGCGACAGGCC
>Ga0136644_10003843_pt1 | contig 11175 bp, 12 predicted proteins | sample C_130820_EF_Meta_FD_94780 | JGI IMG/M metagenome (GOLD analysis project Ga0136644, IMG submission 94780) | Freshwater microbial communities from Lake Croche, Canada to study carbon cycling - C_130820_EF_MetaG (v2) (version 2) | ecosystem: Environmental > Aquatic > Freshwater > Lake | place...
GGGCTATCAGGGCCGCCCAGGTTCAGCAGCACAACCGCTGTTTTGGGGCGGGTCATAAAAGCGGAGATACCGATGCCAGCGTGGGTTTCAACCCCCTCGCACGAGACGAAGCAGCGACGTCACATGCTCAATCGGCGTTTCCTTCTCAATCCCATGCCCCAGGTTGAAAATGAAAGGCCGACCACGCATGGCGCTCAGCAGGCTGCGGGCCTCAGTTTCCAGGGCAATGCCGCCAGTCATCAGCACCAGCGGGTCTAAATTGCCCTGCAAAGCCATTTCGGGCGTCACATTGGCCGCAGCCCAACTCGGGTCCATCGATGTATCCATGCCAATGCCCTGCATGCCGGTCCGGCTGGCATAATCGGCCAGCATCGGCCCGGCCAAACGCGGGAAGCCAATCACCGGAATATGCGGCGCGGCCTGGGCAAGGGCGCGACGGATGGCGGCTGTGGGGTCGATCACCCAGCGGCGGAACTGGCTGGGAGAGAGCAGCCCAGACCAGCTGTCAAACAGCATCAGCGCCTCAGCACCCGCCTCCACCTGAGCCAGCAGGTAATCCACCGTGGCATCGGTCAGCACCCGGATCAGCCGGGCGAAGAATTGCGGATCGGCATAGGCGAGCTGGCGCACATGGGCGAAATCACTGCCACCACGGCCTTCAACCATGTAGCAAGCGACGGTGAAGGGCGATCCGGCAAAGCCGATCAGCGTGGTTTTAGAATTGGCTTCATCGAGGGCGGCGCGCACCCGGGAGACGGTTTCGAAGATCGGCGCCGCCGCCTGCCGCAATTCCCCCGGCCGCAGGGCGGCGAGCCCTGCCATATCGGTGATCGGTGTCAGGCGCGGCCCCTCGCCCTCCTCCATCCAAAGCTTCTGGCCCATCGCCCAGGGCACCATCAGAATGTCGCTGAACAGGATGGCACCATCCATGCCATAGCGCCTGACCGGCTGCAGCGTGACCTCAGCGGCCAGCTCCGGATTGGTGACGAGGGCGAGGAAGCTGCCCGCTTCGGCCCGCGTCGCCTTGTATTCCGGCAAATGACGGCCAGCCTGGCGCATCATCCACACGGGAGGGGGCCAGACTGGCTGGCCGGAGAGGACGGTGAGAATGGGTTTCGCGATCATCCCCCCCACTATGCGCAATAAAACAAGATTCAATAAAGATGTGGTCTGTAGTATTGCCTGTGGATAGCAGGGAACCCCGCTCACCCTCGGCTTTGCCCCCCTGCTGTCCCCGCTTTGGGCGCCTGATTCTGCCCTTCATTGCCGTGGCTTGGCGGTTTTGTCCCCAGCTTGCACCCAAGGCGATGGTCGGCCGGGCAAACTTGTTCCAATGTGCATTGCGTCCCCGACTCAACCAGGCCTGGGATGTGACCGCGATTCCATCCCCATGATTCAGCTCCATCCCCGGAGACCGCTGCCAATGGTCCACCGCACCACCAACCTTCATTTGGTCTCCGACAGCACGGGCGAGACACTGAATTCCATGGCACGTGCCGCGCTTTCACGTTTCGAGGGGCATCACGTTGTCCATCATCGCTGGTCGCTGGTGCGCTCGCGCCTCAATCTCGACCGGGTGTTGGAGGGCATTGAGCATGAGCCTGGCCCAGTGCTCTTCACCCTGGTCGATAAAAGCCTGCGCATGGCTCTGGAGCAGACCTGTGGCCGCCTGGGTGTGGCTTGCCTGTCGGTGCTGGACCCGGTGGTGAACCTGTTGCAGCACGAGATCGGCACCCGGGCCGTCTCTAAGCGCGCCGCCCAGCATGTGATGGATGCGGATTATTTCCGCCGGATCGACGCCATGCATTATGTCCTGGCCCATGATGACGGCCAGGGCACTGCCGGCATCGCCAATGCCGATGTGGTGCTGGTGGGTGTGTCGCGCTCGAGCAAGACGCCAACCTGCTTTTACCTCGCCAATCGCGGCGTGAAGGCGGCCAATATCCCGCTGGTGCCCGGGGCGGAACTGCCGATCGAGCTGGAGAACCCGCCCTGCCCCGTGGTCGGCCTGACCATTGACGTGAATGCCCTGGTCGATATTCGCCGTCACCGGCTGAAGATCATCGGCGCTGGCGGCGTGCGGATGGATGAGACCGATTACGTGAATATCGAGGCGGTGAAGGCCGAGATTCTAACCGCCCGCCGGCTTTGCGCCTCGCGCGGTTGGCCGGTGATCGACGTCACCCGCCGCAGCATTGAGGAAACCGCGGCCACCGTGCTGCAGCAGGTCGAATTGTGGCACACCAAGCGTGGCAATCAGGCCGGCCAGCCGCCTGAGGACCCCGCTGCGGCCGTGCTGGGGCAACAGAATTGATCCAGGCCGCATCACCTTCTCTGGTCCTGGCCAGTGCCTCGGCCAGCCGGCGCGCGTTGCTGGATGCGGCAGGCTTGCGCTATCAGGCCATTCCCGCCGCGGTGGACGAAGCGGCGCTGAAGGAGGCCGCCCAGGCCGATGCTCTGCGCGCAGGCGATGCGGCAGTGATGCTGGCCGATGCCAAGGCCCGCCAAATTGCCCGCCGCGACCCCGACGCCCTGGTGATCGGCAGCGACCAATTGCTGGTGATGGGCGAGCGCTGGTTCGACAAGCCGCGCGACATGGCCGAGGCGGCGGCGCATTTGCACGCCTTCAGCGGCCAGAGCCACCAGCTGGTGAATGGAACCGTGGCCTGGCGTTTCGGCCAGCGGGTCTGGCAGAATGTTTCGGTGGCGACGCTGCAGGTCCGCCCACTCTCCGACGAATTCATCGCCACCTATCTAGCGGCCGAGGGTGAGGCGCTGCTGGCCACTGTCGGCGCTTATCGGCTGGAGGGGGCCGGGGTGCACCTGTTCCAGCGCATTGAAGGCGAGCACAGCACCATCCTGGGGCTGGCTATGCTGCCTTTGCTGGCATTTCTGCGCCAGCATGGGGTGTTGCGGGGCTGAAAGCCCAGGGCTAGCAACAGCTTGACCCCTGTACAAGGCCCACGCAGCGGCGGGCCCCATTATTCGCCCGAGCCGCTGCCACCCTCGCTACCACCACCATTGTTGGTCGGACTCTTGGGCACCACCTGCACCGTGTAGGTGCCGAAGCCGATGTCATAACTCTGGATGATGTCGGCGTCCGGCGTTGTGGCGCGGGTCTCGGTCGCCACGGTCTGGGTCTGGCTGGCCGTCAGGCCGGTGAGGAAGCTGCCGGGCACAATGGGCAGGGCCTTCGCCGTGCTCATTGCGGCAAAAATGGCGCCGGCAGCGAGGGGGAGGATTGGGTAATGCATCGCTTTGCTCCTGGGTTGATGTGGCGGCCATGTGCCGCACAAGCATCTTTTGCCCAAGAAACTTTAATGAAGCGTCACCGGCTCATGTCCCAGTCTCGGTGGTTTTGAGTGCTAGCCGCCCTCGATAGGCGCTGCATCATTGCCGCCCGCGACCACCCGGCTCACCGCCCAGCGCACCGCTTCGGCATCCGGCTCGGCATAGAGCACGATCTGCTGGCTGCGGCGTGTTTCAGCCGCGGCATAGACGCTTTCCTCCAACCCGATGCGGGCACCACGCGCCCGCAGCCGCCAGCCATGGCCACTGGGCAGGCGCATCAGCACCGCACCCTCATCCTCCACCAGGCTGGCACTCACCCCGGGGTGGAGGTGAAAGCGCACCACCCAGTTCAGGGTTTCGGTCACGCCGCCGGGCAATTCCACCACATCCTCGCCGCGCAGATCATCGCCGCCTTCGGCCAGATAGAGGGTGCGGCGATGGATGGCACCAAAAGGCTTGCGCCAGCCATCATGGGTGATTTCCAGCCAATGCGCGTGGTCCTGCTCCTGCCGTTCAGGCACCACGCGTTCGGGGCGGCGGCCCAGGCCTTCCTCACGCAGTTCGCTGCTATTGGTATCGGCCAGGGTTAGGGTGGAATGGGCCGCGGTGGCGCGCAGGGCGTCACGCCAGACCGGCTCAGCCGCCGGAGCGGCACCGCAATTGACGATCAACCGGTCGCGCCCGACGCTCAACTCGAAGGACATGGTACCGGCATGGGCAAAACGGTCGCCCGCGCGGGGCATGCCAGTGGTGAGGTCAGGCGCGCGACCGGGTGGCGGTGCGCCACAATCCACAATCACCAGGGTGCGGCTGCCCTGCATGCGGTGGAAGCCGGTATCCTGCAGCAGCATCGGTGCCCGGCCGCGGGCCTGGCCGTGATGCAGCACCAGATCGACCAGGGTCGCCGGTTCATCCCGCGTGCCGTTGAACAAAGCGAGGCCACCATCCTGGTGGCGATAGAAACGCAGCGCCTGGCAGGCGCGCTCGATCACGCCGCCAAGCTGGGCGGGGGTATTGGCGCCGGCGCCATGCAGCAGGTTGCGGATCTCGATGAGGTCCTGCAGCGCGGCCAAATGCTGCGCCGGGCTGCGCTCGACATGGCCGCCATCGGGGAAGAATTGCCGCTCCAATTCCCCGGGTAGCAGGCGAATGGCACGGTTCAGCCAGCCCTCCTCCTCCAGCGCCACGGCCACCGCGATGCCTGCCTTGAGCACCACCAGCGCGCCGCGATGCGCGGCCTCAGCCGGCAGGCCCGCCACCACCGCCCGGCCGTCAAGTGCGAGCCGTGTCAGCAATGCACGACGAAACCCATCATCGGCGGAAGCCGCCAGAAAATCCCAATGGCCCAGCCAGGCGGAAATTCGGGCGCCCACCACCTCAGGCGCCTGGGCCAGATCCTGGCTCGCGCCATTGGCCAGCCAGTCATGCGCGAGGTCCCGCGCGCGCACCCTGGCGGCATCGGTGCCCAGGGCCCGCAGGTCGCGCAGCCAGCCGAAGCCATGCGCATGCGCCCGCCACAATAGCGGCCCATCGCCAGGCGCCCAGCCAATGCCCGGCTGCTCCGGCGTGCCGGGTTCCAGCGGCAGCACCGTGCCGAGCACATCCAATTCTCCCGCCGCCAGCCGCGCGCCGCGTGCGGCCTCGCCGGGCCAGAGATCCTTGAAGGAGCGCGAAGGCGCATCGGGCACGCGCACCGGCTTGAGGCCGGAAATCCAGCGTCGGGCGTTGCGGATCAGGTCTGGCATGGCGTTTTCCCTCCCTGTTTCAGCCCAGCAATGGCGCTGGCGTAATCGGCCGCACCAAAGACCGCGGTGCCGGCCACCAGCGTATCAGCCCCGGCGGCGAGGCAGTGTGGCGCGGTGGCGGCAGTGACGCCACCGTCGATTTCAAGCGCGATATCGCGCCCCGTGGCATCGATCATCCGCCGCAGCGCAGCGATCTTGGGCAATTGGCTCATGATGAAGCTTTGCCCGCCAAAACCCGGATTGACCGTCATGACCATGATAAGATCGACCAGATCGAGCACATTCTCGATGCTGCTGACCGGGGTGGCGGGGTTGAGCACCACGCCGCATTTCTTGCCCAGAGCGCGGATGGTTTGCAGCGAACGGTGCAAATGCGGCCCGGCCTCGGGATGGACCGAGATGATATCGGCGCCGGCCAGGGCAAAGGCCTCCAGATAGGGCTCGGCCGGGGCGATCATCAGATGCACATCGAAGGGCATTGTCGTGTGCGGGCGGAGGGCTTTGATCAAGCCGGGGCCGAAGGAGATATTGGGCACGAAATGCCCATCCATAATGTCGAGATGCAGCCAATCCGCGCCCGCAGCCTCGACCGCGCGCACCTCCTCCGCCAGCCAGGAGAAGTCGGCGGCGAGCAGGCTGGGGGAAATGCGGGGGGCTGGGTGCATCTGCCTGTTTACCCCTTGCGTTCCGTGGCGGGCAACCATGCAAAGGTCAGTTCATGCTTGTTATGCGCGGCGTGGAAAACGATACCGCCTGGAATGGCAGCGAATTTTTCTGCCGTGTCATGATCCGTCTCGCCCTGGAATTTTAATGTGCAGAGAATGCCGCCTGGCGGCGCCGCTGCCATCCAGCGTTCGACCAGGCCCAGAAGCCGGGCGGGGTAGCAGATGATGTCGGAGAAGAGCCAATCCACCTTCTCGGGTGCCAGGCCAAAGGCGCTCTCGCCGCGCCAAAGGACGCCGGGCATGGCGGCGATGGCGGGGTCGAGCGGGGCTTTGTCCACGGCGGTGACGCTGGCGCCGAGCTTGGCCAGCACCCAGGTCCAGCCACCGGGGGAGGCGCCGAGGTCGAGGCAGGTTTCGCCGGGGGCGGGGACGCGGCCGAGGCGGGTCAGCCCCTCCCATAATTTCAGATAGGCGCGCGATGGCGGGCCCTCGCGGTCCTCGACGAAGCGGGGCTCGCCATTGACGAAGGGGCTGGTTTTGCTGGGCGAGGCGAGAAGGGTGCCGGCATCGACCATGGTCCAGCCGCCGAGATGGCCGGTGGGGGCGGGTTCGGGGAAGGTGAGGGGGCGCGCCTTCACCGGCGGCAGCCGGGCCTCGATGAGCGCGGCGCGGCGGTGGTGTTCGGTGGGCAGCAAGGCCCAGTTGCGCTGGATGGCGCGCAGCGCATCGGCGGCGGCCTTTACCGAGGGGGCGGGCAGCAGCACCGGCGCGGTCCAGCATTCCAGCGCCCAGGCGGCGTGGCAGGGCAAATCTTCCGAGAGGGCGAGGCGGCCATGCCAGATGAAATTGACGCCGCGGCGGCGAAGTTCTTCCGCCAGATCGGCCTCAAAACCTGGGGCGGCGAGCCATGCTGCGCGGGGCGTCATGACAGGACCCTGACAGGCTTGCGGATAAATCTGTGGATTCGGTGGATTTTCAGAGGCCAAGAAGGCTCCAACCCCTGGCAGTGCTGTGGATAAGCCTGTGGAATATGTGGGTGGATTGGCACGCAACCGCCCCGGCCCGGCAAGACACCGCGGTGAATGCCAATGTCTTTGATTCGCAATGATTCATTTTGCGCAATGACAGAAAACGGAGGGTTTCGGACAAATTCACCGCCGCGCCGCCCGCAAGCCTGTTTCAGTGGGTGGCGGGGGGGCGGGAATGCCAAGGCGGGTCTCCGGATGTTGGACGCATAGGATAGGAGAAAAGGCACTGGATTGGAAGGAAAATAATCCGCGGACAAATGCCTCTAACGCCCGCGCAACGCCACCACGCCCAGCCACAGCCAACCGCCCATCATGGCGAAGCCGCCAATCGGCGCCACTGGCCCGAGGGAGATGCCGGCAAAAACCCGCAGCAGCACCGCCAATGAGAATAGCAAAAGCCCCAGGCCGAGCAGCAGCCCGCCCCGCCAAGCGCCCCAAAGGCCCACCGCGATCAGCGCCGGGGCGTGAAAGCCCAGCAGCATGGTGACCGAGGCCAGCATCCGTCCCTCGGCCTCACCCAGGCCGAGATGGGCGCCGGCGGCGGCGAGGAGCACCGCCAAGAACCCGGCGAGGCAGCCCGCGGCTTTCAGCGCATGGCTCAACGCCGCACCTCGGAACGGTCAAAGCGGAAATCATAATTGCAGAATTCGCAGGTCATGGTGATGGCGCCATCCTGGGCCATTTCGTCCAGATCCTCATCGGAAAAACCGCCCAGCACACCGGAGAGCTTGGCGCGGGAGCAGCGGCAGCCATAGGAGAGCGCCCTTGCCTGATCGAGCACCAGCCCCTCGGCATGGAACATGAGGTGCAGGAGGCGGGCGGAGGGCAGGTTGTCATCCAGCAGCTCGCTATCCTTGAGGGTGGAGGCGAGCAGGGTGGCGGTTTTCCAGGCCTCGTCCTGTTCCTCGCGGGTGGTGTCGCCCAGGCCGCCCTCACCGGCCACGCGCTCCAAGATGAAGGCGCTGGCGCGCCAGCCATGCTCGGTGCGGGCGCAGGCGAGACGGACAAAAGCCTGCAATTGCTCGGAGGTGCGGAAATAGCTCTGCGTCATATCGGCCAGATGGATGCCATCCATGGCGACGATGCCCTGGTAACGCTCCATATCCGGGCCCTGGTCGCAGGTGAAGGCGAGGTAGCCCTTGCCCAGCAGGCCGGCGGCGGGTGGGTCGTGATCCACCTCCATCAGCTTGGCGAGTTCGGCATGTTCGACCCGGGCCTGGCCGCGCAACTGGCCGTCATCAGTGCAATCGGCCAGCAGCATGGGCATCACGCTGTCGCCCTTGGCCTGGAGGGAGAAGCTGCCCTTGTATTTCAGCGCCGCGGCGAGGCCGGCGGTGAGCGCCAGCGCCTCGCCCACCACGCGGCCGACGGGGGGGGAATAATCATGCCGGCTGAGCAGCGCATCGGCGAGCGCGCCCAGGCGCACCAGGCGGCCGCGCACCGGCCGGCCTTCGAGGTGGAAGGGCTGCATGGCCGTGGGCACGACCAGCTGGGGCACGGGCGGGCGGTCAGTGTTGAGGAAATTTGGCATGGGGTGGTTGCGCGCATGAGTGGTCTGGGCCGTCAAGGGGGCATGTGTGGCTTCCAAGCCCTCTTCGACCCCATTACAAGTCAGGCATGTACAATCCACCCGCCTTCCGTGAGGACGACCCCGAGATTTTGGCCGCCATCATGGCTGCTTCGCGCCTTAGCCTTCTCGTCTCCAACGGCGCCGATGGCATGCCGGTGATCACCCATCTGCCGTTGCAGTATCGCGGCGGTGTGGTGATCGGCCATCTCGCCCGTGCCAACCCACATTGGCATGGGCTGGAGCGCGGGGTGGCGGTGTTCCAGGGGGTGGAGGCGTATGTCTCCCCCAGCAGCTATCCGTCGAAGGCTGAGCACCACCGCGTGGTGCCGACGTGGAATTACGAGGCGGTGCACGCCCATGGGCCGATCGAGGTGGTGCAGGACGCGGCCCGGCTGCGCGAGATCGTGGCCGGCCTGACGGACGCGCATGAGGCGAAGCGGAAAAACCCCTGGAGCGTGGATGACGCGCCGGCGGATTTCGTCGCCGGCCAGCTCAAGGGCATTGTCGGCGTGGTGCTGCGGGTGGAGCGGCTGATCGGCAAGCGCAAGCTGAGCCAGAACCGCAGCGCGGCCGATGCCGGGGGCGCGGCGGCGGACCTGGCGGGGCGCGAGGATGACAGGGACAGGGCGGTGGCGGCGGCGATGCCGGCGCGCCGCTAGCCGGCCCGGATGTCGGCGGCGCGAATGGCCGCGCCATAGCGCGCCGCCTCGGCCGCCATGAAGCCGCCGAACACCTCCGCCGACCCTGGCAGGATGGCGCCGCCCAGCCCGCGCAGCCGCTCCAGCACCGCCGCCTGGGCCAGCCCGGCATTCACCGCGGCGTTGATGCGCGCGATCGTCTCGCCCGGCGTGCCGCGTGGCGCGCCCAGGCCGAACCAGGAGCCGGCCTGGTAGCCCGGCAGGGTGGCGGCGGCGATGGGCAGCCCAGGCAGGGCCTCGGCCGGGGCCAGCCCGGTGGTGGCCAGCGGCCGCAGCCGACCTGCCCGGATATGCGGCAGCGAGGAGGGCAGCGGGTCGAACATCACATCGGCCTGACCGCCCATCAGCGCCTCCAGCGCGGCGGCGGAGCCGGGATGGGCCAGCATGGTGAAGCGCACCCCCGCCATCATCGCGAACAGCGCGATGCCGACATGCTGCGGCGTGCCCCTTCCGGCATAGGCCACCCGAACGCCGCCAGGATTGGCGCGGGCCAGGGCGATCAGATCTGCCAGCGAATGCGCTGGCACCGAGGGGTTCACCTCGATGACCAGCGGCACGGCGGCGATGCCGGCCACGGGGGCGATGTCGCGGGCAAAATCGAAGGGCAGGTCCGGGAACAGGAAGCTGTTGATCACATGCACCGGGCCGCAGAGCAGCAGGGTGCGGCCATCCGGCGCGGCCCCCGCCACCGCTGCGGTGGCCAGGTTGCCGCTCTCGCCCACCATGTTCTCCACCACCAGATCAGGCCCGAGCACCGGCGCGATGGCGCGCGCCGCGAGGTCGAGCGGCCCGCCGGGCGGGAAGCCCACGATGAGGCGCGCGGGTGGCTGCGCCAGGGCGGGCAGGGTGAGAAGGACGGGGAGGGAGCGGCGGGTGATCATCATGGGCGGAAACCTGCACCGCCCGCCGCCATTCCATCCATAATGGCCCACATGCGAAACCCATATGGGAAAGATATGGCATGGACCTGCGCCAGCTCCGCTACTTCGTCGCCGTGGCCGAGGAAGGCCAGATCTCCCGCGCCGCCGAGCGCCTCGGGCTGGAGCAACCCCCGCTCAGCCAGCAGATCAAGGCGATGGAGGCGGCGCTCGGCACCCGCCTGTTCCACCGCCGCCCGCGCGGCGTGGCGCTGACCGAGGCGGGCGAGGCGCTGCTGTCCCACGCCCGGGGCGTGCTGGCGGGGATAGAGGCGGCGGTGCTGCACACGCAACGCGCCGGGCGCGGCGATGCCGGCCGCCTCTCGCTTGCCGTGGCCCCCACCGCGCCCTTCCACCCCTTCGTGCCCCGGGTGATCCGCGCCTTCCGCGAGGCCTGGCCTGAAGTTGCCGTGACGATGGAGGAGAGCCTCAGCCGCCCGGCGCTGGAGGGGCTGCGCGACGGCCGACTGGACGCGGCCTTCCTGCGCGCCCGGGTCAGCGAGCCGGGCATCGCCACCTATCCTCTGCTGGAGGAGCGCATGGTGCTGGCCGTGCCAGCCGGCCACCGCCTGGCCGGCCGCGGCGCCCTGGGCCTGGCGGCGCTGGGCGGGGAGCCGCTGATCCCCTTCGGCCGGGTGGAAGGGCCGGGGATTTTCGACGCCACCCTGGCCGCCTGCCTGCGCGCCGGCTTCACCCCGCGCATCGGGCAGGAGGCGCCGCGCATCACCTCCGCCCTGGGCCTCGTGGCGGCCGGTTTGGGGGTCTGTCTCGTTCCGGCTTCGATGCTGCGGGTGCGGATGGATGGCGTGGCCTACCGCCCGCTGCGTGCCGCCGAGGCGCCGGTCGTGGTGCTGGATTTGGCGGTGCGGTGCGACGCGACCTCGCCCGTGCTGCGCAATTTCCTGGCCCTGGCCCGCCGCGCGGCATGAACGCGCTTGCGCCCACCCCGCACATCGCTACAACCCCCCCCCTCACACTGCGCACTGAACCCCATGCCCCGCCAATTTCGTAAAAAGCCCAAGGGCCGGCCCATTGATGGCTGGCTTATCGTCGACAAACCCTCGGGCATCGGCTCCACCGATGTGGTGAACAAGGTCAAACGCGCTTTTGATGCGCAGAAGGCGGGCCATGGCGGCACGCTGGACCCTCTTGCCACCGGGCTGCTGCCGGTGGCCTTTGGTGCCGCCACCAAGACCGTTCCCTATGTGATGGATGGCACCAAGACCTATCGCTTCACGCTGAAATTCGGCGAGGCGCGCGA